>MDTE01121089.1_pt1 | contig 10426 bp, 10 predicted proteins | sample 811231 | NCBI WGS metagenome assembly MDTE01 (sample SAMN05326651, study PRJNA326480) | marine metagenome | isolation source: seawater | place: Indian Ocean: Red Sea | collected 2010 | reverse complement strand
TGGGGCAGGTTCTTATAACTCAATCATCGGAGAGTATGGAACAGGCTTTCAGGGCACAGTATCAACTTTGGATACCGAATTCGAAATTGTAACATTACCCGAAGCCTTTGAATTTTTTGGCCAAAGCTTTACACATATATATGTCAACGAAAACGGTTTCTTGAGTTTTGGCAATGGAGGTAATTATTCGGACAAACCTTGGCATGGTGCTAATAGCGTTCTGAATTCGATATCCACTAGCGCGGCAACTTTTATTGGTGGTGGTAGGTCCCTGCAATATCTTCATGAAGACCAAGCCTATTTTGGAGGTAACGAGAATATGAGACCCGATGGTTTTCGTCTACCCGATATTTACGGTAGGCCGGGTGGAGAGGCAGCCGATAACTTAGACAATACAATTTTCCCATTGTGGAATGACTACTTTACTGACTCTGAAAATACCGATTGGTCGATAAGAAAAATGTGGAACGCAGATACCAAAATTCTTACGATTGGATGGTATAACATCAGGTCTTTCAATTCATCCGTAGAGAATGCCGAAGCTAACTTTGAAGTACAACTTAATTTCAATAACAATGAATTTAAAATCGTTCATGGTGATATGGGATCTAATTTTCCAAATGCACCTAGTAACAATGTTTTTGTGGGAGTTTCTAGAGATGTTTCTTGCGCATCGGATGCAGAAGATATTTCAGCATGTGAGGGTAAAGATTATATTCAGTTATTCTTCCACGATAATGATTTAGGCGGATTGGAAACAGCTGGATCTAGCAATACCAATACATTCCAAAATCCTAAAGGAGATGATCAACCTATATCCAATGATCATATGTATAACTCGCTCTTTGGTAACAATCAATCAGCTTTCGCTACAAATTATTGCTTTACTTCTAGCAATATAGATAGCGATATAGGTAATATTTCTTGTAGCAACTCATACGATGCTGAAGATGCTCGAGGAACTTCATCTTTGGCCCCAATGTATAGATTTGTTCCACAAACTTCCGTTTCAAAGAATGTGCTTTTACCATCTAACATCAAGCAGTCTTATCGATCTGGTCTCACTACAGAATTCATGTGGATGCATTTGGATAAAGATCCTACTTCTTTGTCTTATACTCCTCCTGAGAGCAATGCTACTGGATTCGCAAACGGACCTAATTCTCGCACGGGGGTAACGAGTGGTTCATTAAGTGCTGGCTCGGCAGTTACCCATACTACTGGGAAAGATGAAATCATAATTGCCGGAGAAGTTTATAGTAATGAAAAATTGGATGACTTTTTAAATAATACTAAGAAGGTAGTTGCCTATGCGCCCATTCCTTTGTTACACACCAACAAATATGAGTTACCTCAATACGCAAGCCAAGGCGATGTTCGTTTCCGCCGTGCTCATACAATCATGCCGAATTTCATCTCAACCGATTTTATGGAAAGTAAAGATAACGGTACCGATGCAAACTTTGATTTCCACCAACTTCGCGATGACGACCATTGTAAATCCAACATCGATTGTATTGTTTACGATACCGAAGGCAGTACTAGCTTCAATGCTCAAGATGGTTCTTCTTCTACCAAAACCGAAGCACACATTGATGGTATGTATGGATACGCCAATAAGGTTTTGGATCAAGGTATTCATGTTTCCTCAGAACGTTTTGGCAATTTAGCCGATAATGCAGATTTTGTTCCTGTTGGACAATCGCTCTGGTATCAAGTATTCAATCCTAATGGTAGAGGGGTCGGTTTGTATGCACAAATTAATTGGAGTTGCGGTACAGGAGTAGGTTGTGGTCACCATACACCTAATAAAAGTGGGGCTCCTCATAATTCTCAACATAGTATCTTTTCTGTACTTATATCTGATGTTGGAGACAAATCGGAATTTTCTTTAAATCAGGCTGGTTATCCAGACAATGCCACTGGTCAAGTCATAGATGGACAGCATTACTGGAGTTACAAACGTAGAGACGGCAGAACCACTTCAACGGATGGCGCTCATGCCGGTGCGCAACAAGCTCCTCAAATTGCATTTGGTATCAATCCTATTGCTTGTGTGTCAGGACCTGATAACGGTTGCTTCTTTGGAGACAATCAAGCTGCTAATTCAATTACAGCTGGTGCTCCTTCTACAGCAATAATAACCACTAGCGATCCATGTAGCGCTTTTGGAGTAGTTGATGGGCTTGGATGCGATACAGCGAGCGGTGCCAAGAACATGGAACTGGGTGTAATGTATTCTATGGAAGCAAATGGTTCTAACAATCTTGCCAATCAAATCTATAAAACTGAGACTTTTTATCAAGGTATTGCTCAACAAAAACAATACGACGGCACCAATTATGTCGACGCTATAAATTTAAGTGGCTCTAACAGTTGGCGTTCGGGCATAACTGCTTCAGCAGATACTTGGAATGGAAGATTCTCAGGACACTGGCTGACTGACGTTGAGGCAAACCAAAAAAGCATGCCACAGTATTTTCGTGCACCTTTAACGGCTACCTTTGATGCTACCAACGATCGAGTCAAAGTTATTGCCAATAACATCTACATTCATGCCGATCCAGATTGGAATGAGAATACTAATGTAGGGGAAAACACTTGGTACCATTCAGGTCCGGGCTGTAGTTTTGGTGCTGTATCTTGGAGTGCTGGTAGCTGTGTTGCTGTACTTCCAACGGCTAATGGTGCAAATGGTACTTCTGGATATACTTTGCAATTCGGTGACGATGATAATCAAAAAGATACGGCGAATTTTGCTAACTCCGCTTACATCAATAAAAAAGTTTTTGGGGCTATGCTCAAAAATGAATCAAAAAATCTTAATTGTGGTTCGCTTTGCACAGTAAATATTTTAAGAACAAGTGACGTTGATAATGCCGGGGCTATGGTCACTTGGGATACCATTGATGAAAAAGATCGAGACACATTGATGACCTGTGGGCAAGCAAGTTGTGCTGATCCTGAACCGTCATTGGAATACATGACTTGGGGAATTTGGGGCATGGCCGTAAACGACGGCCTTGAATATCTGGCAGGCGAACAACCCAGCGCCGTGCATATGGGGACTTGGTATGCTGGGGATTTATTAGATGTGAGCGATTGGCCAGTTAGTCGAACTGCAAGTCTTGCCGGAATGGCAATGTTCAACATGTGGAAAAGTGAAACACTCAGTGGAACCACAACCAATTATGCATGGACTGAAAGTTCTAGAGCAGACGGTAGCGTAGTATTTGATGGCACTGGAAACTATAACGTCAATATCAATGTTCATGATTTAGGCAGGCATGCTTGTGACAACGGCGCCAGCTCAGGAAATGTTTGTAGTTCAGGTGCAGGAAGTAATGCAAATGCTTTCAGTCAAGCAGCTATGGGTACGCTCAATTGGCAAATAAACGGCAGTGCCGGTCAACCGAATTTTGGCATGGAAAATAACGCTACGGTTAATAACGGAGTAACCACTTGGAAAGCTGCAAAAGGGAGTCTTTATGGAACAGCATCACATGTTGAGCTTGGTGCCGAGCTACTGTATTCGAAACAAGATATCAATAATTATTTGCAGGCAATTGGAACTGTTGTGTTATCAGAGTAAAAGGGGTTTTGTATTTAGAATTTAAATGAGCGTAATATTTTAAATAACGATTGACGTTGTCTTTTTGGTACTTAGGCAGCAATTTCGTTTATTAATTTAAAAGATTGCGTTCCCTGAACCCGACATTAGTCGGGTTCAGTTTTTTTTTAATAGATATGTATAATGGACGGCTAAAATTATGAGACAGTTTATAGATTTCTTTTTAAGTATTCGTGACAGTAAGTTTTTTACAGGCTTAGTTATTTCCGTTATCGTAGCTTCAGCTATTTATGCTGGAGCAAGTTCTTATGACATTCCAAATCAATACATTGTATTTTTGGATTATTTTGACTATGCAATTACGATATTCTTCTTAATAGAAATTCTGATTAGAATTTTTGCTGAAGCCAATCATCCCATACGTTTCTTCAAGAATGGTTGGAATGTTTTCGATTTCATCATTGTTGCAGTCAGTCTAATTCCAGTCGATGGCGCAGAAACAGCTTTTGCAGCTCGTCTTTTAAGGATTGTGAGAGTATTGAGAATTATTACCGTTGTCCCTGCTTTTCGCCATATTGTTGAGTCCCTGTTTAAATCAATGCCACGGGTTGCGTTTATTGCTTTATTGATGTTCATAGTGATTTATATTTGGGCTGCTATCGGCACCTTAATTTTCAGCGAAACTGATCCTGAGCATTGGCGTAACATAGGCGTTGCTGCTTTAACATTAGCTCAAGTTGCGACCTATGACGACTGGGCTGCAGTTATGACCAATGTGCTTGACGCTCATCCATATTCATGGATTTATTTCATAAGCTTTATTTTAGTGACTTCAGTGGTCTTGCTGAATATGGTGATAGGCATCATTGTTGATGTTATGAGTCGTGATGCCAGAGAAAACCTTTTTGACAACGTAGATGCCAATGATCATATCGTGACAAAAGAAAACGAAGGTTTATGACCTTTATCAGCTACAGTACATTTAATTACTTACTTGTCGCTTGGCTTGCAATTGGTTTAATTGCATTTGTTTATTTGTTTTTTGAAACTGCGCCATATGGTAAGCACGTTTCAAAAGGATGGGGGCCTGAAATTTCAGCCAAAGCCGGTTGGATAATTGAAGAATGCCCAGCTTTTTTCTTGATGTTAATTTTTTTCATAGTTGCTGGAGACTATACCAACCCAGTGCATGTAATTTTTACAATTTTGTACTGTGGACATTACTTTAATCGAAGTTTTATCTGGCCAATGCGTGCTCAATCTACAAATAAAAAAATGCCTTTAATGGTAGTTTTTTCTGCAATTGGTTTTAACTTTGTGAATGTTTTTTTTCAAGGTACATGGATTTTTCTATTAAGCGATTACAGTTATGGTTGGATTTCGACTGTTCCATTTTTGCTTGGTTTATTTATATTCTTTGTTGGCTTTTACATTAATGTCAGATCAGATGAAATCATGATAAGTCTTCGCAAAGAAAAAGGCGATGGTTATCATATTCCAGAGGGTTTTTTATTCAACAAGGTTAGCAACCCTAACTATCTAGGAGAATTTATTGAGTGGCTAGGCTGGGCTATCATGACTTGGAGTTGGGCTGGCTTGGTTTTCTTCTTATGGACGATATGTAATTTATTCCCAAGAGCTATATCCAATCACAAATGGTATAAAGCAAAATTTGAAGACTATCCACAAGAGCGAAAAGCCGTAATTCCCAACGTCATTTAATATCTCAAATTCTACTTTTAGGTATAATCAACACCTTAAGGAGAAACTGTGACAAAACTAATTAGGTATTCTTTGGGACTAATGTTCGTTTTTTTTGGCATCATGTCTCTTTTTATGATCTTTTTGCCTGACTTGATATTGGTTTTTCCCCTTTCAAGCTGGTCAAATGAAGAGATGGCTGAATGGCGCTTAAGAACCATTTTACCGGCTTTTTATCTTACTATTTGTTACTTTATTTACCGTTATTTTTCAGGCAGAGATCCTACGTCAACCGTTTGGCCAATACTCATAGTGATTTTTTTCTTCATGCTAACTCAAATTATCAATCTATTTAATAACTTTTTTCACTGGAGTCAGTTGCTTGTTTTATCTATAACTATTTTGGTCTTCTTATTATTAAGAGAAGCTCACAATCGTCGCAAAAACGAAATTTTTAACAAACCTCTCTAATGACAAATACCTCACTACGAACCGGAAGCTGTTTGTGTAAACAGGTCAGCTATTCCTTTCCTAGCGACGCAGTTGTATCTGCTCATCATTGTCACTGTAAAGATTGTCGAAAATCAACGGGTTCTGGAAAAGCTACCATTGTTTTAATATCTGACAATGCACTAAAAGTTAAGGGAAAAATTAAGTACTTTTCTGTGATCGGGAAGGGAGGTAATAAGGTAAGTCGAGGATTTTGCGAGACTTGTGGCTCTCCTTTAATTAGCAGTGTGGAAGGATACGAAGGTACAAAATTTATTAAGGCCGGTAGTTTGGATGACTCCAGCTGGGTTAACATTAATTCAAATTTTTGGAGCGATACAGCAATGGATTGGTCACCGCTTGATAATTCAATTGATAGTTTTGCACAAAATCCTGAATAACTGAGATGTCAAAAAGATTTGATTTATTAATAAAATTTTATTTGCGAGTGGTAGCAATAGCTTGGATTTGCTTTGTTCCTTTTCTATATTTAATTAGTTATCTCTCTGCTTCCCAAGATATATCATTTACAGTATTTCTAAGCAGTCTTTTCGAGTGGTTCATAATGCTACCTTTTGGATTTGAATCCACTGTGCCATCTGATTTTGTTCCTATATTAAGATTTTTCTTTTGGTCTTTTTGGGCGATTACCATTTCAAGATGGATCATAACAGGAAAGCATTTTTATCAATAAAGATACTAAATCCCGATTAGAAAAAAGGACACAAAGGCTCCTACAATAACTGAAATTAGAAAAATCTTTCTATCCGAGATAGGTTTTTTGCCGTTATAAGCACTTGAACTGAAATAGTTATAAAAAACATACCAGAAAACAAAAGTAATGAAAGGCCAAGCAATTAAAAACATATAGCCTTGAGAAATTAACTACTTAAAATCTTACTAAAGAAATCTAATCCTAAATATGTAAGAAAGCCAATACTTAAAGATCCAAAAAACAATAATAAAGCTACAGATACAATTTCCGTCCAAAGCCAAATAGTTTTTTTATCATCATTTAACCTGATGTAGATTTCAACCGCACCAAAACAAATAGCAAACAGAGTGGCCAATAGAACTATGACAATGACTTCATCCATATTCATATTATAACTAAATTAGCTATTAAATCTTTCTATTCTAACTTTATTGAATATGTGTATCTCAATAATAGTTTGTAGAATAGATGGATGGGTGGATATGATTTTATGGTAGTCCTTTGGGTCATTTTCGTTATAGTTGGTCTATTTCGAATTCGGGACGATTACCGAGATTACGTAGATGCAAAAGAAAAAATGAGTATCTCCTTGGGGACAAAACTTAGTATGTTCACGGGTGGAACTGCAATGACTTTATTTGGAATAGGCGGTTTGATATATCTCATTAATAATCCAAATTTAGTTTAAATTTTTTTTCTGACAAATTTAAAAGATGTATAATTGCCGTCCAAATCAAGATTTGCGGGCATGGTATAATGGCTATTACTTCAGCCTTCCAAGCTGACGATGCGGGTTCGATTCCCGCTGCCCGCTCCAGCTCAATATTCTTTAAATAAGTATCCTGAGGTAAGGTGAACGAAGGCTTTTACTCCAGTATCTAAAGAAGCATCGCTAACTTCAAAAAAGGGAGAGTGGTTACCCGCTACTTTCGTCCAATCCTTTCCTATTTCTGTAACCCCCAAGAAGAAAAAGAAACCCGGTACTTGTTGAGCATAGTAGGAAAAATCTTCAGCACCGGTAGATCGATCGGTTCTAACCAGGAATTCTTTTCTATCGACAACCTTTTCAAGCACAGGAATGACTCTTTGCGTAAGCTCAGCATCATTAATAGTTACAGGATAATTATTTCCAATTGGAATAATAACTTCAGCGGTTCCGCCATTCATTTTGGCAGTACTTTTTGCAATAGTCGTCATTTCCTTGATTATTTTATCTCTCATTTTGGGATCGTAAGTACGCACTGTGCCTTCCATAATAACCTCATCGGGAATAATGTTACTTCGAACTCCACCATGAATACTTCCTACTGTTACTACAGCAGGCAGGTTTCTTATGTCCAACTTACGAGAGACAATTGTATTAAAAGCACTAACAATCTGAGAGCTTATCATGATGGGATCAACGCCAGCCCAAGGTGCAGAACCATGTGCCTGTTTACCTTTAATAGTTATTTTCCACGAGTCAGCTGCAGCCATGGTAGGACCCTCTCTATAGGCAATAATGCCATCGGGAGCAGGGTTAACGTGCAAACCAAAGACCACATCAGGTTTGTTTTTTTTGAAAATACCTTCTTTGAGCATCAGTTTAGCTCCACCTTCCTCACCAACCGGGGGACCTTCTTCAGCTGGTTGAAAAATAAACATGATACTGCCTACCAATTTATCTCGGTGTTTTGCAAAAAATTCAGCGACGCCCATTAAGATTGCCATATGTGCATCATGCCCACAGGCATGCATGACCCCGACATCTAAACCATTGAAAGTAGAGCGTTCTTTTGAAGCAAAAGGTAAACCGGTTTGTTCAACGACGGGTAAAGCATCCATATCAGCTCTAAGAGCAACCATGGGTCCAGGTTTACTTCCTCTTAAGATTGCAATTAAACCAGTTTTAGCAACTCCAGTAGTTACTTCTAGATCTAAAGATTTAAGATGTTTTTCAATGTACTTGGCTGTTTTAAATTCGCGGTTTGATAATTCAGGATATTGGTGAAGATGTTGTCGCCAACTAGTAACTTTCTCCAATAAAGTATCAGACTCTAAATTAATTTGATCAATAAAATACTTTGAAGATGCAAATGCGAATGAGGGCAGTAATAAAAGGACAATTAAAAATCTAAAAACAACAATCATTTAAATAATTGGTCAGCAACATAAGGATTAGTGAGTCGCTCTTGGCCAAAGGTAGATACTGGACCGTGTCCAGGAACAAAAGTTACGTCATTTCCCAAAGGCCAGAGTTTTCCTCTAATTGCATTTAGCAAATCTTGAGTGTTACCTCGTGGTAAATCAGTTCTGCCAATTGAACCTTGAAAAAGAACATCTCCAACAATGGCTAATTTTGACTCAGGATGATGAAACACTACATGTCCCGGCGTATGACCAGGACAATGATAAACATCAAGTTTTTCTCCATCAATTTCAATTTGATCACCGTCGTTTAACCATCGATTGGGTTCAAAATTTTTTGCGGTGTCTAATCCATAACGTTTACCTTGTTCTTCTAAAGCATTGATCAAGAAACCATCATCTTTATGTGGACCTTCAATTTCAACTTCATATTTTTGCGCCAATTCAAAAGCACCACCAGCATGGTCCAAATGCCCATGAGTTATGAATACTTTAGAAAGCGTTAAACCATGTTCGTGAATGAAATTTTCTATCAACGATAAATCTCCACCGGGATCTGTAACTGCTGCAATTTTTGAAGACTCTTTCCAAATAACACAGGAATTTTGCTGCAAGGGAGTCACAGGAATGATTGCTGCTTTTAGTGTAGCCATGGTTAAAAAAAACTGACATTATTATAACCTATGAATTTTCAACTGTTAGATGTGAATGGTTTATAGTTTTTAAGGAGTTGAATATTTAATTTTGGGAGAAATTATGGAAGAAATGATGATGCAAAGCAGTATGGTTGAATTGGGAATATGGGAAGTTTTTGTACAATCAAGAATTTCAATTTCAATTATATTTTTAGGAAATGTCATTTCTGTCTTGATTGCAATTTGGTTATCTAGAGTGTTAATAGAAAAAGGAGCTAACCTATTTTTAAAACTTATCTTTACAGCATTTGCTTTTGCAGTTTTTTTTAATGCTTTTAATAATGGTCTATGGGTCAATTTCTTTTTGGATGGAACTGCCACATCCTTAGCTAACTTAGATGCAGTAAATGGGACGATTGATATCAGCGCCTCCTCTAAAGACTTTATTGATTCTGTTACATCACAGAGAGATTTTGGAAAGATTGGCATGTTTATCTTCTTTGTCAGCGGGCTATTAATTGCAGTTGTTCCATTGTGGTTCAATACAAATACTAAAAAAGCATGAATTTTCAATTATTAGACGGCAATAATCTTAAAATTAGAGCCGTTGTAGAAGGCGAGGGGCCTTTAGTAGTTTTAGTTCACGGTTGGCCAGAAAGTTGGTACAGCTGGCGTCATCAAATTCAGCCCTTGGCAAAAGCTGGTTTTAAAGTCGCAGCAATTGATGTTCGTGGTTATGGGGGATCTGATAAACCATATGAAATAGCTGACTACTCTTTGAAGAATCTTGCGGCAGACATTGCTGGTGTTATTGATTCTTTGGGATACAAAGAGGCTTATTTATTTGGCCATGATTGGGGCGGACCAATTGTCTGGACTACTGGGCTTTTATATCAAAATACCATCAAAGCAGTTGGGGCACTTTCGGTACCTTATACTCCAATTGGTGAGAAGTCTTTAATTCAATTATTTAGAGAGTTGTATAAGGATAAATTTTTCTACCAATTATACATTCAGGAAGAAGGAGTTGCTGAGGCAGAATTTGAAGCCGATGTTCGTAAAGCTTTAGAAATAACCTATTTCAGTGGTGATGGTAGAGGGATGCAATTCATGATGGAAAATATTGGCAATCCTGCTTATAAGAAAACACCCGAGTCAAAGATGTTAGAAAATTCACCTGAATTTGAC
>MDTE01067783.1_pt1 | contig 10426 bp, 10 predicted proteins | sample 811231 | NCBI WGS metagenome assembly MDTE01 (sample SAMN05326651, study PRJNA326480) | marine metagenome | isolation source: seawater | place: Indian Ocean: Red Sea | collected 2010 | reverse complement strand
TCCTAGAGCTACGATATCAGATTCCTCGAGTGGAGAAACTTGGTTCCGAAAAAATTTGCGTAATCCACATCTAAAGCCGCCCTATATTCCTTGCCACAGTCTTCTGCCCCACACACTGCGTCTAACGCTGGTAGATTCCATTTCAGCACTAGTTCCTGTATTTTTTTCTTTAGTTGATCAAAAAATTCTACGTCATTGCTTTTTACAAATTCTGTAATTGCACCTAAATCAGTTTCTTTTTGGTCTCCTCGTGTAACTTCACTGATGTATGAAATAGCAAGACGTATGTTTATATCTGCTCCTGTGTTATAACAACCTTGTGATTGTTTGTTTTTGTCGTCGTCTGATAAATTTGGATCTCTAGCTATCTGTAGTAGTGTTCTTTCGTTTGTAAAATTTTCAATACTAAAATCTGTTTGACTTCTATAAGTTATAGGTGATAGATGAAAAGTAAATCCGTTAAGTTCAAATGAAAAATCAGTTGTATAATTTGTAAAATTATCTAACACCCTAGTGAGGTTTACTTGATGTTCGTGTGTTGCTGAACAATGTGGACACATTGTTGTTGTGTCCATAGATTCGCCATATGTTGCTATTCTAATGGCAATAAGCACGTAATCTATATCATATCCAACTAGTCGCCACGGATCTTTAATTGTTGGAATACAACTTTTTATAACTTCTGCTGTTGCATCTCCAGAAAATAAAGCATCAGGAGTTTTAAAAAGTATTTCATCCATTGCGTTCATACCGAATACTGGTATTTGCACAAACTGATTACCTTCTATAATAGATTCGTCATACCATTTGCCTTTACTAGGCAAGTCAATAAAAAGTTTTGGTTGTCTTTGGTATTCTTGAAGAAAACTAGTCATATAATTCCTTAGCTAAATACATATACTATATTTATGGATACTAGTTATCTAGGGTTATAATAATGGATGAAGATGAACTCAAACAATTACGAATTGCTATAGCAGAAGGCGTCTCTGCAGGCGTTAAATCGGGCATAGCTCAGGCTGAAAAAAATAGAACTGATCCGAGCTCTCAAGGTGGATTTAGTGGTGTAAAGGGAAAAACTAATTTTGATGGGTTCTTTTCTTCTACACAACAAGCGACACACCAAACAGATAAATTTGGCAGGATGATAAACGAAGCAGGTGGTAGTTTATCTGCAAACATGGGTGATCTTGCCAAAAGGTTCAAAGACGTACCAATAATTGAAACCTTAGCTGGTGCATCTTCAAGTATAGTTAGTTTTATAGAAGAAACAAACGATACCTTTCAAAAATTATCAAAAGTTGGTGCAGGATTAGAAGGTAGACTGTCAGAATTACGTATTGGGGCGGCTGATACAAGGATGCCACTAGGAACTTTTGCTAATATGGTAGGTAGTAATGCTGAACTATTAGCAGGTTTTCAAGGCGGTGTTACAGGTGGTATAAAAGTTTTTAGAAATTTAAGCAAAGCTATGATGGAAGGCGATACAATTAATCAATTCCAAAATCTAGGCTTTACACTAGAAGAATCAAATGAATTTATACTTAAAAACCTAGAAGTACAAAGACGTCAAGCAAGATTTAGAAATAGGGACGGTAGTTTAAGCGAACAGGCAATGTTAGAAGCTAGTTTGCGTATGGCTAAAAGTTTAGATGTAATGGCAAAGGTTGCAGGCAAACAACTAGATCAAATGCAGGATGAAATCATCAATAGGCAAAGAGTTGGAGCAACAGATGCTAAACTACGTCTATTAGAACAGCAAGGTATAATAGGTGCAAGAGATGCCTATGACAGAGCAAACGAAGCTCTTGCTGGAGCTCCTAAAGTAACAAGAGATTTATTAGCTGAACTTGTGCAAACAGGAGTACCTATGTCTGCGGCTACTAAACAATTTGCGGCTTTGAATGGAGAAGCATATGATGCTTTGCGTAAACAAGCAATGGCTATTAAGAGTGGCGATACAGAGGCGGCAGCGAAGTTAGGTGCACAAGCTACAGCCGCTACTGTCAAGTCTGTTGGTAGCACACAAAATCTCACAGTAGCAACACTAGCAGGAGTTAGTGAAATAGCTCAGCAACAAGCAAACGTATTGGAAGAAACAAGTCCACTAATTGACCAAATACAAAACACAGCAAAACGAACTGGTGTAGCTTTGCAAACAACTGAAGATTATGTAAAAGTCTTCAATAGAATATTAGAAGAAGCACAAGCAAGAACAGATACCCAGGCTGGAGGTGCAGGGCAAGATCAAGAGTTAAGTGTAACTGTAAACGAAATACAAAAAGGTCTAGCCAACACTGCTTCTGAGTTGAATAAATTTATTGGACAGCAAATAAGAGGACAGACAGACATAGCAAATATGTTAGATGGTGCGGCAAAGGAAATTACTAGAGGACTAGATTTAACAACACAATTTTTCAAAGGTATTAATAATGATCCGGCTGATCCAGCTAACGTAAAACCAGAACAAATAAACAGCTTACAAGCAGAAATAGACAGCAATACTGCAACTGCTGATAGATTAGCTGAAATAGAGCGTATCATAGATGGAATGGGCTATATGCTTGATTCAGAAATGCGAATTGTTAAAAAAGCAAGACTATTAGGTGGTATGGTAAACAAAGGCAAGGTATACACAATAGGCGAGCAAGGACCAGAAACATTTGTACCAGGTATGGATGGCGCCATTATACCTAACATGAAGAGCATGCTTAACAAAATGCCTGATCTAGCAAAACAAATGAGCAATAATTTTAGTCCTGCCAACATGCGAAATATGATGAAAGCACAACCAGATATGGTCAAAACATTGCAAGATGAAGTGGCTATGCTAGGTGCTCCTGTGTCAGAAGCGGCTAAAACTGCGGCTGTAAACATGCAAAATAGCCAATCTGTAGAAGAAAAACTTGACATCCTGAACCAAAGTGTGTTACAATTAGTTGGTATAAATAACATGCAGGCACAAATTGGTAACAAACAAATTAAAACTATGCGAAGTACCGGTAATTTCATGCAGGGGATAGGTAGAGTATAAATGAGTTGGAAAAAATATTTCACTCCGGTGCAAACTGGAGATAACATAGCTGGAAGCTATTCACCTATCAGCGGACAAGGATCAAACGGACGTCCAGGACCAGCAAGGTCTAATTATTCATCTTATTTGCCTGATGTTTATGTTGGATCACCTAATAGAGTAGAACGTTACGGACAATATAATACAATGGACAATGATAGTGAGGTAAATGCCGCACTAGACATCCTTGCAGAATTTTGCACACAAAAAAATGATGAAAACGGTACAAATTTTACTTTTCAATATAACAAACATGCGACTAACAATGAAATTAAAATTCTTGGTGAATATTTAAAACAATGGTGTAAAATTAATAATTTTGAAACACGTATGTTTAGAACATTCCGTAATGTATTCAAATACGGCGATGCAATATTTTTGAGAGATCCAGAAACAAAAAAATTATTTCATGTAGATCCTGCAAAACTTACACGTATTATTGTTAACGAATCAGAAGGCAAAAGACCAGAACAATATATTATCAAAGAAGTAAATTTAAATTTCAAGGAAATGGTTGCTACAACTCCTCATATCACACAAGGTGCTATGGGAACTCCGGGTGCAAGTTTACCTGGAGCAAGTTATCAAACTGGTGGCGCTAGAGGAATGGTAGGTGGAGTAAATGTACCGCCCGGATCAAGATTTACTATTGAAGAAGGTGAAACTGCAATCGATGCAGAACATGTAGTCCATTTAAGTTTGTCAGAAGGCTTGGACAACAATTATCCATTTGGTAATTCATTATTAGAAACTATCTTTAAAGTATTCAAACAAAAAGAATTGCTTGAAGACGCTATTATTATTTACAGAGTGCAAAGAGCACCTGAACGTAGAGTATTCTACGTTGATGTGGGTAACATGCCATCACACCTTGCTATGCAGTTTGTTGAGCGTGTTAAAACGGAAATACACCAAAGACGTATCCCATCGGCGACAGGCGGAGGCACAAATGTTATAGACAGTTCTTACAATCCGTTGTCAATCAACGAAGACTACTTCTTTCCGCAAACAGCAGAAGGACGTGGATCTAAAGTTGAAACACTACCTGGCGGTACTAACTTAGGTGAGATAGATGACCTAAGATATTTTACAAATAAACTTGTGCGTGGTTTACGTATTCCAAGTTCTTATTTGCCTACAGGTGCAGACGATGCAACATCTTCATACAATGATGGTAGAGTTGGTACAGCATTTATTCAAGAATTAAGATTCAACAAATATTGTGAGCGTTTACAAGGATTAATTATTGAAGAATTCAATCAAGAATTTAAGCGTTATCTTTTAGAAAAAGGTGTAAACATTGATACTGCAATGTTTGATATTAGATTTGAACCGCCACAAAACTTTGCGGCTTATAGACAATCAGAATTAGATAACGCAAGAGTGCCGACATTTACACAAATGAGTGCTATACCTTATGTGTCTAATAGATTTGCAATGAAGCGTTTCTTAGGAATGAGTCCAGAGGAAATAGCAGAAAACGAAAGATTATGGCGTGAAGAAAATGATGAGAATCTAGATACGCCACCACAAGATGCAAGTGCTGAAATGAGAGGTGCTGGTATTAGTTCAGCAGGTATTAGTGCTGACATCGAAGGTGCAGAAGATATTGCACCAGGAGATGCAGGAGCAGAAATAGGACAAGAAGCTACACCACCTGATACTGTAACAGGAGGAACAACAACTCCAGGTGCACCAGCGGCAACAACTGATCAAACGATATAAATACTAACATGATACTGAGAGAAATATTTTATTACGACAAAGAAACTGTAGAACCGATCGAAGATGATCGTTACGAACCTCAGTATGATGATTCTATAGTTGATTTAGATGATACAAGAAAAACTAAATTAACATTACGCCAAATCAACCGTGCAAGGAAAGCAAGCGAGCTACATACTACTGAGAAGTCTGAGGAGTTAGACTTTGTAAGAGCAATGTATGGAATAGCGGCGCAAGCGGCCGCTGCCGGTGTTTAATGCCCAAACTAGATAAGACGCAATATTCAAAAGAAGAAGCCGCTCGTTTAATGGAAATTAGACGACTAGAAAAACTATCCCGACAAAAGAAAGAAGTATTTGCAAAACGCACTAAACCTATAAATTTTATAGAAGATGAACCTATTGACATTGAAAGGTTTAGACATAATCAAAACTTTGCATTTGTTTTGGGCAATGGTGTAAGCAGAGGGTTTGTTGAACCAGAAGAATTAAAAATTTACGGACCTATATACGGATGTAATGCTTTATATAGAACTTTTAGACCCGACTATTTGATTGCAGTAGATGTAAAAATGGTCCTTGAAATAAACAAATCAGGTTTTCAAAATAAAAACCAAGTTTGGACAAATCCAAATAATTCTTATAGAGGCATACAACATTTAAATTTTTTCCAGCCTAGCAAAGGATGGAGTAGTGGTCCAACTGCATTGTGGTTGGCTGCTCAACATAGACACAAACACATTTACATTCTAGGGTTTGATTACAGAGGATTGAATGATGGGCAAAAATTTAACAACTTATATGCAGATACACCTAATTATAAACGTTCTCAAGATGGTGCAACGTTCTTTGGAAACTGGTTAAGACAAACTGTATCAGTAGTAAAAGAACATCCAGAAACTGAATTTTATCGTGTTATAGCACCAGATAATTACTGTCCTGACGAACTAAATACTCTTGAAAACTACAACACGATTAGTATAAAAGAGTTTAAAACACGGTTTGTTTTACCGTAAATAATCAAAACGGCTCGTTTTGAGCCTATTTCTACGCATATTTCCCAATAAATAGTAAATACAATGACAGCCTTACCATAGGTAAAATTATTTATAGGAGAAAAAAATGGCAGATCGCAATAAATTTGAAGAAATGCTTGAGAAACTTGTCAACGAAGACAAGGCTGGAGCAGAAGAACTATTCCACGAAATAGTAGTAGAAAAATCAAGAGACATATATGAAGGATTACTTGAAGCTGATCTAGAAGTAGATGAAGCTGATGAGGAAGAGACAAAAGAATCTTCTAATGATGAAGAAGTCGATGAAGCATCAAAAGACGAAGAAGTAGATGAGTCTGATGAAGAAGAAGTTGATGAAGCATCAAAAGATGACGACAAAGACGTTAAAGAAGATTTTGATCTTGACGAATTTGAAGTTGAAGGTGACCCAGCAGACGACATGATGGATAAGATGGGCATGGACGACGAAGGTGAAGGCGACATGGACATGGATATGGACATGGACGGCGACAGTGACGACGAAGATTTAGAAGACCGTGTTGACGATCTTGAAACTGCGTTGGATGACCTTAAAGCAGAATTTGATAAAATGATGGGCGACGACGAAGGCGGCGACGAAGAAGGTGACATGGACATGGATATGGACATGGGCGACGAAGGCGATGCTGAAGACGAGTCTGTTGCATTAGAATCTAAGGATGACGAAGAAGTAGATGAAGCGTCAGACGAAGAAGTTGAAGAATCAGATGACGAAGAAACTGATGAATCAACAAAATCAGAAGCAGAACAAATGCGTGAATATGTTGAAAAAGTAGCAGGCGGTGGACTTGATGCACAAAAAATTGGCGGCGACGATGGCGCTAATACAAAAAGTCCAGTAGCTAGTAAAAACGACATGGGCGGTGATGCTTCAAACTTGGTAGCAGGTGGCGAAGCTGACACAGGCGGAACAGCAGGCGGATTAGCAGGTAATACACCAAAGGTGGACGACCATAAAAATGTTAATAAGCCAGGCGGTAAAGCAGGTAAGTCAATGAGCAACATGCCAAAAGGCCATGGCGCAGAGAAAAAAGGCGCAGGCGACACAGCAGCCAATAAGAAACCTGTAATTGGCGGTTAATTTAAGTTAGGAAGTTTTGTATGGTTAATTTACGAGAGCATTTGACATTCGACCAGGCACAGATTGTTGTGGAGAATGCCAACGAAGGAAAAGACTTGTATATGAAGGGTATTTGTATACAAGGCGGAGTACGCAATGCTAATCAGCGTGTGTATCCTGTAAATGAAATTGGCAGGGCTGTCAAAACTCTCAATGATCAAATAGCAGGAGGATATAGTGTTCTCGGAGAAGTTGATCATCCGGAAGGACTTAACATAAACTTAGATCGTGTGAGTCATATGATTCAAGAATGTTGGATGGATGGCGCAAACGGTTATGGTAAACTAAAAATTCTACCAACACCAATGGGACAGCTAGTAAGAACAATGCTGGAAAGCGGAGTTAAACTAGGTGTCTCATCACGTGGTAGCGGAAATGTATCAGAAGACGGAAGCAATGAAGTCTCTGATTTTGAAATTATTACAGTGGACGTTGTTGCACAACCAAGTGCTCCAGGTGCGTACCCTACGCCAATTTACGAACACTTAATGAATGCCCGCGGAGGGTACAAGGCTTACGAATTAGCACAGGCAACAAAAGAAGATCCTAAGGCTCAAAAATACTTAAAAGAATCTCTAATCAACTTGATTAGCAGACTCCAATAAAAGGAGAAAAATATGTTGGACGCACTTAAAACACTTTTTGAAAACGATGTAGTTTCAGAAGAAGTACGTGCCGAAATTGAAAACGCTTGGGAAGCAAAAATCAAGGAGAACAAACAGACTGTTACTGCTGAGCTCCGTGAAGAATTTGCTAAAAAGTATGAACATGATAAATCAACTATGGTTGATGCTATCGATGCTATGCTTTCAGAGCGTTTAGAGTCAGAAATTGCTGAGTTTGCGGAAGACCGTAAGCAGTTAGCTGAAGCAAAAGCAAAATTTGCAGTAGCACAGCGTGAAAACGCTGATCTAATGCAGAAATTTGTAATGCAAACGCTAAAGAAAGAAGTTTCTGAACTACATGAAGATCAAAAAGGCATGGCTGAAAAGTTTACAATGCTTGAGAACTTTATTGTAGACGCACTTGCAAAAGAAATTGCAGAGTTCCACGAAGACAAAAAAGATTTAGCTGAAACTAAGGTAAAACTTATAAAAGAAGCTAAAAATAAATTTGCTGAAGTCAAAAAAGACTTTATAGCGAAAGGTGCAGCTAAGGTATCTTCAATTGTTGAAAATCAATTACAAAAAGAACTTTCAACATTGAAAGAAGATATTGGAGAAGCACGTAAGAATGACTTCGGTCGTAAGATGTTTGAAGCATTTGCCGGTGAGTATGCAACAAGTCACCTGAATGAAAAATCAGAGACTGCAAAACTTATGAAAGTAGTGGCAACTAAAGACAAACAACTAGCAGACGCAAAGACATTTGCTGTAAAAGCAAAGAAACTTGCAGAAGCTAAAGACATGGAAGTTAAGCGTATGGCACAAATCGCTGAACGCAAAGAAAAAATTAATGATTTATTAGGTCCTTTAAACAAGGATCAAAAAGAGATCATGACAGATTTACTGGAATCAGTTCAAACAAACAGGCTACAATCTGCGTTTGATAAGTACCTACCGGCAGTTATCGACGGTAAAACTCCAGCAAAGCAGAAGGCAGTTATTACAGAAGGCACAGAAGTCACAGGCAATAGAGAAACAGAAACTAACGTTAGTTCAAAAGCAGACGATAATGTCGTTGACATTAGACGTTTAGCTGGTTTAAATTAAGGAGAAAACTATGTCAGAACTATTAGAAAGTCGCTGGCAGGATACAAAAACAGCACTTCTTGAAGGCCTTAACGGCACAAAGAAAAGCGTAATGGCGGCTACACTTGAAAATACTCGCAAGTATTTGTCAGAAACTGCTACAGCTGGTGCTACATCTGCCGGTAACGTTGCAACTCTTAACAGAGTTATCCTACCCGTTATTAGACGTGTAATGCCAACAGTCATTGCTAATGAGCTTGTTGGTGTACAGCCTATGACAGGTCCAGTGGGTCAAATCCACACATTGAGAGTACGCTACTCCGATACAGTAGGCTCAGGCGCAAGCGGAGCAGTAGCTGGCGAAGAAGCACTTTCACCATTCAAAATTGCAGAAGCATATTCCGGAGACGGAACAAATGCTCCAGCAAACACTGCATCACTTGAAGGTTCAGCTGGTAACAGACTAAGCATTCAGATCTTAAAGCAGACAGTTGAAGCTAAGTCAAGAAAGCTATCAGCTCGTTGGACTTTTGAATCTGCTCAAGATGCTCAGTCACAGCATGGTATTGATGTTGAAGCAGAAATTATGGCTGCTTTAGCACAAGAAATTACAGCTGAAATTGATCAGGAAGTTATTGGTTCATTGAATACACTTGCTGGTACAGCAGTTGAAACATACGATCAAGCGGCAGTATCAGGTACAGCAACATTTGTTGGTGATGAGCATGCAGCTCTTGCAGTTCAAATCAACAGAGCAGCTAACTTGATTGCACAGCGTACAAGAAGAGGCGCAGGTAACTGGGCAGTTGTAAGTCCATTTGCACTTACAATTTTACAGTCTGCAACAACTTCTGCGTTTGCACGTACAACAGAAGGTTCATTCGAAGCACCAACTAACACAAAAATGGTTGGTACATTGAATAACGCAATGAAAGTATATGTAAACACATACGCAGGCGATGACGCAAACGTACTTGTTGGTTACAAGGGATCAAGCGAATCAGACGCAGCGGCGTTCTATTGCCCATATATCCCACTAATGTCAAGTGGCGTTGTATTGGATCCAACATCATTCGAGCCAGTCGTGAGTTTCATGACTAGATACGGATATGTTGAGCTTTCAAACACAGCTTCTTCATTAGGTAACGCAGCTGATTATCTTGCAAACGTTGCTATCACAAACGGTAACGTAAGCTTCAGCTAAGTTTTACTTACAATATTAAAATAGGCCCTACGGGGCCTATTTTTTTGACTAAATAATTTTACGTTCATCCTACGGGACGGAAGTAGCATTATGCGAAGGAACGCACTCAACTGTAAAAAGGAGAGTGATATGAACTACAGAGACTTCGAACTTGCTCGCAAAAAAGAGCGTACTAGATTAAGTCATTTAGCAATTATACGCAAACTTATCAAAGAACGCCAATCTAGACCACGTTGCGAGAAGAATATCTTGAGTAATGATCCAAGATTACAAAAAATATAACATTTTGGTAAAAAAAAGGTTGACTTTAGGTTAATTATTTGCTATATTAGTAACATAAGCAACAAAAGAGTAATTAACTTTTGTTTTATAGTGCAAGGAAGAGGCGTTTACCAGAGCGTCGAACTTGACTGCTTAGGGGTGGTACCCAGGCTTGGTAGTAGAAATACGCTGAGTCACATCGCTCTACCGAGCGGAAGTAGGTTCCCTGGATTTGAGAATGGCATCTCGGTCGAGGGGTTGGAGGTATAACCGAGTCCTCCCTATAATTGCTTATTTT
>MDTE01033325.1_pt1 | contig 10426 bp, 10 predicted proteins | sample 811231 | NCBI WGS metagenome assembly MDTE01 (sample SAMN05326651, study PRJNA326480) | marine metagenome | isolation source: seawater | place: Indian Ocean: Red Sea | collected 2010 | reverse complement strand
CTGCGTGTTAAGGTTGATCTGATTGAGCAGCAAGCCGAAAAAAATAATGAGCGATATGAGCGCGAAATTGAGCGTTTAGAAAAAGCTTTAGATAAAGCTCAAGACAATGCGACAAAGGTCACGCATCTGTTAGAAGATAAAAGCGGCGATAGGGCAGGGGAGTGGGAAAAGTCCATGCGCGCACTTGAGGCGCGGATTGCCAACCAAGAAAAAAAGGATAAAGAGCAGAAAGAGCGCGAAGATAAAATGCAGCGGCAGAATAGGGCGCTTAAAAAGGCTTTAGACGCAGAAAAGAATAAATCATTTTTTCAAAAGCTTTTTGGGTAGAGTAGGGCAACTCAGTAATTCAATAAGTTATTCTTCAAATACAAATATAAGTGTTGTGGAATGCAGACCGTTAATTCTTAGATTTACCATTTTCAACGACTGCTTTTAAAAATTCTTTAATGCTAGCTCTAATGCCTGAATTTCTAATACTATAATAAGCTCTAATTAAGTTAAGCGTCTCAGTTTGATATAGCATATCTGGATTTTCTGGATTGTCTTCCTTTACATCCTCTATCTCTTCTATTCCTTCATAAAAATAGCTAATTGGGACATTTAGAATTTTACTAATTTCATATAAACGACCAGCTGCAATTCTATTTTTTGCATTTTCGTATTTTTGTATTTGTTGAAAAGTTAGGTCAAGTTTTTCAGCTAGTTTATCTTGGCTCAACCCTAAAAGTTTTCGTTTTGTTTTAAGGCGTCTTGCTATATGGAAATCAACCGAACTTACAATGCTTTTTTTATTTTTCATTTTAGCGTCCTATTCTGATTTCTCAAATAAGCAGTGTTTTTTGTAAAATGCAAATATTTCCGATAACAACCTATAATAATTAAATTTTTTATTAAACTACCGATAATTTTTTTCAATTATAAATTTTTTTCTTGACTTAAAAAAAACCATGGTTGTATTAGTCCAGAAAACAAGGCTCTGATTAAGTTTTAAAAAAATTAGAGAAATATAAAATAAAATTACGTGTAAAAAACAACGATGTATGGGGATACAAAGTTATGAATAAAAATATTATTGAGAATGAATATTTTCCAATTTTTGGAGATATTTTTCCTTTTTTCACAAAACAGTCACAGCTTCTACAAGAATACGATGAAGTACGAATTGAATGCTATCGTGAATTAACAAAACTACCTGAAATCAATGACAACAATGGACATGATTATGATCACAGAGCTGATACATTAATTGTTACATATAAGGACATTGTGATTGGTGGTGGTAAAGTTGTAGGAAAATTTCCAGGTGACCAACACTTAATTCCATTGGATGACAGTGAGCTTAATTTGGAAAAACAGTTCAAAGATTTTCATTTGGATCAGGTTCCATATTGTGAATTTACTAGAATGTCTATTTTGAAACCTTTTCGAAGTCCTAAGCTACTCCATGCAATTTCAAATGAGTTAATACTCTATTCTATTGCAAAAGGTTATAAATATATGTTCTCGGTCTCATCATTAGCTCAAGCAAGGTGTAACAGGCAAAGTGCAAAAGTCTTAGGTTTACCTTTTGAGTATAATATTCATACAAAAATGGAAGTTCCAAACCATAATAATAAATATGGTGACTTAAAAGTTGTAATCTCAAGTTTAGAATTCCCATCACATTGGAAAGGCATTAAAACTCATAGTATCAAAACATACTAAGAGAGCACCAAAATGATGAGACCAAATACACTTTATTTAAGTCTGTATACACTATCACTTTGTTTATTGAGTAACACTGTAAGTTCGAATGATAAACTTCCTAGCTTGAAAGAATTATCTGAAACCAAAATCACTAGTGTATCTAAAAAAACAGAATCACAATTTAGAGCCTCATCTTCTGTTAGTGTTATTACACACGAAGATATAAGGCGCTCGGGAGCTACGTCTATTGCAGAAGCAATACGCAACGTACCTGGTATTAATGTTGCGCAAATTGATGCTAATAAATGGGCTATTTCGGCGCGAGGTTTTAATAGGCAGTACTCCAACAAGTTGCTTGTTTTAATTGATGGTAAAACAGTATACACACCTGTTTTCTCAGGCGTATTTTGGGATAGTTTAGACACCATATTGGCTGACATAGATCGGATAGAGGTTATCCGTGGCCCAGGGGCGACATTATGGGGCTCAAATGCTGTAAATGGCGTAATTAACATTATTACTAAAACAGCACAGAGCACACAAGGAACATACTTTTCAGCCCTATACGGAAATCAAGAAGATGGCAGTGTAGAAGCGAGATACGGAGGGCAGTTAAATAACGATGCCTTCTACAGACTCTATGCCAAGACTATTGCAAAAGATGAACTTACTAATAGGCTGGATCAAACAGGGAATGACGATGATTGGAAACAACATCGTATGGGTTTTCGTATAGATTCTTCAAAAACGTCGGATGTAAAATGGCAACTGCATGGTGAAGCATACACCTCAGATATAAATCAAACCCAAGGCTTTCCAGGGTTAAATGTGCCCGTTCAAGTGACGAACATTGATGGACAAGAAATTACAAATGGTTACAGCCTAGTCGCTCATATAGAAAACAGTGATAAAACAACCAATCGACAGTTCTCTTCTTATGTTGATTATTATGATCGAGAAATGGACAATTTACTAAAGTTAAAGGTCCTCATGTTTGATTTGAACTATCAGCAGTTACATAAAATTAATTCTCATAATGAACTTATGTGGGGAGTAGGGTACCGCTACACACAAGACAGCTTAGAAAGCGTTATCTTGTCAAATAATCAAAGTTATTTAGATTATTTTCCTGATGAAATATCTGGTGCAATATACAGTTCTTTTATTCAAAATGAATTTAAAATCATCCCTGATGAGCTTCATATGACACTTGGAGCAAAGGTAGAGCATCACTATTTTACAGGATACGAATTTCAACCAAATATTCGACTAGCATATTATCCAAATGTAAACCATACAATATGGGCTGCAATATCGAGAGCGTCCAGGACACCGACAAGAGCTGAAAAAACTATATCTTTTATTGCAAATAGTACTGCTGGCGGTTTTGTAAGGGTCAATGGCAATCGAGACTACAAGTCAGAAACTTTAACAGCATATGAACTTGGTCATAGGTTCAAAGTATCTCAAAAAATGTCATTAGATACGTCTTTATTTTACAACGAATATAAAAATTTAAGAACTTTGGAAAATACAGGAAATGGTTTTCCTTCTTCAAATACCATTGCAAATATAGAAATTAGTAATTTAGGTTTTGGAGAGACATATGGCTTTAACGTTGAAGGTCGGTATACACCTACTAAAGATTGGACAATCACTGCTAATTATAGCCTCATAAAATTTAATTTAGATACGGACAAGGATAGTAAAGATACATCACTAGCTGCCGAAGAGTTTAGTTCTCCAGAACAACAGGTGTCCATTTTATCTAGGGTTAATTTAACAAATAACTTGGAACTAGACACAAATCTATCTTTCACAGATCAACTAGATGCGTTCGATATTGATGAGCATGTCAGACTTGATGCACGTATAGGCTGGAGGCCATACGAAAATATATCTTTAAGCCTAGTAGGTCAAAACCTCTTAGATTCATCACACCAAGAATTTAATCAATTCTTATATTGGACTGAAGCTGAGATAGATCGAAGTATATACGCTAAATTAGAATTAAATTTTTAAACAGGAGGTATTAGAGGGACTGAACATTTAAATAAGGAGAAATTATGTTTAGTCGATTATTTGCAAGAACAAACTGGAAATTAGAAAGAGAGGCTGAGGTGAGTTTAAATTACCAAGACCTCTCAAATCCTTCACAATCTGATTTTCAGTCTTGTAATGCAGTTTCTGGCCGAGGCAACAGAAGCACGCATTTATTTAAACCCAGCCTCAACACTCATACTATTAATAAAAGGAGTAATATCATGAGTAATCAAAAAATATCAAGCCTTAACATATCATCTAGAGCAACCAGAGCGTTGATAGAGATAGAAGCTTGTGCAAAATCTGCGGCCGATTCAGGAAGAGAGTTTCTGAATTTATGTGATATGGAGGCATACAAACGCTTTTTACATGTGATGTATCACTATACGCTAGAATCTGGCAAAAAATGCTCCACGGCAGCTAAAAATATTAATGCACCTGATGTCAAAGAACTTTTTCTACATTTCGATGAAGAAGAAGCCCTGCACTTTAGATTAGCATTAAAAGATATTCAGGCTTTTGGGGAAGTACCTTCAGAAGAAGTTCCGGATACAGTAAATGCAATTGATCATTTATGGACCTCATTAGAAGGACGCCACCACAATGGATATTTAGGAATGCTTTATGTTTATGAAAATATTGCAAAGTATGTGCAGCAGGATGTTGAAGACTGCATTAAGAGACTTGGTTTAGGGTCCACAGAAAAAAGATGGCTTACTGCGCATGCGAAGGAGGATTTGGAACATGGGCAAGTCATTATGGATATGCTTAAAAAACATATTGAAGATAATCCAACAATTGCGGTATCAGCAGCAAAGCAAGCAAGTGCGCTTTGGAGTACGATGATGTTAGATATCATCGATGAAGGATACCAAAAGCTTCCATTGGCAGCATAAACAATTGCCGAAGGGTGCTTCATGCGCCCTTCGGTTACTTTCACGATGATGCAGAGACTTACAGAAATTATATATCGTTTGTTTGTTGTATATGCGGCCTTGATAGTCGTTATACCTCCATCAAATGCTGAGCAAGCAATTACACAAGAGTATATAAAAGCATCTTATCTTATTAATCTTTCGCAATTTATCTATATAGAGAATAACCCGAATATTGAGCATATTTGTATTATAGGAACCCCAGAACTAAATGCTCATGTTACTCAAATACTTAAAGAGACTGGATTATCCAATAAATTAAAAACTAGCCAGTTAGATTGGAGCTCTGACTTCTCACTATGTCAGCTTCTATATATCTCAGAAGCTGCTGAACTGAAGTTGAAACAGATACTTTATAAGGCCTCTTCAAGGCAAATTATTACCGTAAGTGATGTAAATAGTTTTATTCATCAAGGCGGCGCTATTGGCTTTAGTGAACTGGATAGCACTATCACAATTACTATCAATCACACCTTGTTAAAAGAAAAAGGCATCTCTGTTAGTTCTGAATTGCTTGAGATTGCGAGAGAGGTTTTATAATGGCTTATCTTAAAAAACTATTTATAAAAACGCCTGTTAAGTGGAAAATCATTTTCATTATTCTCTCTGTTTGCATTCCATCAACAATTATAGGTTTGTCAGCTGTATGTTTTTTTGACTCTAGTAAGGTAAAAGAAGAGCTTAAGAATAATTTAAAAGTTAGTGCCGAAATGACGAGCGACCATCTTTCAGCTTCTCTAGCGTTTGGGGATCAAAAGAATGCACGGAACATTTTAAAATCCTTTAACCGAAATGAATCAATAGCTAAAGCTTGCTTGTATACACATGATGGAAGCTTATTTGCTGAGTATTTCAAAGTAGAGGCTTTAATATCAAAATGTTCGATGGAAATCGAACAAGAAACAGCTAAAGAGCAAAGCAGTTTTATAATTCATACAAATACTATAAACGAAAAAGCACTCAATAATCTTGGCACTTTAATAGTGTATTCGGATTTAAGCCGATTATCAAAAGTGCTATATAAGCAAGCTTTGTTTGTCATTGGTTGTTTATTTTTTGTATTGTTGGCGATTAGTTATCCTCTCGCTCATGCAATTCAAAATACTATCTCCAGGCCCATTAACGAACTCTATGAAAAAAGCCTTGCGATATCTAATATGTCTCATCAACAATTAAGAAATCATAGTTCATTAGACGAAATACATCTATCTATACAAATGTTAGAAGAAATTAGAGGGTTTGCAGAAGTCTATTATGAAAGTATTGAGGCTACGCAAGCTGCATTAAACAATCATAAGCACCTGATTGATATGCTTAATGATAAACTCAAATCCAGAAAGAACGTTCAAGATTTACTCTCAGATAATCTAAAAAATACTGCATATGATAATGTTGTTGAAGTGGCTGAACGTAGTATTGAGATGCAGACACTCATGCATTATGAAACTGAAGATCTATTAGATATATTTACATCGCTTTATCATGAACAGAGAACAATTTTAAGCACAGAGCAGAAAGCATATATTTCAAAGAATGAGCTAGAAGCTTTATTCAAGAAAGCTTTTAAAGATATAGCAAGCCATAATTCTACTATATCAATAGCTACTATTGATTCTAATTGGAGTGTTAAAATATATGAACAAGCCTTACTCAAAACTCTTGAAGGAGTAGAAAGATTATTTGAGGCACTGAGTTTTAAAAATGGACAGTACAAAATTAATATTGTGACGGGCCTAAATAGCCATAATGAAATTAATTTGTATTTAGAGAGGTTAAATAATTCTCAAAATGCATTTGATTTTGATCACAATCAGCTCGATTTTTCATTACTTAAAGTCAAGTATTTTAATAATATAAATAATCCTAACCCCAATAGTGTCTCATTAAAATTAGATAATAATATCGTCCAAATTACGGTGCTTTTGTAATATTAAAAAGTTCGAAGAAATCATCTTTCAAGTGAACTCTGTAGAAGCTACTGAATAACTAAAAACACGCTCGACCTTTGCACTTGAATAGTAGAAGAGGGTGCTTAAACAGGCACTAGATGCCGAAAAAAATAAATCAATCTGGAAGAAAATTTTCGGATAGAGTATGGTTCCATCAGTAACTCATTGGGTTACTTTTTTCTTGTAACAAATAACTCAATGAGTTACCATTAAAAATGAAGAATACACTTGTTACTGTCGTAGAGCACGCTCATTACCTGAAAAAAGCCGAAAAGCTTTTATCAGATGAACAAATTGAAGATATTGCAAACGCTCTAGCGGCTGACCCTACATTAGGGGAAGTGATGCGAGGAACAGGTGGTTTTCGAAAGTTTAGATATGCTGGCGTTAAAAACAAAGGTAAGAGCGGCGGAATGCGCGTTATTCATCTTTTTGTTTCTAATGACGGAGAGGTTCATTTAATTGATATTTTTGAAAAATCGGACAAAGAGAACCTAACAAAGGCAGAACAAAACGAGCTAGCAAAAATTGCAGCTCTTCTAAAAGGAGACAAACAATGAGCGAATATTTTGAATCTATCAGAAAAGGCGCAGAAGAAGCTCTCGCATGGAAGCAGGGCACAGACACTGGTGCACGCGTTCGCGAATATACAGCTATTGATGTTGCTGATATACGTAAGAAAACCAAAATGACACAAAAGGAATTCTCTCAGTCTTTCCAAATTCCTTTATCAACGCTGAGACAATGGGAGCAGGGGAAACGTATTCCACAAGGACCAGCACAAGCGCTTTTAAAAATCATAGCGCACGATAGCGATACAGCAATAGAAGCTCTTCACAGCCACTAAATATGAGGGCAGGGGGCACATATGAAGCAAACAGATCATAACAATGTGTATGAACAGGGCATTGCAAACTTAAAACTTGAGGGCATGCACTGGACACCTGAACAAGATCAAATGGCTCGTGAATATCTCGCAGGTGAAATCGGTAAGAAAGAGCTGATTCAAAAAGCACTTGAGTATGCCCGATCCTTCAACACGATAGAGAAGGGGGTACTGAGTAATGAAGAAAAAAGAAAAACAGTTAAAGAACCTCAATAAAACAATATCTAAAGGGCGAGTAAAATCATCGTTGAGGTTTGCTTATGCGCTTTTACTTGGGCTCTCTATAGCTCAATTTTTAAATGGAAGCGGTCTTGTATTTTTACTCTTTGGAGCTTGGATTTCATTTATACTCTCCTTTTTCTGTTTCTATACATTGAATTGGAATAAAACGCTGAGTAAAGCGCATGAACTGGCCAAAGAGTTAAATGGAGATGTGGTTTCCCCTCCAGAAGAAGAACGCGGATGCTGGTTGGTTTTTATACTCATTTCAGTCTTACTGGTTTCTCCTTTGTTTTTTAAAGATGTGATAACGAGAAAGTCCACGGAGCTGTATAAAAACACTATGATAACACTTCGTTCCATATCCGATGGTGAAGACAAAGTAACTTTTGCTGTGCCCCTCTCATATACTACGAAGGTTAGAAAAACGCTTCTTAATATCGACTTTATAAACCAAAAAATATCAGGAGATGTTCTCACCGCTCAATTACCTGATATGAGACCACATTATCAGCCTATTACAGCTTTACCGTCTAGTTATCGAAAAAAAGGATATGTAGCAATTCAACCGTCTCACCCAGATGCAAATCCTAAATTAAACCCAGACGCTATTGTCATAGAAATTAAAAACCATGCATATGATATTGATAAAGATTTTATTCATTCCATGTTAAGTCAGATCAGAACTGACACGACTGAGGAAAAACATGAATATGGGGTCGAATCCCATAAAGGTACGTAACGCGACATAGGATTGTATCATTATTGTTCTGAGCCGTGTGTTACGGCCTTTTTTTATATTCCCAATTTTATCGTCAATTACGCAGCAAATTTTGGGAGTCGGATTCCGGCGGTATCTTTGAGTTTTTCATCCGAGAAATCATACTCACCGAGCAGATTGGTATGTGCCCATGACATGGGCGAATGCGAAGAAATCGCTGAGAGCAGTCTATCCTTTTGCTCTTGGCTGTCCATGGTTTCCAGTTTTTGTGAGAGATACAGATAATTCCAGCATATGATGGTGTTTTCAATGAGCCTGCTGCTGGTCTCGGCTATTTCCTGTTCCTCCTTATCGCCTTGGGTAAATTCTCGCGGGTTTCCAACAGCGATAGCCCGTCTGAATCTATTGGCCAACTCGACCTTGTTGAGCTGCTTTTCTATGGCCTGGCGTAAGTCTACATCATCAATATAGCGCAGGATAAAATCTGATTTTATGATCTGGCCAAAGGATTTGAGCGCCTGATATAATTTGTGCTGTTTAGAATAAGAATTCAAACGCCGGAATATATCAGAAGCACTGGTTTGCTTTAGTTTTATGGTTGTGATGAGCCTTAAAATATCATCCCAGCATTCTTCAATGATGGCTCCATTGATATATTTTGTAGGCTTTACAGTACAATCAACATGATCGTGTTTTCCTGATTTGAAATTGTAAAGCGTCTGTTTCTTCAGGTTTTTAATGCGCGGCGCGTAAGAAACGCCGAGCAAATGTGTGGCTGCAAAAATGGCCTCGCTGTAGCCGTGCGTATCGGTAGAATGGATATCACTTTTGATGACATCATTATGCATGAGCCCGTCAATCACATAAGCGCTTTCGCGCTCTGATGCGCTAAAAACAAGGGAATGCCAGAGCAGATTGCGCTCATCAATGAAAGTGTTGGCCGTTATGCCTTGTCCTTTGCCAAAATATTTAAAGGAATAATTGGCATTCAAGCTATCAGACTTGACCTCGAATTTCTGGCCGTCACTGGCAGTATGCAGTGTATCGGGGTTTTTGCGGTAAATATTGGGCAGTTCCATCCGGTCCATAAACCGGACAACACAATCATTAGCGGCCCTGATATTATCGAGAGAAAAATACCAGTTTACGGCGTGTTGTAAGGCATTCTCATTGATCAGTTTTGATATGCGTGACATTTTGGGAATACCAATGGCGCAGCCCAGACCAACAATACCGGCATATAAAACGCGATCATCTGTGCGGCCTTTGACGTAGCGTTGTTGCCAGTGTTGAAATTCCTGTAAAAAGCCCGTATGCGCATTGACGGTTGATAGGATTTCAGGGAGCGGGACAAAATGCCGATCCGGAAAATAGGATTTAAGAAGATCTGTGGTCTCATCTTCTTGTTTGGGCGTAGAAATCGTAAAATTATGGCCGGTACCGATTTTAAAGTACGGATTTTTCCCGTTTTGAATGTGATCGTTTGTAATTTTGTATTGCTGGGTAAGAGCCTTCTCAAGCTGATTTAGTACCGGTCTGCATTCTTCGAAGTCTTTCAATCCTGCACGGCGCAGAAGCTCTTGCTTTTCTGTTTGCCATTGATCACGCTCAATCAAATATTCATCCAAAGACCTGTATTTATAAGAATATTCTAAATTAATCTGGCCGGATTTTATGGCTGCTGCCACATGCGCGTATAACAAAGCTTTATATAAAGATGGCCTGAATGTGTCGTTGTAAAAAACAGCCCTTTGCTCAGCATCTTCCAGAAAATCAACAGGTGCATTATGCCGTATTGCGCCATTGTTTTTTCTGAAATAATCCATTGCTTCGGCGATAGGCTGCGCTCCGGTCTCATAGTGTAAGTCCAACACTTTCAGGATTGGAGTGGCGCGGTTTTGTAAGCGAAGGGAACGTTCTTCCAATATATCAAAATAATGTGGATCATGAGCGCCGGTGCTTAGTCCGCTCTTAAAATCAGACCATT
>MDTE01020085.1_pt1 | contig 10427 bp, 2 predicted proteins | sample 811231 | NCBI WGS metagenome assembly MDTE01 (sample SAMN05326651, study PRJNA326480) | marine metagenome | isolation source: seawater | place: Indian Ocean: Red Sea | collected 2010 | reverse complement strand
ACAGTCCGGCCAGCAAGGTCAGCAAGGCCAGCAAGGTCAACAAGGCCAGCAAGGTCAACAAGGCCAGCAAGGTCAGCAAGGTCAGCAAGGTCAGCAACAGGACAACGGACAAGGGCAGCAGCAGCAAGGTGGCGAGCAAGGTGGTCAACAAGGCCAGCAACAGCAGCAAGACCAGAACGGTCAAAACCAGAATGGTCAAAACCAGCAGCAGCAAGGTCAAACCCAGAACGGCCAACAAGGTCAGCAAGGGGAACAGTCCGACCAGCAACAAGGTCAACAGCTTGACAACCAGGAACAGAATGGTGAAAATGACAACGATGGCGACGGTATTCCCGACGACATTGATACGGATGATGACAACGACGGTATCCCCGATGCTTCAGAACCTGGAAATCAGGACACTGATGGTGACGGCACCCCCGATAGCGAGGATGATGATATGGACGGCGATGGCATACCAAATGATCAAGATGATGATACAGATGGCGATGGCATTCCTAACGATCAGGATACAGACGATGATAACGATGGTATAACAGACGATCAGGATGTGGATCCAACCCAGACTGGCGATACTGCAAACGACCACGATAACGATGGCATCCCCGACTCTGAGGACAACGACGACGATGGCGATGGAATTGACGACCGCGAGGAAGTCAATGACGGAGACCCAAACACAGACATCTACGACCACGACAACGACGGAATCTCTGACAACATCGACTTAGACATCGATAACGATGGTATTGATAACCACAATGACGTGTATGAAAACGGTACTAGTGCAGCTCGTGACCATGATAATGATGGTTTGAACGATGCTGTAGATCCTGATGACGATAACGACGACATCCTAGATGTTGATGAGTTTGATGGTGCAACAGGTACCTACCGATATGATCACGACAACGATGGCCTTGATGACAAGACTGACACGGACGACGATAACGACGGCCTATCAGATTGGTACGAGGCTAACGATGGCAACGATCTAACCGGTCAATTCGATCACGACAACGACGGTACTGAAGACCACGAAGATCCAGATGACGACAACGACGGAATCCTCGACGAATTAGAGAACTAATCGTAGTCTAGTTGTTAATTTCACAAAACATGATCCCACCTGTTAACTAGAGTGGTGCCAGGCACTCTCGGGGGTTAATCCCCCGGGGGGCCGAACTTTTTTTTTCTAGAAGAAAATTTACTGTGATGATACTGGTATCACTCTGTGATACATCGAAGCACATTCTCACCGAGTCGTTGATATATTCGGCGTTAGTGGCGAAGCGCTTCAATAGGTGATATGATGCCAAAAACCAACTTGATTAGAATGAATAGTAAGCAGAGTAACAAAGCGTTATCAGCAGTATCAATGATTTTGATAATGATTATGAGTGTATGGTCGTACATTCCTTTGGCTGATTTAGATAACAACTCTGAGGAAAACAATGAATTGAGAATAGGGGTCATTGGTGAGCGTAAAGCAATCCAAACTTATGATCAACATTGGAATGATGATCCTGGGACATCCCCTTCGATGTGGGGTGAGGAATTACATCCGGCTTTGTTAGATCCTCAATATGCTGACCCTGCTGTAATGTATGGAAAAATTTCAGACCTATCACTAGTAGATTTACGTAATCAGAATATTGGTCCAAATCTTGAAGAGACGAATGCTGAAGATCATGATAATGATGGTATTGATGATTTAACAGACCTCGATGATGATAATGATGGAATTTATGATTTAATCGAGTTGTTTGATGGTTGTCATGCTACTGACCCATTTGACCATGACAACGATGGTATTCTAGATCATCTAGATTGGGATGATGATAATGATGGGATATTAGAAGGGCCTATTGATTGGAATCAAGGTAATGATCCCCGTAATGTCACTGAAGATAGGTATGTTAACTCAACTACAATTCATCCAGCCACAAATCAAGCAGTTGGTTTTGGATATCGTGTAGATCAAAATCCGTGGGACCATGATAACGATGGTGTTCCAGATGAAGATATGGATGGTTCAGGGCGTGGTAGTTATGATGAAGATGATGATAACGATGCTAGAATTGATCAATTTTCTTGGCCTTGTGATGATGATGCAGATGGGGCACGTGATTACTTCGATGATGATGATGATAATGACGGCGTCTTAGATTGGAACGACCTTAATCCGTATGATAGTTCCATTACAGGAAGTATGCAGTCAAGTGGTAATTTTGATGCAGCAACACAATGGTTACACACAGACACAACCCCTTCATCCGGTCTTCGAACCTACCGTGCTTTTAGTGGTGGAATAGATTTCATTGCTCTTGAAGCATTATTCCACCCAGGAAATCCAGTATTTACTGAAATTTGGGATGGTGATTTAGATGGTGATGGAATACCTAATTTCCTTGATGCTGATGGTGATAATGATGGTAGTCCAAATAATGTAGATTCTGATGATGATAATGATGGATTATTGGATATGTGGGATCCTGATGATGATAATGACGGAATTCGTGATGTTTGTTGGGATCTTGATGTGAATAATGATGGTTTGAATGATTATACACGAGAGGACACCAGCCCATATCAAACACCTGGTGATGACACAGATGGAATTGCTGGTATTGATTGTGAATTAGATTATGATTGGGACAGCGACAATGATCGTTGGCGAGCTATTGATTTCAACTATAATCATGTATGGGATTGGTTCGATGTAGAGATGGGCGGTTCACCAAATCCAGACAATCCATTATTTGAGCCGGGTTGGAATGCAGCTAATTTGTCATGGGATATGGATGATGACAATCTTGTAAATGAACTGGACCCCTACCCTAGGAACCATACTAATGAAGTTAATACTTGGAATTGCGAATGGAATGCTAATTTTGATCCGAATGTGGATGGTGATGGTGATGGGACACCTGGTGGTTCCAACATACTATGTATTACCGAAAGAGCATCTTATACAGGTAACAATGATTGGGATGGTGATGGCATATTAAATTACGAAGATGTCGATGATGACAATGATGGTATTCCAGATTATATGGATATTGACCCTGATTGTGATTTAGATAATGATAATGATATTCATCAATTAAATGGTAGTCTATACAGAGATGATGGGCCTAATGATGTTGATACAGACATAGATGGTGATGGATTACAGAATGATGAAGATTGGGATGACGACAATGATGGTATTGCAGATATATTTGATCCTGATGATGGTAATTGTGGTGTTATTGATACAGACACATCAGATAATTTCTATCGTAATTGGTATCCATTGGGTGATGGTGATAATTTGGATGGTTCTGGAGATTCACAACGATTTACAGATAATGTAACAGATCATTGGAATCTAACATTCTTGTTTAATCCCTTTTCAGTAAGTCAAAATTTTATATTGAATTACAATGGTTTTGATGGAACTACAAACCCACCAACTTCTGGAGTTGTTTCAGAATTTTGGTGGATTTATTTATCTCGTTGGTCCAGTTGGAACGGCGATAATAAATGGGATATTGATGGCGATGGTGATACATTACAAAATGGCTTAGATATCGATCAAGATGCTGATGGGATGCCTGATTGGTGGGACCAAGATGAAGGAAATGATGGTATTTTAGATGTAGATGACCCTAAAATGGGCGGTTCATTGGATTACGGTCAATGTGGTTTCGTTATCCAACCCCAGCAAGTTAGTGGAATGGCTTCAACAGGTTTAGTTTGTGGTTTTGAATATGCTTTGCAGTACGGTTACCCACTGAGTGGTTTTGGAGCTTCAATGGGTGTCCCATATAGTTCACGTCCAGATCCAACTTATTCAGATGGAGTATACGATGGTGCTAATTCGATGAATAATTGGATGTGTAATACTCAATGTTATCACTTTGAGTTTGGTCCACAAGTATTCTCTTCTACAAACTATACTGCTTTAGATCATAATCGTGATTTGTTTACTGGTTGGATTGGATTGAAGTGGCAACTATTTTCTTGGAATCAAGATATCAATGGAAACTTCTTCCCTGATGAATTCGCTGATCATTTAGATGATGAAGTTGATCCTGACAATGATTGTGGTGCTCCATTGAATATGAATGGTACAATAATTACTCCAACTTGTATGGTTAATGATACTGCTGATTTAGATGATGATTTTGATTCAGTGTATGATTTATTTGATGTTGATGATGATAATGATGGTATTTGGGATTATTTCGAAGTCGATACCGATAGCGATTTAGATGACGATATGAATACAATTGAGCCTTATTTCTTCACTGGTTTGAATTGTCAAGATAATGACGACGATGGTTATGATTCTGATCCCGATGGTGATGGCTGGTATCAAGCAGTTTGGGACAAAGGTGTAATGGGTCAAGGTATGATTTTCCCAGAATATTATGATGTCGATAATGATAATGATGGTGTTCCAGATGGTGAAGATTGGGATGACGATAATGATGGTAATTCTGATGTAAACCAGGAAAATGCAACTGGTTGTTTTACTGGAGAAGAACAATCAATATGGGACCATGATAACGATGGAATTCCTGATTGGGCTGATGATGATTGGGATGGAGATGGTATTTCAAATACTATTGAATTAGCAAGTCCTACACCATTGGTTTCCCCATGGGATCATGATAATGATGGGTTAAGGGATGATGAGGATGATGATGATGATGAAGATGGGATGAAAGATGAAGACGAAATTCTTCTTTGGCCTACACGCTTTAACAAGGAGTCAACAAACCCCTGGGATCACGATGATTTTGGTAATGGTGAAGGAATTTATAATTGGTCTGATCCATCAACTGGCCCAGATGCTCAAGATAATGATGACGATAATGATTCAATAAATGACCTTGACCATGATGTGTTGGAAGAGGGTTCAAATGGATTCCCATGTTATAATGGCAGTCTTTCTTCAGATTGGGATCATGATAATGATTGTATTTTAGATAAGGATGACAAGATACCTACTCGTGTTAATATTAGTATGCAAGATACACTTTGGATTGATGCAGGTAGCCCATCATTATTCTCAGGTTGGGTTGAGTGGCTCAATATGTCAACATTCACGTATGAAGCAGCACCTAATATTCCAGTACAAGTTCGAATTGTGTGGACCGATAATGGTACTGAAGCATTGGAGACTGTTGATGTACTCACTAATTCATGGGGTCAATTTACGGTTGGTCAATTCCTTTATCCAGAAGATATACATGTTGGTGATAATACCACTTATACTGTAACAGCAGAAGTAACTGAGATGTTTATTCATGATGGTTCAACATCTATCCCTAAGACAGTAGGGGTAAATGCTAATCTAACAGTGGATTATGTTGCTTGGTATTATTTTAGAAGTGATGAACAACCACTATGGTTAGATTTCAAGGCACATTATTCTGCAGATTGGGATCGTGGAATATTTGATATGAGAATTAAAAACGCACCTATTACTTTTGAAGTATCAGGTGGTCCATTTGGTAACCGTTCTAACCCAACTAATTTCACAGGATATGGCTATGGTTACAGAACAGATTCCAATGGTTGGTGCTCTCTGACATTTGTTCAGAATAATGGAATAAATGGAATATGGGAGCAAGTTGTTTGGAATTCAACATTAGATAATGGCCCAGGTATGCTACCAGGTGGATATGAGATGGTTATTTGGGATAATTCAAGTAAAACTCACGTTGTTCAAGGAGTTTATAATTACACAACGACGTCTTTACCAGTGGGTGAATATGAGTTTATTGGCCGAGTTGATCCCCCTCTCGCGGGAGAATGGCCTTTCCCATATATGGTAGGTGATGAGACAGATTCTTTCAAGATGAAGGCAATGCATAGAATGTATGTTGAAGCTGAAATAGTTGTTTCAGGAGATAATCCAGTTTATTTCTGGGATGCTACTGTATTTACAGGTTCTAATTTCGGTGCATGGAGGGCTTTGTATCTTTCACCCGGATTGGCCGCCGCAGGAACAAATTTCCAAGAAGCAAGTATTGGGAAGCCTTGGCCAATTGAATGGGATGGTGTAAAATCAACATTAGTTGATGAATCAGCTCGTTTGCGTTCATTTATCAACCACAACGGCACACATTGGTTCATTGCAATGCAAAATGGTGCAGATTTCGATGTACCTCCTTGTGGACCCGTTGATTATAATGATCCAGAAAGTGGTGTGAGGTGTGAAATTATTCCAGAGATGGATACTGGTGAATCTTTCACTGTAATTGGAAATGTTTCAAATCGAACATTCCACCCATGGGATAATGACCCCATGTCTTTACAAGTTGACTTAGACAGTAATGGGATTTTCCAAGGTTCTCAAGAAACAGGGTATGCTAGAAGGCCAGTGTTAATGGGCAATGAAGCAGTATTCAATTACAATTGGTCATGGTATAGTCAATATGCGGCTTCAACTTATGGGATTAGAGTAGATTTCGCTAACTCTAATTATTATTTCACGGGTAATCAAACATCAGTATTGGCTCCTACTGGAGCTTATGTCAACGTATCAGTAGTAGGTACAACAGACTTCGAATTGAATACAGTTCCACGTTTGTATCGTAATACTAATTCTACAGTAGAAGCAAGACTTGTTGATAACGCGCAAAGACCAGTTAAGAATGTGGCAATTAATTGGACATGGTCTGCGACAGGTGAGATAAATTCATCAGAAACGGATTCAAATGGTATTTTCAAGATTCCAATGAATATTTCATCTGATCACGATCTTGGTAATTTCACCATGTCATTTGAATTCCCCGGAAGTCCATTGCTAAAAGGTTCTTCAGTTAGTCAAGATTTCTGGGTTGTTTCACAAACTTTCATCAATTTAGTAAGTGCTGAATGCATAGGTTCGAATATTTGTGAAAGTGGAGATATTTGGGAATTTACAGCCCAAGTTACCGATGATAATAGAACTCCCGGTATACGTGATTTAGGCTCTTCTTTATCAGGTGATGGAGCTAATGGCGGCAATGTCTCAGTGATTTTTGAAGGGTTAGATTTTGATAATGTTCCACACCGTCAAATTGTGGCAACACTTACTCCGAATGCTGGCGTAATTCATTATGAAAGAGATTTAGATCCACATGCATTGCGAATGGAGCAAGGCTCTTTCTTACCTGAAGGATTTGGTCCAGTAAATGTGGTGTTAAGGTTTAATGAAAACTTGCCCAATGAAGGTTGTGAAATTCCATTAGAAGAATATCATCTTTCATTACCTGGACAATGGGATCCATGTACAAGTCAACCAGGAAACGACCACTATCGTAGAGAATTACGTTCTGACGTTGACGGATTTTCATTAATTGGAAGGACAGTTTTAGATGTTGATCAACAAATTGTTTACACTTCAGAAACAGACCCAAGTACTGGTGAAGTATTTGAAAAACCGATGATAGTCACTGGCCGTTTAATTGATGAGTTAGGTGGTAATTTGACAAATAGGCAAATACGTGTTTATTATGAAATGCAAGGTAGTAGCACCGGTACTGTTTCTTGTGACCCTGGAATTACAGATATGACAGGTTTATTCGAAATTAATTGTCCATTACAAGGAGTTTTGGCGGGGCAGGCTAGAGTAACAATTGAGTATAATTCATGGGAAAATAATGACCGTCAAAGATACAAAAATTCTACAGTAACGCACTTATTCCCTGTGTTCTCCAACTCAACTTTAGAGATCACAGAAATAGGTCCTTATCAAACAGATGTAGATCGTTACACATTTGCAAATGGTACGAGTTATCCTGTGATATATTTGAAAGAATCTTTCCATATAGAGGCTTATCTTAAGCAATCCAATGGTCAATTTATTGGTGGGAAGTGTATCAATATCTATCTCAATCCAGATCAAAACACTAGGCCAATAGCAACTGCTTACACTAATGACGAAGATGGTGCGATAAATTGGTTTAGTGGTGATCCTGAACAGAACCCTTCACGAAAGGGTGTAGAACCCATGGGTAATGAGTTAGAAGGATTTAGGATTCTAAGATTAGCTTATGAACCATCTAGAGACGTATCTAAGGGATGCGATAAAGAGAGTTCTGCTGTAGTAAACGGTTCTCATATGGATGTTATTGTACTTGTAAGAAGCAAAGTCGATATGCAATTTGACCAACCATGGGAGAAGATCGATGGTTATCAGCCAGGTGAAGAAGTATCTGGAAGTGTTGCAGTGCTAAGAAACCGTATAGAAGCTGCTGTAGCAGGCCAGCAAGTTCACTTTGTGTTCCAATATCGGAATGGAACAGAATGGGTCAATGAATCATTAGCAATAGAGACTACAAATGATCGTGGTATTGCTAATTTCTCATATGAATATACAGGTACTCAATGTGGTGATGAGGATTGTGATGGTACTTGGAGAATCATTGCAACTTTCCCTGAATCTTCATTCTATGTTGCTGGGGATGATTTAGATGGTACAGTATTCTTAGGAGATCCACCAATTGATAATCAAGGAGCAGCATGGTGGACTCAACCAGAATTTTTGTTGCCAATTATTCTAGCGTTCCTATTTGCTGCGATAATTGGTGCTGTGATGTATAAGAGATATGCAGAGCGTAGAAGAATCAGAATCCTACAAGGTATTTTGACTGATACAATGATGCAATTGAAGGTTGCAAACGAGTATGTCCAAGTAATCTTCACTTGTTACAAAGATTTGGTCAGATTCTTTAGACAACATGGATTTATGAAGAAAGTTTACGAAACAACTCGTGAGTTTGAATGGGCTGTTCGTGAGGCATTGCGAGGTATCGCTGCACCTTCAGAACTCGATGGTTTCTTAACAATATTTGAAGAAGCACGTTATTCAGATCATCAAATTACAGCGGGGCACAGAGATCGTGCATTGCAAACATTACAAGCAATTACTACAAGCATTTCACTTGCTCTTGGCGAACAACTAATTTCACGATCTGCTGAGGCAAATATACACACTAACTTAACCAAGGCGGGAGAATTTGTAACTGCTGATGGTGAAGTTAGACAAGCCGGTCTAGATGATGATCCCGAAGCTACCAATTTCACGCTTTGATGATTGAAAGGGAGGTTGGCGAGTGCAGGGTAGCGTCCTTGCACTCGCATACCGGCCCCAAAAGGGTGCTAAAATGGAACTTAGCGATAGCCTTGAATTGTCTCCGAAGAGTGGTGTTTGCGAGGATTATAGCACACATAGAAAAAGGCAGATTTCATTCCTAGATATTACTGCTTGGGATGAAGCATGTCGTGAGTTAGGAACGAAATTACCTTGGTATTTTCGTAGAGCAAATGTACTAGTGAATGGATTGCATTTGCAAGAATTGAAAGGGAAAACAGTACAAGTAGGTGACACAATCATTGAAATTAGGGGTGAAGTAACTCCCTGTCATGTGATGGATTCAATCCATCCTGGATTAAAAAACGCATTAATAGACGAATGGAGAGGTGGTGCTTACGGCAAGATATTGTCATCAGGAGTGATACATATTGGTGACAAAATAATTGTTGATTAGGATAGAAGATACCAATATATGTATTAGTTTTCAAAATGTGGTCAATAATTAAAGAGCAAGCGCTCCACGCTTATCTTAGATATCATGAAAGGACGCGCTATTTTTCTTGTAATAATCATGTTGCTGATGGTTCAAACACCATACTACTCTAATGATCCAAGTGATGAGCTACCTATTTTTGGTGAATCGGGAGATTCATTCTCAGGCAACAACTTCACGTCCCCTCTGCATGTTCTGGTCAACAACACTCAGATGGACCCCATTACCTTCACATCTCCTTGGTCATCCAACAACAGCAACTCCGGTTCTGGGTCTGGTGTCACTAATGGTACGACAACTACCATCCATAATTCTGGTGGAAACACCAGTAACAATGCGTATTTTTCCGATGTGGATGCAGTCGTTGATTCCAATGATGCAATCCACATTTCCTATTTTGATCACAATACAGAGAGCCTAGTTTATGCCACAGACAAGTCAGGTTCTTGGAGTCATCAATCCCTCGATAGTGGTAGTACTAACTACAATCAAGAAACGGGTAAAGCCACATCGATCGCCGTAGACTCCAACGACAATGTCCACATTTCGTATATCAACCGCTCCTCTAAGGACATCATGTATGCCACGGATTCCAGTGGCTCTTGGTCTACATCTGCAATTGCTTCAATGAACACAGTGTGGCCTATCAGCCTATGTCCAACTGCAATCGCCATTGATTCTAATGATGCTGTACATGTTGCACACTCTGTGAACTGCGGTAATGGCGAAAAATTGGGTTACACTACTAATGTGAATGGAACATGGGTTACAACCATTGTTGATTATGGCACAGGCTCTTCCATCCTCAACGGGTGGAAGGACATTGTGATTGATTCCAATGACAAAGTCCACATT
>MDTE01134327.1_pt1 | contig 10428 bp, 2 predicted proteins | sample 811231 | NCBI WGS metagenome assembly MDTE01 (sample SAMN05326651, study PRJNA326480) | marine metagenome | isolation source: seawater | place: Indian Ocean: Red Sea | collected 2010 | reverse complement strand
CGTCGAGTTCAAGACGAAATGCCTCGCCCTGATCGGCCCGGCGAAGGATCGCTTGATTGGCAATCGAAAGAATCCTCTTCAAGGGGTAGCGCTGTTCGGATTGGACAAACTGATGAATCGTCCATCGCGGATCGATGGCGATCTCCGCCAGCAGAGGTTCAGGGATAAACCCCGCATCCCGGGTCTTGAGCAGGTGATTATCCAAGAGTTGTCGCATCGACTCAAGCTGAGCAACAACGGTTGGATCACCCGCCAGGTTTCGGGTTTCGTAGGGATCAGAGCGGGTATCGTAAAGCTCTTCCCCCTCCCGGATGCGACTGAACAAGAGTTGTTCCTGAAGTGGGCTGAGTGCCCCATCCTGATGCAACGCACGAAGCTGCTTGAGGATGTCCTTTCCGTCCTTGTAGCGACTCGGCTGCAAGTGGGGCCGGGAGGGATTGTAGTTTCGGATGTAGAGATAACCTTGCGAGCGTACGCTCCGTATAAACTCGACGGTCTCATCGCATCGATCCCTCCCTCCGAAGACCGCCCGCCGCGGTTGGTAGTCCGGAGACAAGACATTCTGCCCCTGCATCCATGTCGGAATCTTGATCCCCGCAAAGGCCAGGGAGATTGCCCCCATATCAATGTGTTCGATCGGATCGTCCCGCACGACCCCTGCGGTAATCCCCGGCCCCCGCACCACAAAGGGGATATGCGTTCCCTCGTAGGTGAGGAACTGCTTGCCCCGCGCATGGCTGATCCCATGATCGGTCATGAACAAGATGAGCGTCCTCTCATACAAGCCTTCCTCCTCAAGACGCTTCAGCACCTGGCCCACGTGATGATCGGTCAATCGCACCGACTCGAGATAAGCCGTCCAATCTTCAATCAGGACCGGATCCCTGGGATAGTAATCGGGCAACTCAACACGTCTTGCGTCGACATTGTTTCCGAACGTCTCACGGGCTCGTTTGATCAACCGCTGGCAACTTTCCCGTTGCCCCCCCCTCAACTTTCCTCCCGCCATCTGAACCTGCATGAAAAAAGGTTGTCCCTCCTCACGCCCTGACCAATCCGGCCCGTCATAAAGATCTCGATGACCCTCGAAATTATAATCGGTCTTTGTCCGGGGTTTGATCCCAGAGGATCGGGGGAGGCCGCTACCGTTACAGGTGTAGTATCCGGCTCGACGAAACAACTCGGGAACAGGCACCACCTCCTTGGGAAGTTTGATTTTAGCTTGATCCCGCCCACTCCGATGATGCTGCAACCCCAGGCTCCACTGATACATTCCCGTGATGAAGGCAGAACGACAGGTCGAACACACGGGTGCCGTCACATGAGCCTTGGAAAAACGCATTCCCTCTCGAGCCAGGCGATCAACGTGGGGGGTTTCAACCAGCGATTCGCCATAGCAAGAGAACTGGGCCGACATGTCGTCAACCACAAACCAGAGAACATGGGGACGGGGTTCCCCTCCCCCAGCGGCATTCGCACTCAGCACGCCCAAACCACAAAGCCACAACAAGGAGACCGAAAAACCTTTCATCGCCATCGCCCTACCCTAGGCCAGCCGAGTGAGGAATCAAGCCCTCCCCATCCACCATCTCGAGCCAGATCGCCCCCCTTGACGCGTGCCATCGGTTGATCGGAGCATCGGGTGGCTAATTGGCGACGATATTGACCAACTTCTTGGGCACGACGATGACCTTACGAACCGTCTGATCCTCAAGGATCGCGGCAACTTTCTCTTCCGCCAGGGCCTGGGCCTCGATTTCGTCTTTGCCGGCATCCACCGCCACCGTGATTCGTCCCCGTAGCTTTCCATTGATCTGGATGGGAAGCTCGAGTCGATCTTCCACCAACAGGGCGGGGTCGAAGCTTGGCCATGGCTGGTAGGCCAGGGTCACCGCCTTTCCTTCCAGTTTGCTGTTTAATTCCTCTGCGAGGTGAGGGGCAAAGGGCTCGAGCAAGCGGAGGAAGGTCGCCAACACAGATTTGGGCCGCTCTTTCCAGTTGCTGGCCTCATTCACGAACACCATCAAGGCAGAAATGGCCGTATTGAAATGCATCGCATCCAGATCTTCAGTGACCTTCTTGATGCAAAGATGGAGGGCCTTCGCCTGTTCCGCAGAAGGTTCTGATTCGGTGATTTCCCCCGTCAGAACGATCGAATCGAGTGCGCCCACTCGATCCGACGCTTCCACGGCGGCCTGTTGTTGAAACGCTTTGTCACTCCCTGGGTCCACAAAGAGACGCCACACCCGCCCGAGAAAACGGTAGACCCCTTCGACCCCTTTCGTGTTCCAGGGTTTGACCATTTCCAGCGGCCCCATGAACATTTCATAGAGACGGAAGGCGTCCGCTCCGTAGTCGGCGAGAATGTCATCCGGATTGACGACATTCCCCCGGGACTTCGACATCTTTTGGCCGTCTTCGCCTAGAATGAGGCCCTGATTGACCAGTTTAAAGAACGGCTCAGGCGTCGAAACATGTCCCAGATCAAAGAGGACCTTGTGCCAGAATCGAGCATACAAAAGATGAAGGACGGCATGCTCCGTTCCGCCAACGTAAAGATCCACCCCCGGGACCACCCCATCGCTTCCGTCGCTTCCCATCCAGTATTGCTCCACCTCGGGCGCACAAAACTGTTTATCATTCTTGGGATCCAAGTATCTCAAGTAATACCAACAACTCCCCGCCCACTGGGGCATGGTGTTGGTTTCTCGACGGTCGCCGCCGTCCCGCCGAACCCACTCCTCGGCTCGAGCCAGGGGAGGCGCCCCGTCCTCGGTCGGTTTGTAATCTGAGAGATCGGGCGGTAACAATGGCAGTTCCGAAGCGTCGATGGCGCGGTGCTCCTCTCCTTGCCATACGATGGGAAAAGGTTCCCCCCAATAACGCTGCCGACTGAACAGCCAATCTCGCAATTTGTAATTGATGGTTTTCCGCCCTTTCCCGTTCTCCTCGAGCCAGGCGGTGATCTTTTTCTTCGCTTGAGCCGAAGGCAATTCATTCAGGAAATCAGAATTGACACTGGTCCCTTCACCGGTGAATCCAATCGATTCCTCACCTTCTGGGGCTTGAACGACTTTCTTGACCGGGAGATTGAACTTTTCCGCAAACTCCAGATCGCGAGCATCGTGGGCGGGGACCGCCATGATGGCCCCTGTGCCATAGGTCGCCAAGACGTAATCCGCCACCCAAATGGGAACTTCCTCCCCATTGACGGGGTTGATTGCAAATGCCCCGGTGAACTCGCCCGTTTTCCCCTTCGCCAAATCCGTGCGTTCTAGATCGCTCTTTTTTGCGGCCGCTTCCCGATAAGCCGTCACCGCCTCCGCACAATCGGCTTGGGTGATCGCCTCCACCAGCGGATGCTCCGGTGCGAGCACCATGTAAGTCGCTCCAAACAGGGTATCCGGGCGGGTCGTAAACACCGTGATGGTTTCCTCTCCCTCGGCCAAAGCGAAGCGAACCTCCGCTCCCTCCGACCTCCCGATCCAATGACGCTGCATCTCCTTCAAGGAATGACTCCAGTCGATTCCCTCGAGATCCTCCAACAAGCGACCGGCAAATGCAGTGATCCGGAGCATCCATTGACGCATCGGCCTTCGCACGACCGGATAACCGCCCACCTCGCTTTTCCCCTCGACCACCTCCTCGTTGGCAAGCACCGTCCCCAACTCGGGACACCAATTCACCGGTGCCTCGGCCACGTATGCCAATCGGACATCTTTTTCGCTGAGCGCTTCCCCCTCGGAACTCAGTTCGGCCAAGGCCGGATCAAAGGTCGAGGTCGATTCGGCCCGACCGGACTGGGGATTCAGCCAGGATTGGTAAATCTGGAGAAAGATCCATTGGGTCCACTTGAAGTAGTCCGGATCCGTTGTATTGACCTCTCGACTCCAGTCGTAGCTGAAGCCCAGGGAACGAATCTGGCGACGGAAGTTGTTGACGTTGGCCTCGGTCGTCTCCCTCGGATGTTGCCCGGTCTTGATCGCATACTGCTCCGCCGGCAACCCGAAGGCATCCCACCCCATTGGATGGAGCACGTTGTAGCCCCTTCCGCGCTTGTATCGGGCGAGGATATCGGTCGCCGTGTAGCCCTCCGGATGCCCAACGTGAAGGCCTGCTCCGGAGGGATAAGGAAACATGTCGAGAATGTAATACTTGGGGGGAAGTTGGGCTCCCGTGACCACCCCCTCCAGTTGATGACGGGCTGCAAAGGGATGGACCTCAGGGATGCTCTCCCCGGGGTTCCAAGCCCTGAAGGTCTCATTTTCCAACCAGTATTGCTGCCATTTGGGTTCAATCAAATGGAATGGATACGACTTTCGTGCCGTCGACATAGGCCCGGGATATTGAGAAAATAGCCCTGAGACCGCAATGAAGATCTCTCCTGAATCGTGAAGCGCTCACCTCGAGTCGAACCCCACGCAACGGGCCTTGTCGGGACGAATGCCCCGAGCCCGCATCGACCTCACGGGGGTTAGAAACCCGTTTATCGAATTTCTGATTCCAGAAAGCCCAGGAGACTGGCCATCTCTTCAACACTCATTCCTGCTTCCAGCCCCTCTGGCATAAACGAGGTCTTGGTGGCGCGCACCCTTGTCAAAGCGCCCCTCGCGACAAACCGCTCCGCCCCATCAAGTCCTCGAAACACAATGCCTCCCGCTTCCTCCCGTTCCACCAGGCCGTAGAGTGTCTCTCCGTTCTTCAATATTACCTCATAACCCCGAAACTTAGGCTCAACCACTCGGTTGGGCTGCACGATCGCAGTCAATAAGGATTCCCGTGTGGGCTGGGTCAGACTCCGCAAATCGGGCCCGATCTCACGCCCAATCTCCCCCAAACGATGACAGAGACCACACCGCGCCTCGAACAAGGATCGCCCGTGATCAAGATCTCCCTTGAGATCGAGAGCGTCATGAAATCTCTGTTCGACCTCCGAACGCCGCCGAGTTCCCGGTTCCAACAGGTGCCGCGCTCGGGCGGCGATGGCTCGATTCGGATGCCGAAGCAATCGCTGCTGCCGGGCGGCATCCAAATCCTCGATTCGAATCTGATCCGACTCGAACGCGCCCATCATGACTTCGACCCAACCCGTCCTCCCCAACAAAAGATCCACCACCGCCAATTGGTCCGCCACGAGCAACCGCTGCCATGCCGCCAGCAACCTTCGAGCGATCCGGGAATCCTCAAAACGCCGGAGGGCGACCAGCGCTTCCTTGCGAACGCGCGGACGACTCTGCGTGTCCACCAGTCGGAGCAACCGACCCCCATCCCTCTCCCGTTCACCCGGCATTCGCCCCAATAGAGACAGGGTCTCTCCATCCACCGACCGCGCCTCCAAGAGAGCCTGCGCCCGCTCCGTTGCCTGGGCCATCAGGTCTCGAAGTAAGAGAAAGGTCTTCTCGGAAACAAAGGCATTCCGGGGGAGCCGCTCCCAAATGCCGCGTCCCCGCTGTGACTGCGCTTCCCACCAGGCAGCCAGCGCCCCCCAACGCTCCGATGGATTCCTAGCCACCCATTCAATCCAGCGCTGGGATCGCGACGGATCGGCCGACGCCATCGAGGCCAGGGGGGCCACGAAGCTTGAATCCGAAGCGAGTTGGGAGTAGACGTCATTGAAGTGACGGGCCATCGAACTCACGACCGCCGACGCCATCCTCTGGTCCTCGCCAACGGTCTTCGCGAGGGCAAGGAGGCCGCTCGAGTAGGCATCCCCCTCCCAGGAGCCTAAAGCCAAGGCGACTTGGAATCTTACTTTGAGATCGTTGTCTTCCACCCGATCGAGCAGGGCCTTCCGGAGGGCGGGAGAAAGTTTCGTTCGTGACTCGCAAAAGCGGACCGCATTCCGACGCACCCGGGCATCCGCATCCCGCAGCGCTCCCTCCAAGGTGCCTTCCTCAAGAATCCCAAGCCCATGCAGACTCGCGACCGCCTGCAAACGAGAGGTGGGTCGCTGTCCCGTTCGTGCCAGTTTTTCAAGATCGCCCTTCAGCGACGTCAACCCCGCCTCGACCATTCGCTGCTGGGCAAGATCCCTCACCCGTCCATTCCTCGATCGAAGGGCTCGAAGAAGGGAATCCGAATCGTCGAGCGCTTCCCAATCCACCGTTGAAGCTGGCCGCGAGACGGGGCTCACTCGATAGATTCGACCATAGTCTTCACCCGACCGATAGAACGACTTCAACTCGTGCTTTCCCGTCTCCGGCAACCAATCGGGGTGCTCGATCATGTAGCGATACATATCCACGATATAGAGGGCACCATCGGGACCGGTCCGGGTCATCACCGGCCGACTCCAACGATCCGACGACGCGTAGAAGTCCTTGTCACCATCCTTGTGGGCTCGCCGTCCATGGAAACTCACCCCAGACTCGGTGATCACATGGTGTTGCACGACATTATGGAACGGCTCGCAGGTGAAGGCATGAGTCAAGCCGGGCTCCAAGGGAAAGAGGAGTTGATCTCGATAGATTGAAATGCCGCAAGCGGAGGTAAAGCGACTCGACTGATCAAAGCTGTGAAATCGCTTTTGAACGGGTTTGTTCATGAACACTCGTGGGTTCGTGGGGGTCCGCAGTTGAACTCGAGGATCGGCGTAGGCCACCCCGGGATTCCTCGCCAGGTAGCGTTCTTCGAGGACGTAGTGCCAAAGCGGGCGGCTGTTCTGAACACCGAACCAAGCCCCCCAATCATCCCGGACCCGCCCAAACTGGGAGGGGCCGGACAAGGATTCAAGCCGCCCTGAATCGGGGGCAAACCGGAAGTCGTGGCTTCCCAACGGAAACGACTGGCCCGCGCGCATCCCTTGGATTTGATTCTCGGCGCCAAAGCCGGCATGATGCCCCCCACTGGCACAGTAAACCCATCCGTCCAAGCCCCATCGGAGACTGTTCACGCGCAGTTGTTGGTTTCCCTCCATAAACCCCCTGTATAACACCTCCCGATGGTCCGCCCGACCGTCACCATCCCGGTCCTCGGCCCAAAAAATCTCGGGAGCGGCGGCCACCAAGACCCCACTTCGCCAAGGCATCACACTGGTCGGAAAATTCACACCCTCGAGAAAGAGCTGAGAGTGATCGAATCTGCCGTCCCCGTCGCGGTCCTCCAGATAACGAATGCGCCCCCCGGGCGCTCCCTTCCCGTCCATTCCGTAGGGGTAGTCCGCCATCTCTGCGACCCAAAGGCGTCCATCGCTCCCCCAATCAATCGCCACCGGATCCCGCACCAAGGGTTCGGCCGCAACGACCTCCAACTGGTAGCCCTCGCGGAGATGCGCGGCAAGCCGTCCTGCCTCCGGACTCAAGGGGGCAGACGCTTCCTGCGCAGCCATCCGAAAGTGCTGAAAAGCCTCTGCCCGCGAGAGAGGCCGGTCAAACAGCGCAATCTCGTCCAATCTCCCCTCAAAAGCGTTCGCTCCACTTGAGGATGCTGCGAAGATCAGGTCCTGACTCGATTCGCCGTTCACCTGATCCCAACTCAGCTCGGTATTTCGATTTCCATTGAGATAAACCTGCACAGAGGCTCCCCGCCGGACATACACCACGCGCTGCCAATGCCCTGTCGGAATCGGGGTTTCCCCAACGAGATCGTTCGACGCCAACCGAATCCCCTGCGTCTCCGAGTCTCCTTTCAGTGTCAGACCGTCGCTCCCCCAGGAAAACAACGTCGAACGGGCAGGAGCAAACGGTGGGCCCACCCGACACTGGAACCAAAATTCGAGGGTATAGTTTTCTGGAACATCCAAATCAGGGACTTCCAGGTGCCCTCCCACAAACTGAACGGACCGGCTTGAAATTGGCTCCCCCGAGTCATGCCCCGCCAACCCCGGCAAATGAAAGGCTACCTTTCCGACAAAGCGAGCTCCCGCTTCGGCGGAGGGCTGGGCTACCTGGCGCTGCTGATCCCCCATTCGCCAACGAAACCGAGGACCTGACTTACCCACGGCTTCCGAGTAGGCCGTCTCCGGTTCTCGGTAGGACTTCAGAGAACGACCCGACACCTGCTCGAGCAAGGCGCCCAACCGAGAAACAATCTTGGGTTCTGCCGATACCTCCAATCCCGCCGTCCGCGCCGGCCAGGTTGTATAGCCTCCTAGTTCATGCTGCTCGGGTGGAGGAATGTAGCCCGCTGCTCCGTTGGCAAGACTGATATTCATCGTGAGGGGAAGCGGGCTGATGGCCTTCAATTTCAAGCCTGTGAGTGCATAAACTTCATTCGGAATCGCCGTGATGGCGAGGTCCCCAATCCGAATCGCTTGGAGGACCAATTCTTCCACCGGATTGGAATGAATGAACATGGCCTGCTCGGCATAGACCTCAGGTCGGTTTTGGGGACGCCGGCCAGCCATCTCATTGAGTTTGGCCTTCGCCCAAGCCAGCCGATCGCCATCAGGAAGTCGTCGGTAAAGCAGGATTCTTTGTTCCGCCATCGAAAGAGAGAGGTTCGGGTGATAGGGAAGCCCCTCAAGGCCTTGGAGCACCGCGTCAACCATCTGGGCGGTATAACCGGCCAAGTCCCATTCACGAGCCTTTTCCCGACGGTAGTCCCCCCGCCACAAATCGCCGCTCGTCCCCTGGGACATCGCCGCGACGAAGCCCCCCTCATCGGGGGCAAGTTCCTGCTTCATCTGACGACTGAACTCTCCGAAGTAGTCAGCTGAAATGCCCCCATGCCCACTGAAGTAGTGCATCGAAAAATTGGCAAGCAACCCCAGGGGGCGTCCGCCCTTGGCCCTAATCAACATCACCGTCAGCCATGGATCGGTCGGCCCCGAGGGACCGATGTAGTCAGGATTGGAATATCCCGGGTGCATCATCGCGCGAACGCTTCGTTCGCCAAAGGGATCCTCGCCCATTTTGTCCGGCCGCGTAATCCAGCGGCGATTCTTGGTGAATTCGCCGGCATCGACCCGAGTCGCTGCGATCTCAACCGGCTCTCGAGACCGAAAAGCCTCAATCATTGCCTCGGCTATCTTCGCCGGAAGAAATCGGGCGTAGCGAGGATCCTGCCGGGACCCGAGGCAGAAATCCATGACGCCGGGAGCGCTGTGGGTATGAGTCGCCGCAATAAGCATTCGCTCGTGGGCGATGCCCGTACTGCGCTGAACCCTCTTCTTGACCTCATCGCAAAGTGGGCGTGGCAGCATGCAACTATCCACAACGGCCAGGGCCAAAGACTCTTTCCCGTCGTCGAAGACAAAGGCGCGTACGAAGAGAGGATCGTCGACCCGGTCGCGGGTCGCCTCAAGAAAGCCGCCATTCTGAATCACCGGCAATTGCCAAGGCGTCACCTCCACGGCCGATACCCCGGCACGCAGACCTGCCCCGTGCAACTTCGACATGGCGTCCCAGACAAGGATCCCCCACAGACTCACCCAAAAAAGACGTTGGAGCATCACCTCATCCTATTCGGAGACAAAGAAAAGGAAACCCTCAAAACCACCCCCAAGCCCTGCGAGATCATCCCTCCCTCACTTCAGGAGGAAACCCAGTTCACACACCCATTGATCCAAACCCAATCGAACACCAACCGTCCCCGCTCTTTCCGACGCCCCCCCTACATCGGAACGAGCTTATAAAGCTTCCCACGAGTTCCGGACACCATGTTTGCGCCATTCGTCATGACGTAAAGCTCGCCCTCCGCGTCCTCTCCAAGACTCCAAACAAACCCCTTCACGCGTCCCTTCGGGGAACCCTTGAAAGGCAATCGGCGGGCCCTCCAACGAACGCCCGGCTCCGTCCCTGCCGAAATATCCGCCACCAGTAGGATCCCGCTCCCAAAGGCCATGCTTTTCGACCAATCGGCAAAGATATATCGACCATAGAGTTCCGGGATCGACTTCCCTCGATAGACATATCCCCCGGTAATGCTGACTCCGAACTCTCCATCCTGCTCACCCATCCGTCGAGAGGTCTTGTAGACTAGGATTGGATCGATGAAGGGGTTTCCATCGGGACTCTCCGTGGGGAAGAGAAGGCCGGGTTGGTTCCGGGGATCCCGGCCGTTCTTTTCTTTGGGAACAAACGGTTCAAACCCCTCGCGAACCCGCCACCCATAGTTCCCCCCATTCCGGATGATGTTGATCTCTTCCCAGCGATCTTGCCCGACATCCGACAAGATCAGGTCGTGATTCCCTTCTCGATCAAATGAAAACCCCCAGGGATTGCGCAATCCATAGGCGTAGATCTCCGGATACCCCTCCGCCCCATCAGCATAAGGATTGTCGGAAGGGATGCCATAGGGCGAACCCGAATCGATATCAAGACGGAGCATTTTACCAAGCAGGGTTTGCCGATGCTGGCCGTTGCCTTCGGCGACGTGCCCCTTTCCAATGTCGTTGGCAGCGCTGCCGTCCCCGGTGGACATGTAGAGATAGCCATCGGGACCAAACGCCAACCGACCACTATTATGATTCCAGTTGGGTTGGTCGAT
>MDTE01173329.1_pt1 | contig 10429 bp, 13 predicted proteins | sample 811231 | NCBI WGS metagenome assembly MDTE01 (sample SAMN05326651, study PRJNA326480) | marine metagenome | isolation source: seawater | place: Indian Ocean: Red Sea | collected 2010 | reverse complement strand
TTTACTTTAGGCATTTTTATTTTTGGCATCTTAAACATAATTGTCCTCCCTTATTAATCCAAGGTTGTTATTAATTATTCGCTTTTCCAAATTGTCCACGCACCGTAAATTAGTCCGGCAATTGCCGCCCACTTTATCAATGGTGTAAAGAACAATGCAATTAGTGATACAACTATTAACGATGCACCATCCCATGAAGTTCTTTCTTTGAATCTATCTTTTAACCAGTTCATATTTTTTCTCCTAGTTTAGGAACTCCGGTGAAGTTTTATAATACTCATACACTTCATCGATGTTCATGTTATAATCAAAATCAATTTGGAAACCAAATCTTTTGATGTTGTTGGCTCTTGCACTATGCAATTGCCTTGTGTTTACAACAACAGGTGGACCGTATACTAAAGTTTTAGTTGGTTGCCTCTTGTCGTTGTACCATGTGATGTCTCCCTTTGCATCTACAAATTCTACCAATAAGGCAACTTGTCTTGCAACATCACGATGTATATTTAAAGACCATCCAGGATTCATTTTTGTATACTGCCTTCTAACAACTTTGTCTCTTGGCAAATTTAGAATCCTACAAGCATCTTGGCATATTTTCTCTACTAAAGGATTAGAATCAAAATCTGCATCATGATCTAAATCTTGATAGTACACCCAATCATCTGGATTAGCATCTTCTGTCACACCCTCATAGACTACCTGATGTCCCTCAGGTTTCAGTGAAACTGGTCTGAAGTACTTTTCTAGTTTGTTAATAGCGTCAATGTGTTCTTCGTTATTAACCTTTAATTGTGGTAATTCAAAATATTCCATATACACCTATATTTACCTGGTTTTTAGGTGTGTTGACACAATTCAAAAGTGCGTATATAATAAATACCTATATGAGATTTATATTAGGATTAATAACTTTAATGCTTTTTGTAGGTTGTACGCCTATTAAAGACCCTAGATTAAGTTTTGGTAAAAAATGTAAAGTAACTGATGACCAAGTAATTTGGTCACACGTTTGGATTTATTCAAAACAAGAAGGCATCAAAGCAAACGAAGAAGATTGCAAGTTTATACCAAATAAATAATTCTTTATGAAAAAAGCAATTATCATATTGGTTGCATTAACCTTTTTGCAAGGTTGTTCAATACCGTTGGTTGGCAGTATTGGCGGAAATGGCGTGACTGCCATTGCAACTGGACAATATGAAAAATCTCTAATAAGTTCCGGAATAGATATTGTTGTACACAGCGAGACAGGCCAAACCACTTCACAAATTGTGTTAGAAAAAATAGGTAAGAATTAATGTACAAAATTTTAATACTTGCTTACCTTATCACACAAGATCCAATTGCTACACAACAGACTTTCCAAATGGAAAGAACGTTTAACACAATGGAAGAATGTAAGCAGGAATTATTACTTCAAACAAGAAATAATGGTACCTATGATGTCCTATGGGAGTTTGTTAATGATGGAGACTTCAAATGGGATTGGTTGTTAGCAGGTTGTAAGAACGACGAAACAGGAGAAGAATTCACGATTGAACCAACGTATCCAAAAGGTAAGCCAAAAGAACTTGAAGGTTTAGAATTTACACCTGATAGATTAGAAGTTTAGTCTCTTGTCTCACCACAGTCGTCGCAACGGCAGTAAGCACAATCACAATCTTTACACTTACAAGAACAACACTCACATTTATTTTTAATCATTTTATTTCTCATCAACTTCATCCCAATCCTCGTCTTGATCTTCTGAAACTTTACCTTTTTCGCAGAGAGAAGGATTGAACATACATCCAAGCATATTACCAATAGCACCAAGTTTTTGTTCGTCAACTTTTGGATTTGGTTTTGCACAACCAAATAATGCGACACACAATAGAAGCACTAAACAAAATAATATAAACTTTTTTGAATTGAAAAAATTATCCATTGCAACAACTTAAGATATCCATCATGAAAAAATGATATATCAATATTCCTATTATAATTCCTTCCAGCCATGCTATAATGGCACAGGATACTGGGTATTGTCTAATTGTTCTAATTTTCCAATCCCATATTTTTTTAAAAACATTTTTCATATTAATATTTAAAACCATACTCATTTGGTTATATTATACTATAAGTTGTTATCTCTGTCAAACTGATGGTAATATTGTTTTTAAAGCGATTATATGCGTATATAATTGTTAATGTATAATTACTCCAGAATGAATTTAACCACCGCTGTACGTTGCTCTATGCACGTTTAAACGGTAGACTAAAGGCGGTTTATAGTGTAGTATTAAACTATATGCAAACATTTTATTATGTCGCAGGAATATTAGCAGTCTCAGGAATAATTGGTGGCGGTTTATATTTTCTTGTTAGACTATCAATGTAAAGAATGCCCCCATGGCTCAACTGGTAGAGCAACTGATTTGTAATCAGTAGGTTGGAGGTTCAAGTCCTTCTGGGGGCACCAGTTTCGCTGTGCGACTACACTTGGAAGTTTTGGTGTTTTTGGTGTTTTTGGTAATACAAGTTTTGGAGCATTAGTGTAGCGGTTAACACGTCGCCCTGTCACGGCGAAGACCACGGGTTCGAATCCCGTATGCTCCGCCACATGGTCCCTTCGTCTATCGGTTAGGACACATGGTTTTCATCCATGAAAGAGGAGTTCGATTCTCCTAGGGACCGCCAACACAATCTATAATTAATAGTGGGCCGGTAGTTCAGTTGGGAGAACGCCTGATTTGCATTCAGGAGGTCGTGGGTTCGACTCCCATTCGGTCCACCATTTATGAAAAAATTTTTTACAATGCCTCTGAAAAATTATAACGAAAATGTTCCTATTGCATTGGCAAAGGATCTTTTAATAAAAGAATCTCCTTTTGTGAAATACCTTTCAGACAATGGTGCACTTGCAGTAAGGCACATGAAGTCACGTGCAACAATGGAATGTTACGCAGATGAAAAGCATTTAGTAATAGCGAAGTTGAAATACGGTAAAGTACTACCAGGAAAAATGAGTTTTATTGAAATCTTTATAAAGAATCAATTATCTAGGAAATTAGGAGTAAGTCCTTAATTACAGCAATCTGAACAGTTGCAATCCTTATTACAAGGGCACGTACAACCGCATTCTGGACAATTTTTTGTTTTCATATTAATATTTATCTAAAGTAAATATTACTATATGTCCAAACAATCAAAAGAAAATTTTTACTGTCCGATGCCCTTTTATCATTTTTATATGGTAAATGGATATAAGAATTTACAAGTTTGCTGTAATACTACATCACGTTATGAAGCAGATCGTAAGGGAGTAAAAAATACTACAGAATTCATTGACAGGAATTGGAACAATGAGAACTTAAAAAAAGAAAGACGAGACATCCTTAACGGCAGGATGCCAAAAGGTTGTAGACGTTGTGTAGAAAAAACACCTCATTCATGGCAGTTCAAAAAAAGAATGCACAGAGATTACAAACTCAAAGATTTGGTCAAATTGAATTACCTCCTAGAAGACGGAACAATGATAATTCCTCCGAGAAGTTTTGATATGAGGTCTGATATAACTTGTCAGTCTAATTGTATAATGTGTGGACCATATAGCAGTAGCAAGTGGGAGGCCTTATTGAGACATGAAACAGTAAACATAAGCAAGTATCAAGGTGATAATATCAATCCACCAAGTTTTATAAAAACTGACTACGAGTGGTTGGACAGAGTTGACAAAGTGCCCTATTTAAATTTGGCAGGCGGAGAGCCTTTCTTAAACAACAAGGATTTCAGTTACCTATACAAGAACATTGACAAAGTGAAAAACTTTAGGGTAATCTCCAACATACAGCAGATACCAGACGAGGTATTTGAATTCATAGGAAAATATTCACACAAAATAACTTTTATGGTAAGTTGTGATGGATTGGAAGACATCTATGAATTTGTCAGGGCACCACTCAAATGGAAAAAATTTGTAAAGAATTGGCAGAAATTAAAAAAGATTTATGAAGGAAAGGACTATTCAAATAAACTAACTATCTTCTGGGTAAAAATGAAATACAATCAACACCAATTGAAAGATGCATTCAAATTTTTCTATCCGCATATTATAGATGCACAACCAGTGGACAAATTTCATATGCTTCAAGAAGACCCTGTAAGTGAAATAACGCCACAAGAGAGAAATGTAAAGTTAGATGCACAATTTATTGAGTATACGAGAATGTTTGCAAAGGCCAACAAAATAAAAATACCCAAAGCAATTAAATCTATGATGCTAGAAAAAAGACAACACGTGATTAAGGCAAGATCTAAAGGAAATTACAATCTGAAGATTTAACCTACAAATGCTTTTTCGTAAACAAAGTCAGCAGGCTTACCACTAGTGCCAATCTTCCACCCACCTTCTTTTAAATAATCAATCATTTCTTTGTTGAATTCTGGTGATCCACACAACATAACACAGTCAGTTTCTGGAGTCCATTTTGGTAACTCTAGCAATTTGAATGCTGTTTCCTGTTTGATAAAATTTGTTATTCTTCCTTTGTTTGGCCAATCGTCTTCTCTTGTCACAGTTGGAAAGTATTGTATTAAATTTTTCATTGTCAAATTAAACAGCCAATCGTAATATGCCAACTCTTTTTTTTCTCTTACTGTATGGCAAACGATAATTTTGTTGAATTTTAAATAAGTGTTTGAATCTCGTAGGATACTCACAAAAGGTGCAAGTCCTGTACCTGTTCCTATAAGCCATAAGTTTTTATTTGGTTCCAAAGAATCACAAGTCAAAGTTCCTACTGCTTTGCGTCCTATTTCAATTTCGTCTCCCACCTTTATGTCTTTTAGTTTTGATGTTAACGGTCCTTCTGGAACTACGATTGATAAAAATTCTAAATAATCTTCGCTCGGACCATTCACCATTGAATATGCTCTCTTGGGTGTGTCTTTAAGACCAATCATTGTGAATTGTCCTGCTTCAAACCTGAAACCAGAATTTCTTGTTGTTTTAAATGAAAATAATTTATCTGTGAGGTGCTTTACCTCGGTTACCTTTTCTGTGAACATAGTGTTATTTAAACTTGGTCGCCAATTGGTCGAAGCCATTCCGGCACAAATCCTTTGTACATTTCCAAGCATCATTTTCCCACGACACATTTCTATATGTAACATTACCTAAACTTTTGTCTTCGCCGCACCATCCACGCCACACTCTGCCTCGCTGATCTATCACAAATTGATCTTTACCTGCGTTGCATCTGTAACCTTTAAAGTTCCAATTTTTTTCTATAGGTTTATCTTTTTTTAATTTGTCGAGATCTTCTTTTGTAATATCGTGTCTGGCCCTTGACTTACCATCATATTTTAAATTTCCCAAGAACATGGTTTGCTCTGGATCCCAATCCTCTCCACGCTCTTTGAAATAATAATCCAACTGATAAGTTTTGTAAGGCAAGTATTGAAAACCTTTTGTGAAGTTTGAATATAACAATTTGAGTTCTATTGGATAGCCTTTGTTTTTAAATTCTTCATAAACACTTATTGCTTTTGCCCATTGTAAATCTGTATTTGTACAATGCATCATTATTCTAACGTGCACCTTACGTTGTTCGTCTGTATCTTTTTGTGACATCAAAAAATCAACCACTTCTTCGATGTGTTGCTGATCAGCAAACTCCGTGTGATAACTTATTTCTATTGTGCTGAAATAATGATAGTGTTCCTCAAACCATTTTAGACTAGCACTACCATTTGTGGTCAATTTGTTCTGTAGTTGTTTGTTACCCATTCTTTGACACATTTCTAGAAGTGCCGGATTGAGGGTAGGCTCGCCCCCAACAAATTCAAATGCAGGTTCGCGATCTATCATTCGCAATGATGAAACGGTGTATTGGATGGCATCAATTAAGATCCTAGGGTCTGAAAACTTTACTGTGCTAGTGTGTAATTGTTTCGGACAATAAGAACAATCATAATTGCATACGTTTCCAAACAACCATTGTATCCTGGTCAATTTTGGTTCTTGCATATTCATTTAACATATTTAAATGAATTTTTACTTTGGTAAACTGCCCTCTGTTATGCCATATTCAAGATAGAGCAACGCCTGTTTCATTGGAACAGCCTTTTTGATTCTGCCATCGTCATGTGTTGAAAATGCCACGTGTATCGCAGGAGAAGGTGCTAAATTTTTACATTGTGAAATTATTGTGTTGTAATGTCCACCATATTTGTTCCACCAAAAATCTGTACCAAACTTGTCCATAAATTTAATGCCTGTATACAAATTTGGAATCGCCATAAAATTGTTGTCGTTCATGTATTGAACAGGACCTTCCAATGTCTTTCGTGTGTATCTCATACCGCATCTATGTTCACTTATACCATATGCCTTTGTCAAACTGGTTGTTACAGAAACTATTGCAGGGTGGTCAACGTTGAAAGATACTCCTTTGCTACAAGGAAACCACGCGGCGTCTATGTGTACTGGAATATTTTTTGCGAGGCAAGTTTCGAGTATGTCTTCCATGCTTGGGTGTACACCATATGTTTCTCCACAGAAAGGCATCGATATCAACAGCACATCTCCTGTCTGCAAGGTCTCCACAGTACGTTTTTTTATGTTAGGAAAAAGAACTTCGTGGTAAAAAAAGTCTCCTTCAAATATCACTATCTTGTTTTGGTTCATCACGTACAAATCATTAATCGCGTTGGTTACTCCTATACACACATTCCTGTCCGGAAAACTTTCCAGTCCCTCTAGTTTTACTAGTTTGTGATCCAATACCCAGTTGTGGAATTTTTCAACGTATTCTTTTATAAGTCTGTTGCCTCCGGCAAAGTTTTTGTATTCCAAATTGCAAAGGAAGTCATGTACTTCTTTGTCGTACATAGGACGTTTTCTTTTTGCATCTCTTGGTATAAGTTTTTCTACTGTTTCTAAATTAATCATACATTCTCATCAAATTATCTACGGGTTTGGAAATACTTCTCAAATCAAAACCTCTTACTGTGTTCATCCAAACTACATAATCATAAAACATTTTCCTCCATTTGTCTAGTTCTTTGTTGCCGAGCATCATGTGGCTGGGTGCAAATTGCAACCTCATGGCATCCTGTAGTTGCTGTTCGTTGAATATATGTTGGTCCACTAACTTTGTGATATCTCGTTTGAATGTTTTCAATATGTCTTGCTTGTCTTCATCAAGCAATATTCCTTGGTCGCTCCATGGCTCTCCAGCGAATCCAAATGCAAAACTGTATTTTTTATCAAGTGTGCCATCTGACTTTTTGTAATTCAATTTGAAATATTTTAGGAAATGGTTGATGGTGTCCATGACGTTGTGTATGTTGTATATGCTTGTACACATATTGACATCTAATCTTTTTATGTTTGGCAACTGAGATAGCATTTGATAGTTTTCGTTTATCTTAGCAAAATCAAAACCTCTCACCCATTCATAAGTTTTCCCAACACCATCGATACTGGCATTGATGTTTAAATTTTGGAGTTTGGCAAATATGTCTAACGTTCGTTGTGGCACGTGTGTTATGTTTGAGACAATGATAATTTTGATGTCTGGTTTTACTTTTGTGAGTGCTTCTAGCAGATACAAGCAATTCTTGTCATACAAAGGTTCTCCTCCTTTGATCATAATTTGTTCCAGGCCTTCGATGTTGTCGATTATGCTGTCCACAAAATTTCTCTTCAGTATGTACTGTTCAAAAGGAACTCCAGCAAGGAATCCAGGATAAGCATCTCGCAATTTTCTTATGTGCGTTGGCATTGTTTGTTCCTGTTTCAGCCAGCCTGAACTGTGTGTATGATTGCACATGGCACAGGCAAGGTTGCACTGATTACTGAAATTCAGTTCAAGGGATTTGATTTTTGGTTTGTGTTCTACTTTCAAAAATTTATTGTCCACGTCCTCAAATAGTGTTTGCAGTTGTTTCTGCACACGTTTTCTTCGGGCCACTTTTATCCTTTGGCTCAACAGTCCCTTTGACTCTTTTCTGTAGCACACACTACAGGCTTCTACTTTTTGGTCACGAGACATCATCTTCCTCATACTAGACATTTTCTTTCCATGGAATATGTCGTTTATTGTTTCGTTTCCTGTGCGTAGGTCCGCAAACATCATGTCAGGATTGTCCGTCCATGCAGGACAAGGTATGGCCTTGCCACGTGGATCCACGGTGAAACCTTCGAAGGGCAGATAGCAAAAGTGTTTTTTTGAGTAGTTTTCCATTATGTTATATGGGTATTTAATACTATTAAATACGTGTGATGAAGATATTAACCGTAGGATGCAGTTATACCGGAGGCGTGTGGGAAGACATATATAACAAACCCGCACCGGCATCTTTTATTGGTAATGAGCATCAGGTGTGGAACGCAGGACTCAACGGTTCTTCCAACAATCTCAGCATATGGTTATTGCCTGACTTGTTGCAAAGTATAGAACCTGATCATGTGTTTTTCCAGATCATCGGACAACGCAGGCACACCTTTGCCTTTGACAATCACCGTGCGATAGACGTCTTGAAATCCGCATGGCGTTCGGACGAACATTACCATTACTTGCATGAACCCACAATGAAGCATCATTTCAATTGGTGGAACATGGCAGGATTCGAGGACCCAGGGAAACGTACTACTGAAGCGACCAAGGTAAACTATGAATACTATAAAAGAGTTGTACTAACGGCAATGTTCAAAGATGTAAATCTTGCGTATTTGGCGTATGCAAAATTTTTATTAAAAGATATCAGCCATACTTTCGTGGGCGGCAACTGTGAAGGGAACTGGGTGGAAAATTCCATGATTCCAAAAATGGAAAAAGTCATAGAAGAAAATATTGTTCTTCCCTACAAGGTCATACCGGACATCGAAAATCATTTCGTCGACATAGGTTGGCACCTCTCCAGGGCCGGTTGCCAAGAGTATGCAAACAGAGTTTATCTACCGTACTTGCCAACAGGGGCGTAATTCTTTTTACGCAAATAGACGCTGACGCTTTTCTAAAAAATTTACGCTTACGCCTTGCTGAATTTCTCGAGCCTATAACCTTGGTAATCGTAGCATTCGATATAATCGGAATTGTTGCTGTGTCTTATTGTCCCTTGCCCCCATATAACATCGTGGTCGCTATACGCAAAAGGTCTTTTGATTGTTACGTCTATGTATTGTCCATTACCAACACCTAACGTCAGGAAGGTTACGTATTTGCCTTTATCTCCTCTAAAGACTCTGCCGTTGGCTATCAAACCTGCAAATTCTACTTTGTCCATGTAAAGTTCTTTTACATACATTCCTGGCATAAAGTTTTGGGAACTCCACCAACCGTACTTTCTAAATTGGAATTGAGGTGTGTCCCAGTTATCAAATTTGCTTGGTGTGATTACATTAAGGCCAACACGTTTCGCTTCTGTTCTGTATACCCAACGTTTATATGATCCTTGGCAATGTTTCAGGCAAGCCTTCCAGAATTTTTCTGGGTTGTGTGCTTTTTGGTATGCTAATGCCCAAATTAATCTGCCAAGATTTACTGCATGAGCACGACACAATCCAAAACCGGAAAGAGATTGTAGCATTGTTATTGTTTCGTCCTTACGTGGATGGTTACCTAAACGAGATACAAACTCCATTATCTTTTCTTCGTTCTTTTTAGCAAATGCTCTACGATACATATCTGCTTCGTATTTGTCTATGTTCAATACTTCTGATATTCTGTCGATAGCATCGTCCTCGTATACGATTGTATCACTCATACGTTCTTGAGACCAATCGTGAAACATTGTTGCTTTTTTACGTCCTGATATAGCAACAGGTCTTATCAGTGCTGTGCCAAAAACACAATCTTTTCTACTCTTTGGTTGTATTGCTCGGAACAGTCTTCTCATCGCAGGACTTTCTGCCTGTGTCACTCCTAGTACGTCTCCTCTGCACAATAGGTCCGACGTAGCAGGATCCTCTTCTGGATAATCTGTTAATCTCATTGTTGGTTCTATTTCTATGAGTTGCGATAAACCACGATTCGCTAAAACATCTACTTTTAGGTGTTCCAGGTCCTCTACCTCGTTCTTGTCTAACAATATTTGATTCTCTGCCGTGAACAAAGATTTTGGTAATTGTCTTGTAAACATTAATATTCCTCCACAATGTTTTGATATGCATCTTTTTTTGCCTTTCAGTTTACGTTCTATTCTTTTTGCTTCTGTTGGATCAACACCAACGGATTCATATGTAAACCTGCGAGGGAGATTACCTTTGGCACCCAAACGTTTGGCCGCTTCACGTCTTGCCGACTTATCTTGATAGAGCACGTAGTTTGATATTCTAGCAGACTTTCCGGGCCAACGGTCAAATATTCTATTCATCACTTCTTCCTGACGATAATGGGGGAAGTCAATATCGACATCAGGTAGGTCATCTCGATTTGGA
>MDTE01167640.1_pt1 | contig 10429 bp, 11 predicted proteins | sample 811231 | NCBI WGS metagenome assembly MDTE01 (sample SAMN05326651, study PRJNA326480) | marine metagenome | isolation source: seawater | place: Indian Ocean: Red Sea | collected 2010 | reverse complement strand
GGTAGAGCAGAGGACTGAAAATCCTCGTGTCGGCGGTTCGATTCCGTCTCCGACCACTTAAAACCCCTTCAGAAATGTTGGGGTTTTTTGTTATTATAAAATATTTTCTACAATTTCCAATTGATGAGGCAATTTATTTTTAGGTAAATATTGTTCACAAAAATTTAAAATATCATCGATGCTGGTATATGATATTAACTCTATATAAGCTATAATTTGATTGCCATATAAATCATCTGAAACAACATCTAAATGAACATTTTTAATTTTTTCATGATTCATTAATATATTTTTAATTTGACTTAAACTAATATTTTCTCCACCTGAAATAACAATATCATCAGAGCGTCCATCAATAAATAAAAATCCATTTTTAAAATATCCTATATCTGATGTACTAAATGTTCCATTTGTAGATTGTTTATTATTATATGGAGTAATGGTTGGGCCTGTGATACTAATTAAAGAATTCTTGATTGTGATTTTTGTTTGTTCAAATGGTTTGCCAACCGAATTTAACATTTTAGGGTACTTATTTACCCAAAAACCACAAATACCTGAACAAGTTTCCGTCATTCCATACACTTTATAAATTGGAATATTATAAGTCATTAATTCTTTGATTAAATTTTCAGAAGAACTATCACCGCCAATAATTATTCCTTTTAAAGATTTTGGAAAAGGACGACCACACCGATTGTTTAATAATCGTCTAACCATACTTGGTACAAGTGAAATTAAATTAGCTCCATTATCAATTTCAAAATTAATTTTTTTAGAATCAAATTTATCCATTAATATAGTCTCAAATCCCTTTAATTGAGAACGTATTAAAATAGATAATCCAGCTATATGATTTAAGGGTAAACATTGAATATAACGATCAGATTGTAAAAAATTAATTTCCTTATGCCACTGCTCAACACTGGAAAGAAAGTTATTAAAACTTAAATTAATTAGTTTAGGTATACCAGTGGAACCAGAAGTTAAATGTAATGATTGAGTCATACTTAATTTCTTAATATCTTTATCAAATTCTAAAGGACCGCATCCTCCATAAGAAGATGATAACTCTTGAATATAAAAAAATTTTGTATTTTTCATTAAATGTACTTGAGGTTTTCTAGTCCATTCTGTAGCAATTAAATTAATTTTATTATTAGTAATAATTTTTTGTAACTGATGATTTGTAATATCTAAAGGTAGTATGATAGGGATCTTATTTAATTGTAAACATGAAAAATATATTTCTAAAGTATCAATAGGATTAGATAGTAAAATTCCAATCTCAGATTGATTAATAAGATTAAGACTAGTTAAAGCTCGCGATTTTGTACATACATTATGATAAAAATCTGAAAATGTAATATTGTAATTTTTATAAGAAATAAAAATATTATCTGGATATTTAGTATACGAATATTCAATATAATGCTTCATCAATTTAAACCTAAACCAAATTGTGTAGGGATTTTTAAAGCTCCATTATTAATTCTAGGAAAAGTATGAATTTCATGTTCATAGATTTTTTCTAATGCTAAACCACATGGAGATTTAATGCAATTAATAGCAACTAAATGCATTGTAGCAAATCTTCCTATGCTACCTTCAAGAGAAGAAGTAATGATTACCTGTTTATTAGCACTATAAACCAATTGCACAGCTTGACTGATTTTTTGTATGCAGCCAATTGATTGAGGCTTTAATATAAATATATCAGCAGCATTTTGATTTAAAATATTATTAATAGATTCAATATTGATAACAGATTCATCTAAAGCAATTGGAATATCAGAATGATATCTTAACTCTTCTAAATCTTCTAATTGATTTTTATCTAATGGTTGCTCTACATATTTAATATTAAATCTATCAATTTCTTTTAAAAAACGAATTGCTTTTGGTAAATCATAAGCCTGATTTAAATCTATAATAAAACTAATATCTGAATTAGTCTTTTGAACTAGATTATCTAACATATCAATCTCATCATAAAGATTTCTAAATCCACATTTTACCTTAATAACTTTATATTGATTAAGTGAAGTTAATTTATAAATACCATTTGATTGAACCTCTGTCAAAGAATTAGGATTTACAAATATGCTAAAAGGTTGATTATTTTTTTTTGATAATAAATCATATAATGCTGTTTGAATGGCAAAATTAGCAGATGGTACATTTAGAGTATGTACATTTGATAATATTAATAATTCATCTAAACTAATATCTTCATTTATATCCTTTAAAGCAAGCTTAAAACCTTCAAGACAATACCCTGATTGTTCAAGGCTTTCAGTATTAAATTGAGGTAATGGAGATGCCTCTCCATAACCTATAAAACCATGATTATCTGTAATTTTAATAATCCAACTACTTCTAATATTATGTGTAAAATTAGAACTAGGTAAATCATGCATCATATTATATTGCACTATTTTTAATGATATGTCTGTAATAATCATATTAACATACCAATAATTAAAAGAATAGAAAAAATACGAACTAAAAGAGCCGTGCGAATTAAAATAAAGTTTAATTCACTACCGGTACTTTTATGAATATCAAATATTAATTTAATAGCTACAGGTAAGCTTAAAAATAATAAGAAAAAACCTGATTCATTATAAATCCCTTCTTTTAATATGAATACTACAATCGATAAATATGAAGATAAAATCATAATATCATACAGTAGAGTAATTCTAGTTGAACCAAATCTAACAGCTAAGGTTTTTTTACCTACTCTATTATCTGATTCAATATCTCGAATATTATTTACACATAAAATTGCTACAGCCATAAATCCAATAGATGAACCAATTAAAATACTATTAAAATCAAATAAAATATTACTTTGAAGATAATATGTGCCTGGAACAGCTATTAATCCAAAAAAAATAAATACAAAAATATCACCAAGACCATTATAGGCAAGAGGGTATGGGCCTGCTGTATAACAATAACCTGATATTAATGATAGTAACCCAATAATAAGAATAGGAATTCCACCTATATATACTAGATATATACCTATGATGAGAGCTAATGCAAAACAAAAAATTGCACCTGCTTTAATTTTTTTTTGTGATAATAAACCAGATTGAACAGCTCGAATTGGACCTAATCTATTATCATTGTCAGCTCCATTTATAAAATCATACAAATCATTAATAAGATTTGTTCCAATTTGAATTAAAACCGCTGCTATTAATGTAAATATAGCAACTAAATTACTACTGAAATTATTATCATGGATTGATAGAGATAAACCAAGCAGAACAGGAGAAATAGAGACAATTAATGTATTGGGTCTACAGGCTGTCCACCAAGCATAAATATTCATAAATTTTTATGGTAGCCTTGGAAATTTTTTGAAATTTGGATTACGTTTTTCTTTAAAAGCATCTCTACCCTCTTGGGCCTCATCGCTCATATAGAAAAGCATAGTTGCATCTCCAGCTAATTGCTGTAAACCAGCCTGTCCATCACAATCAGCATTTAATGCTGCTTTTAAAATACGAATCGCCATAGGTGATCTTTCAAGAATTTCATTACAAAGTTGAACTGTTGTGTTTTCAAGTGATTCAATAGAAACAACATCATTAACCAAGCCCCATTCAAGAGCTTTTTGAGCATTATAAAATCTACAGGTAAACCACATTTCACGAGCTCTTTTTTGACCAATAATTCGTGCCATATAAGATGCGCCCCAGCCTCCATCAAATGAACCAACCTTAGGCCCAGTCTGACCAAACTGAGCATTTTCAGCAGCTATAGTTAAATCACACATCATATGCAAAACATGTCCACCACCAACTGCATAACCAGCAACCATTGCAATAACTGGTTTTGGTATGGTCCTAATTTGTCTTTGAACATCTAAAATATTTAATCTGGGTACTCCATCACTGCCAACATAACCTTTATCGCCTCTTATTTTTTGATCTCCTCCTGAACAAAAAGCTTTATTTCCTTCGCCCGTTAAAATAATAACTCCAATATTTTGATTCTCTCGCGCTAAAGTAAATGCTTCCTTAAGTTCAAATACTGTTTGAGGCCTAAATGCATTTCTGACATCTGGACGATTAATAGTAATTTTTGCAATTCCTTCTGCATCATTTAACCCTGCTTCATATTTAATATCTTCAAATTTTTTAATTGATTTCCATTTAATAGACATAATGTTATGATAACTTTCCTTGATTTGTTATTTTCTGATGTATTTCTATATATAAAATATAAGAAATATGTACAAGAATATTATGAAAAACATATTTAAAATTATACACAAATCAAAAAATAGTTCTGCTAGAATAGGTACAATAAAAACACAGCATGGTACCATTGATACGCCTTTTTTCATGCCTATAGCAACCTATGGAGCAGTTAAAACACAATCATCAAATGAAATTAAAGAACTGCCGAGTAAAATTTTACTAAGTAATACATATCATTTATATATCAGGCCAGGTACAGAAATATTAGAAGAAGCAGGCGGATTACATCAATTTATGAATTGGGATGGGATAATACTGACTGACTCAGGAGGTTATCAAGTTTATAGTCTTCAAGGTATGAGAAAAATTTCGGAAGATGGTGTAACATTCCAATCTCATCTTGATGGTTCAAAACATTATTTTACACCTGAAATAGTAGTTGATATTCAAAGGAGTATAGGCTCAGATATAATGATGATGTTAGATGTCTGCCCTCCAGGAGATGCTGATAAACAAAAATGGATTGATGCTCTAAATTTAACAACCAAATGGGCACGAAGGGCAAAAAAACATTTTGATAAAACAGAACCTATTTATGGATATCAACAAATTATTTCTCCAATTGTACAAGGAGGAACAGATTTAGATTTAAGAAAGCAATCAGCTTTAGAACTAATAGATCTTAACTGTGATATGTATGCTATTGGGGGACTTGCCGTAGGAGAGCCAAAAGAAGAAATGTTAAAAGTAATTAATTATTTGGATTCTATTTTACCTAAGGAAAAACCTAGATATCTTATGGGTGTTGGTACGCCTTCAGATTTAGTAGAAAGCGTTCTCAATGGAGTTGATATGTTTGATTGTGTAATTCCAACAAGAAATGCAAGGAATAGTCAATTATTCAGCTTTAATGGAAAAATAAATATTAGAAATGCAAAGTATGCGCATGATTTTTCTCCAATTGATAAAAATAATTTTAGCCCTATATCAACTAAATATTCAAAAGCCTATTTACATCATTTATTTAAAACCAATGAAGTTTTAGGTTTACGTATTGCAACAGAACATAACTTGAAATTTTACATTCATCTTATGGAATTAATAAGAAATAATATTAAATCTGATAACTTTGAAGTTTGGGCAAAACAATTTTTAAGGAATTATAATAATGAATGAAATAAAAGTGAGAGTTATTGATTGCCATATAGCATATTATAATGATAATAAATCTGATTGGGAGTTTTTACTTTTAAAAAGAAATGAAGATATACCTAATCAACGCTATCCTGGGATTTGGCAAGGAGTAACCGGTAAAATTGAAAGTTTGGAATTGCCTTATAAAGCTGCACTGAGAGAATTAGAAGAGGAAACTGGACTTAAAGCAGAAAAATTATGGACAATTGATAAGGTAAATACTTTCTATGATGCCGAAGAAAATATTATGACTCTTGTGCCTGTTTTTGGTGTCGCTGTTAATTCTATAAATATTTTATTATCAAAAGAACATAGCGAATATAAATGGTGCAATATAAAGGAAACTATTAAATTACTTCCATGGAATCAGCAAAAAAAAAGTGTTCAAATATTTTATGATATGTTGAAAGAAAATAAAGAGAGATTAAAAATTTTGGAAATAAAAATATGAATAAGTGGTTATTTGGTAGTTTAGGATGGGCCCTTGGAGGGCCTTTAGGAGCGGTTATGGGATATGCAATTGGCTCTATGGCATCACCAAGAAAAAGAAATACAGCAAGAGGTGATTTTGGAGCTGCAATGCTCGTTTTATTTGCGGCTGTCATGAAAGCGGATGGAGAACTTAAAAAGACTGAATTAAATTTTGTAAAACAATTTTTTATAGAAAATTTTGGTACTAGCTATGCACGAGATATAATGCCTGTTTTTAAAAAAATATTAGATAAACATATTAATTTACAAGATGTGTGTTATCAAATAAAAAGTCATATGGATATGCCAAGTAAATTACAATTAATACATATTTTATTTGGACTATCAAATGCAGATAATCAAATTCATAAAAATGAAATCGATGTAATTTTGAACATATCTAATTTGATGGGAATTAAAGATGCTGATTTTAATTCAATCAAGGCAATGTTTATTAAAGATACAAAAGCAGCATATGAAGTTTTAGGAATAACAAATACGCAAACTAATCAAGAAATAAAAAATGCATATCGAAAAATGGCGACTAAATATCATCCTGATAAAGTTTCTCATTTAGGTGAAGATTTTGCAAAATTTGCTGAGGAAAAATTTAAATCAATTAATGATGCTTATCAGCAAATTAAAAAAGAACGAAATATGTAATTAATGAAAAAAACTAATTCAAATATAAAATTAAAAAAATTTTATGGAGATAAAAAAAAGGGATCTCCTGGAGAATATCCCTATTTACATGGAATATACCCCAATATGTATATTGATAGATTATGGACAATGAGACAGTATTCAGGTTTTAGCACAACAAAAGAAAGTAATCAAAGATATCATTATTTATTAAATCAAGGCGTAAAAGGTTTATCTGTTGCCTTTGATTTACCTACGCAAACAGGATATGATTCAGATCATCAATTATCTGAAGGAGAGGTAGGTAAAGTAGGTGTTCCTATAAGTTGTTTACAAGATATGGAATCTCTATTAAAAGATATTCCACTAGATAAAGTATCAATATCAATGACAATTAATTCAACTTCTGCTATATTATTGGCTTTTTTAATAGCTGTAGCAGATAAAAATAAAATTGATAGAAAATTATTAAGAGGAACTATACAAAATGACATACTCAAAGAATATATAGCAAGAGGAACATTTATTTATCCACCAAAGCCTAGTATGAAAATTGTTACTGATATTTTTGAGTTTTGTAGTACAGAGCTACCTAATTGGAATAGTATTTCTGTATCTGGGTATCATATTAGGGAAGCTGGTTCTACAGCTGTACAAGAATTAGCTTTTACATTTTCAAATGCAATTGCATATGTTGAATCAGCAATACAATCAGGATTGAATGTTGATGATTTTGCATCTAGAATTAGCTTCTTTTTTAATAGTCATAATCATTTTTTTGAAGAAGTTTGCAAATTTCGAGCTGCAAGAAAAATATGGGCTATCATTATGAAAAATCGATTTAAAGCAAAAAATGATAAATCTCTAATATGTAGATTTCATACTCAAACAGCTGGGTCAACCCTTGCAGCTCAAGAAATTGATAATAATATAGTAAGAACTACATTACAGGCAACAGCTGCAGTTCTAGGGGGTACTCAATCATTGCACACAAATAGTAAAGATGAAGCACTAGCTCTTCCAAATGAAAATTCTGCGTTACTTGCACTTAGGACACAACAAATTATAGCATTTGAATCTGGAATCCCAGATGTTGTCGATCCATTAGCAGGATCATATTATATAGAAAATTTAACTGAAACAATTGAAAGAGATGTCCTTGATTTAATTGAGCAAATTGATAAAATGGGCGGAGCAGTTAGTGCTATTGAACAAAATTTTCAACAAAATAAAATTGCAGATAGCGCTTATGAATTTCAAAAAGATATTGATAATAAAGAAAAAATTCAAGTTGGAGTAAATAAATTTGTAACTGAAAATAGGTCATATCATAATATTCAAAAAATAGATGCTGAATCTATTGAAAAACAAATTAAAAATCTGAAAAATTTTAAAGCAAAAAGGAACCAGGAATTAGTTAAAACAAAATTAGATAATATAATTAATGCTGCAAAAAAGAATAAAAATCTTATGCCCGTAATTATTGAAGCAGTCAAAGCAAATGCTACGTTAGGTGAAATTTCGGATGCTCTTAGGCTTGTATTTGATGAATATAAAGGATAAAAATGTTTTTTCATGAAATATTTGATGAGCATCTGAAAGTAAAAAAAATAAAATATTCAATACAATATATAGAAAAAGTTAAATCAACAAACCAATATGCATGGAGTACAATAATAGAAAATACAAAAAATATTATTGTCATTTTTACTAAAAATCAAACAAATGGTAAAGGTCAAAGAAATAATAAATGGTTTTCAACACCCAATAAAAGTCTAACATTTTCACTTGTTTTAAATACAAATAAAAAATATGAAGAATTATTATCTTTGAAAACAGGAATTGCTGTAGTAGAAGGCATTAGAAAAGTTACAGGTATAGATTGTCATTTGAAATGGCCGAATGATATTATATTTAATGAAAAAAAAATAGGTGGTATCTTAATTGAAAAAAGATCAAAAAAAATAGTAATTGGAATTGGAATTAATGTAAATGAAAATTTAAAAAATCTTAATTCATTAATTAATAAAAAAAGCACCTCACTAAAAATCATAAGCAATTCATCAATTCAATTAGAAAAATTATTAGCAAATATCTTAAATGAATTTGAATTTCATTACCATCAAACAAATAGTCAAAATATTATAAAAATGTGGAAGGAAAATTGTAGGCATATTAACCAAAATATTAAATTTCATCAAAGTCATAAAATTATAAGTGGAAAATTTGTCGACCTATCTAATGATGGTAGTATAATAGTTAATATAAAGGGTAAAAATCATGTAATTTCAGGAGGAATAGTGAATTTATGATGTTACTTGTCGATATAGGCAATACAAATATAGTTTATGCATTATATGATGGAAATAATTATATACTAAATAAACGTATGCTACCCAAAAATAATCTAGAACATATAATGAATGAACTATCACATTATACTATTAATTATGTTGCAATAGCATCTGTTGTACCAAATATAACAAATCAATATTTGAAACAGTTTAAAGAAAAATTTAATATTGAACCATTTGTTGTTTCTTATAAAAATGCAAATATTAAACTAATAGTAGATTCAAATAAAGAAGTAGGACCAGATAGAATTTGCAATGTAAAGGCTGCCATTAAAAAAACAGATAAAAATTGTATTGTTATAGATTTTGGGACCGCCACAACATATGATGTAATCAATGATAAAAAAGAATTTATAGGTGGTGCTATTGCCCCAGGAATTCAAGTATCAGGAACATACTTAATAGAAAAGGCTGCTTTACTACAAAATACAGCTCTTGAATTTCCAGAAAAATATATAGGGAAAAATACCAAAACAAATATTCAATCTGGTATTATGTATGGTGCATTAAATTCAATTGAAGGAATGGTAAAAAATATTAAAAAAGAACTTAATCACAAGTCCGACATTATATTAACTGGAGGATTTAGTCAATTAATTTCATCTAAATTATCTTTTCAGCATAAGCTTGAACCTAATTTAACAATTGAAGGTATTAAATTAATATTTGAGGAAAATTTATATGGATAAATTATTAAAAATATATACTGATGGAGCCTGCAGAGGAAATCCAGGTGTAGGAGGTTGGGGCGCAATTTTAAAATATGAGAATAAAATAAAAGAAATAAATGGATTTTGTAAACAAACCACCAATAATATTATGGAATTAACTGCGGTAATAAAATCACTTGAACAATTAAATAGGTCTTGTGAAATAATCATAACTACTGATTCAAATTATGTTAAAAATGGAATTACAGAATGGATTTATAATTGGAAAAATAATGGTTGGAAAACTGCAAATAAAAAACCAGTTAAAAATAAAGAATTATGGGTTGAATTAGATCAATTAGTTAGTGAACATAAAATAAAATGGAAATGGATAAAAGGGCACTCTGGACACCCTGATAATGAAAAAGCAGATCAACTTGCAAACGAAGCTATAGATAATAATATATAATGTATATTTATGTGAGATATAGCACAACAATTCAATTCAAAAAAAACTATATTATTTTAGGTAGTGATTCAATTATGAATTACTGGAGGGATACCTAGGAATATTGGGGGGTTTAGTGCCTAAGCCCCCCAATTTTTATTTATATGTACCTTTTCTAATTGGATAATGTATTAAACGACAATCTAGTTTTCCATTTTTTAATGGAATTCTAATACTAGACTTAAGCCCAATAAATTTCGCTGCATCTAAATTGGATGTAAAAATATAAGCATTAAAACCAACACATTTATTTTTAAAAATATCACCTATAGACTGATATAATACTTGTAAATCTTCTATATTTTGTCTTAAACGTTCTCCATATGGTGGATTAATTATAATAAGACCATTTTTATCATAAGGTTGAAAATCTTGAATATCTTGTTTCTT
>MDTE01090086.1_pt1 | contig 10431 bp, 13 predicted proteins | sample 811231 | NCBI WGS metagenome assembly MDTE01 (sample SAMN05326651, study PRJNA326480) | marine metagenome | isolation source: seawater | place: Indian Ocean: Red Sea | collected 2010 | reverse complement strand
TGGTAGACCACCACGTTGATAGGCTGGATGTGGAAGCGCAGTAATGCGTGCAGCTGACCAGTACTAATAGCTCAATTGGCTCGATTTATGCACTGAAAAAAATTTTTATAAGTTATTGATATTAACTAGATAAACTTTTCATCAGAAAATTTTATCATTTTGTACTTCTTGATTTTAGGCATTGAAGTTGGTTTTTTCTTATAAACCAAATAATTAATCCACCATACTAAATCTTTAAATCCCATTTTATTTCTCATCATTACTGTAGATGAAATTCTCGGGTTTATTTCAAATATAGCATATCTATGTTGGTTAATTTTTAATTGGACATTAATTGAACCGTTCAAGTTTATTTTTTTGGCAAGACTTAATAGGATTTTTTTCAAATGACTATCTTTAATAACTTCTGCAAAATAAGTATAACCTTTATCAAGTTTTCTGTTTAATATAATAGCGTTTTCATAATTTCTTAATTTTACTAAAGCACATGTGTATTCTTTATAATTTTCATCCAAATATTCTTGAGCTATCCAATTTTGTTTATCATTAATTTTTATCTTTTTGAATTGTTCAGCAGTTCTAACTACTTTATAATTTTTATTTCCATGCCCAAAATCTTTCTTTAAAAAAAAAGTTTCATTAAATTTATTTAAGTTATTAAATTTTTTGCAGAATAAAGGAACTCCAAATTTATTTTTATTTAAAAAATTATATGTTTTAAATTTTGAAGAAAAAATTTTTATTATTTTGTGAGAGTTAACAAGAATAAATTTGTTTTTAAATTTTTTTTGATTCTTAGAAAAAAAAATTATCTCCTCTTCTGTAGTTGGTATTATAATTTTTGATTTTTTGGATATTTTAAGCATTTCATTAAAATAGTTTTTATTTCTTGGGGAAGAAATTTTGTGAATTTTTTTAAACTGAAATTCTCCTAGGCCATCAGTTTTTATATCTGTTCCTTCGATTATTGATTTTTTGAATTCTTTTTTTATAATTCTACATATTGATATTGCTATATCGCCATTTGCTCCTGTAATTAAAAAATTCATTTTTGTAAGTGTTTAGTTAGTATTTTTTTATTTTTATCATAAAAATTTACTTGTTTGAGAATTTTAAATCTATTGAATTTACTTTCTTTAAATTCAATTTTTTTTTTCTCCAAATCAATAATTAGCCATTTAGCGGTAGGATTTTTGTCCCTTGGTTGACCAACAGATCCAGGATTTAATATTATTTTTTTATTAATTTTTTTCTTCATTTGAATATGAGTGTGTCCAAGAAAAATATAATCATATTTATAATTATTTAATTTTTTTTTAAATTTAATGAACTTGTTAGGATATATATATTCATTTGTATTCCATGGTGAACCATGACAAAGTAAAATTTTTTTATCTTTCAAATTTATTTTTTTCGTTTTTGGTAATTTTTTAATAAATTCAATATGTCTTCTTTTTAACTTTTTAAAAGCAATTTTTATTCCATTTCCATATTTCTCTTTATAGTATTCAATTTTTTTATTATCCTTTAGAATTTTTAAAAATACATTTTCATGGTTTCCTTTTATGCAAATAGCTTTTACTTTATTTAATAAATCTATGCATTTGTCTGGCTCATAATAGTAGCCAACATAATCTCCCAAGCAAAAAAATTTATCTATATTTAATTTTTTTGCTTCCTTTAAGCATTCTTTGAGTGCTTCATAATTTCCGTGGATATCTGATAAAACACATATTTTCATTTAAGCTGATTTTTGATTAAACCTATATTTTTTTTAAACGTTGTATACTTAAACTTAATATTACTTTTTACAATTTGGTTTTTTTTTAAGTCTTTTCCAAAAGTTAAATCTTTAATAAATTTATTTCTTTTCATTAATAATAGTATATTTTTAAGAGAAATTTTCTCACCCCCAACATAAATAATATTTTTGGTCTTTTTTTCTATACATCTAAAAATAATTTTTGCTGCATCTTTAACAAAAAGATAATTTCTTAACTGATTTCCGTTGTTGTCGATATGAATTTTTTTTGTGACTTTCCTTTTAATTAGTTTGTTAATAAACATATGATCTGGACCATTTGCTCCATATATTCCTGGAAATCTTATAATAGTATATTTGCACTTAGAATTAATTATAGACTTGTCACCCATTAGTTTAGAGATAGCATATGGTGAATCTGGAGAATTTTTTGATTTAATTGAACAGTTTTCTTTTTTTCCGTGTATCGAAATTGATGATGAATGAATTAAATATTTATTATTTTTTTTGCAATAATTCGAGAGTACTTTCGGCAACTTGTAATTAAGTTTTAAAGAATGAATTTTTTTTTTAAAATTAACTTTGGCTGCAAGATTTATTATAATATCTGGATTAGCCTTATTTAGTAAGTTCCAAACTTCTTGAGTATTTTGAAGATCACAGTTAAAAAAATTTTTTTTTGTTCTCGAAATTTTTAAAATTTTATATTTTTTATTCTTTATAACATTTACTACTTGTCTGCCCAAAAAACCACTAGCTCCAGTAATCAATATTTTCATAAAGAAAAAATATTATTTTATGTGTATTAATTTTAAAGGTGTATTTTTTTTAATGTTTTTCTTAAATTTTTTATTTATTATTTTTGAGTAAAATTTAGGATTTAATCCTTTCGATGGCCTCACTATTTTAATATTTTTATTTGATAATTTTTCATCTTTTTTCACATCCTCACTGATGTAAATAGACCTTCTAAAATGTAATGATTTCCTTTCTCCTTTAGTAGGACCAAAGAAAATTTTTCCTAAACTTTTAAATGCAGCATTACATTCAACAACTAAGTTTTTAAATTCGTTTGGCTCTAATGAAAAAAAACTATCAATTGATCCATCATTTTTATTTATAGTAAAATGTTTTTCTATTACAGTTGCTCCTTGGGCTATAGCAGCTACTGATGCGCCAATCCCAGGTGTATGATCTGAAAGGCCCACATTACATTTGAATTTTTTTTTAATTTCTGGAATTGTAAGTATATTACTTTCCTCTATAGAAGCAGGATATGTGCTAGTACACTTTAATAAAGTCAAGTTTTTGCAACCATTCTTAGTTACCGTTTTAACTATTTCTGAAATTTCTTTAAAAGAAGCCATACCTGTAGAGACAATCATTGGTTTTTTCTTTAAAGCAACATATTTTATTAAGGGTAAATGATTATTTTCGAATGAGGCAATTTTATACATTGGTACTTTTAAATTTTCTAAAAAATCAACCGCTGAAAAATCAAATGGAGCACTAAATGCATAAAGTCCTAATTTATTTGCTTTTTTAAAAATTTTTTTGTGCCATTCCCAAGGAGTTTGGGATTTTTTGTATAAATCGTAAAGTCTTAATTTGTGCCATTTGCTCTTTTTATCATTAATTAAAAATTCTTTTGAGTAAGAGTCTAATGTAATTGTATTAGGTTTAAATGTTTGAAGTTTTATTGCATTTGCTCCTGTTTTAGAAATTTCTTCAACAATTTTGAGCATTTTTTCAAGTGAACCACCATGGTTGCCTGACACTTCAGCAATAATAAAAGGTTTTTTTTCAAATAAATTTTTATTCATTATTAAATTCTTACAGGTATACCATTTTTCATTAAGTATTTCTTCACATCCAGAGGTGTTTTTTTTGTGAAATGATAGATGCTTCCAGCAGCCAATGCAGAAATATTTGTTTGATTTAATAATTCTAGCATATTTTGAAATTCGCCAGCCCCACCAGACGCGATGATCGGAACTTGTATTAGTTTATTTGCGATGCTAAGTGTTTCTATGTCATATCCAATCATGGTTCCATCTCTATCAATAGATGTTAATATTATTTCTCCAACTCCAGAACTTTCAAGTTTTTTTAAGTAATCCTCAAAATTTAAATCTGTCTTGAAACTTCCTGAGTTTGACCAGACCTCAATTTTGTTATTGATATCAATTCGATAGTCAATAGCTACTATTATGGCTTGGCTGCCAAAAATTTTACAAGCTTCTTCAATAAATTTTAAGTCTTTTGTGGCAGAAGTATTAATACAAACTTTATCTGCTCCACAGTTTAAAATTTTGGATATGTCATCAATTTTCTTAATACCTCCACCATAAGATAATGGCATAAAACACTCATTTGCAACCTCATTTATCAATTCATAATCAATATCTCTTTTTATATTTGTTGCTGTTATATCTAATAAAATTAATTCATCTACTTTTCTTATTTTATAAACCCTTACAGCTTGCATAATGCTGCCAACAGTTCTCCAACTATTAAATTGCTTCCCTTTAACAAGTTTATTATTCTTAAAAAGCAGAGTTGGTATTATTCTTTTTTTTAACATCAGTGCTATGTATTTAAAAAGTTTTTAATTAATTTTAATCCTAAATCCAAACTTTTCTCAGGATGAAATTGAACACCAATTATATTATCTTTTTTAATAATTGAAGAAAAATTTTCACAATATTTAGTTTTTGCAATTTCATTTTCAATATTTTGACAAATAAATTTATACGAATGAATAAAATAAAAATCACTTTTATCTGGAATATCTTTAAAAATTGAATTATTCTTACTAAAGACAATTTCATTCCATCCTATATGAGGTAACTTAAATTCTTTAGAAGTTTTAATTCTTTTTACACTTCCAGGGATTAAATCAAGACCAACAGTTTTTTTTCCATTTTCAAAGCCATCAGAAGCAAGAAGCTGCATACCTAAACAAATACCTAAAAAGGGCCTTTGCTTTACTTTGGCTAACTCTAAGATAAGATCATAAATACCAAAATAATTAATTTTTTTCATTCCTTCATCAAATGAGCCAACACCTGGTAGTATTACATGTGAAGCCTTTTCTATTTCTTTTAAATCGTTGCTTATCTTAGATTCAAAACCAACATTATCTACTGCCCTACTTATAGATCCGACGTTGCCAATTTTTGAGTCGATTATAATAATTTTTTTTTTATTCAATATTGTCGTAATTTATTTTAATTAGATTACCCTTATTATCGTAAATAATATTTCCTGTTGAATCTTTTTTGAAGATTTTTTTATTCGTAAATTTGTAACAAATTTTGTCAAATTCTTCTTTACTCATATTGATATGATTTAGAATTTCATTAAGATCTTTACCTAAGTAAGAATGTGGATATTTTCCTCCAGTAGTTCTCGAAAGCTCAATAGCTTCATCCCTTTTCATTCTCCCTCTCCTTATTGCAAGCGAGCTCCAATCTGAAACTCTATCATATCCATATTTTAAAAATTTAAAATAATCGTGAATTCTCATTAAGTAGTTATCTAAATTTTCATAGTTAACTATACTACCTTCGACCCATTTGTCATACGTCGTAAAACCATTCTTAACTGAAAACGCTGCATTACCATGGCCATCCCATGGGATGTAATGACCTAAAAAAATTCCAGTAGTTTTATTTTTTTGAATTTCTTCTTTACTAGGAAATGTATATGGTTGAAGATCTATTTCATTTAAATTTTCATTTTGCCAAATAGATAAAATATCAGAACTCTTTAAACCGTTAGTTCTAAAAGTTTCAAACCAAGCATCATCGTGTTTTTGAACTATATCTTTAAAAAAATCAGAATTTTCCTCAGGTCCTCCATTTTCATTTTCAGGATTTTCTCCCCAAATTATTAAAGGTATGTTCATTTTAACAGACAATCTCGTTACAGTTGAAGATACCGCTACTTCTTCTGTCCAGGTAAGATCTCCCACAGTTTCAAGTGTTAATTTGCTAATTTTTTTTCTTAAAACTGGGTTTGGTGTAAATTCAATATAATCAACACCTTTATTTTTCAGATTTTCAATATTTTTTCTTCCAATTGGTGTTAAAAAATCAGTTGTTACTGTTACAACTAATGGTTTTAATCCGAATTCTAAAATTTTTAGGACTTGATAAGTGCTATCCTTTCCTCCACTTGAAGGAATAATACAATCATAATTATTGTTTTTTTTAAATTTATCAAAAATTTTAAATAATTCTTTTTTTCTAAGATTCCAATCAATTTTAGATCTCTGGTTAAAATATTTACATCCAGAGCAAATTCCATCCTCATCAATTTCTGTATGAGGGCGCGTTTCTGGTATAACGCATTGATTACAGTACCTTATCACTTTTTAATTTTTTCTATTTTTATTTATTAGTTTTAAATTATGTTTTTTAGTTATTAGAATATAAGTTAAAATCTTGATTTATTAAATTAAATTTATATTAATAATCATTTTTAAAATAACAATGAAAAAAAATTCTAATAATTATCTTAACATTATTAATAAAATTGAAAATGTTAGAAAGAAAAATAATAAAAATTGGATGGATATTCTCAGAATAGCATTTAAATATGCGCCCGTGGAAGCATCTAAAGTGTTAGCTCAAATTTACAAAGAAGATGGTAAGTTAAATACTCTTGCAAAACAACTTAAGAAAAAAAGTTGACATGAACATTGCAATCATACCTGCAAGATCAGGAAGCAAGAGAATAAAAAATAAAAATATTAAATTGTTTTTCGGAAAACCTTTAATTTATTATGCAATTACTGCTGCTATAAAATCAGATGTTTTTGATAAAATTATTGTATCCTCAGACTCTAAAAAAATTTTAAATATTGCAAATAAATATGGAGCATCAACTCCTTTTTTGAGACCAAAAAAATTATCTGGAGATAATGTAAAAACTATTGATGTTGTTAAGCATTCTGTAGAATGGTCAATTAAAAATTATAAAAAAACAAATTTTTTTTGTTGTATATACCCTGCTTCACCCCTTTTAAGTTACAAAGATATAATTAATTCTTATAATCGAATAAAAGAAAATAAATTTAATTATGTTTTTTCAGCAACCAAATATTCACATCCTATAGAAAGATCTTTTAAAATTAATAATAAAAATAGAATAAAGTTAGTAAATAAGGATTTCATTAAACAAAATACTCAGAAATTTGAAAATAGCTATCATGATGCAGGCCAATTTTATTGGGGTAAAAAATATGCGTGGCTTAAAAAAAAAGAAATATTTTCAAAATATTCTTTTGCATATGTATTACCACATTTATCTTCCCATGATATAGACGATATGGAAGACTTTGAGGTAAATAAAAAACTTTTTAAAATTAAATTATCAAAATAGTTTATTTTAAATTAATAAAATTTATGAAAAATTTTTATATATCTAATTCATTTTATTTTTTTTTATTTTTTTTTATTTTTTTTTTTAAACTTCATTTAGATAAAATATTTGCTCTCAAAAATATAAGAAAAAGCAAAATATTCTCAAAAATAAAAAAAAATGAACTCTTAGCGGTTTCTATTTTAAGATTGACTGGGGGAAGAGGTTTACCTTTTGTAATTAAAAATATAATATTGGCATATTCTAGAATTAAATTAAATAATTTTGTAGTAGGAACCTTAATAGGAATTTTACTAAATATATTTTTGCTGTATCTACTTGGGCCAGGTATTTTCGAGGGTTTAAAGTTGTTACTTGAGTATTAAAATAATATTAATAAAATAAAATAATTAATGAAAGAAATAGACTTTATCACAAATAATCATAAAAAAACTAAGCGTAATTATTTAGAAAGAGTTAATAAAATTGATAAAGCAGAAGCTGCTATTAAAGCAAAAAAATGGGGGTTTGATTATTGGGATGGATCGAGAGATATTAATTATGGTGGTTATTATTATGATGAGAGATGGATTCCAATAGCAAATAAAATTATAAATCATTATAAATTGAATAGTAAATCCAGGATATTAGATGTTGGATGTGGCAAAGGATTTTTATTGTATGAGATAAAAAAACTAATTCCAAATTGTGAAGTCTTTGGTATTGATATATCTAAATATGCAATAAACCATGGAAAAAAAGAAATTAAAAATAATTTAAAAATTGGGAACGCAAATAAACTGCCTTATGCAAAAAATAGTTTTGACTTAGTTCTTTCTATAAACACTTTACATAATTTATATTGTTATGATTTAATTTCATCTCTGAAGGAAATTGAGAGAGTTTCTAAAAAACATAAGTACCTATGTGTGGAGTCATATAGGAACGAGAGAGAAAAAGTAAATTTGCTATACTGGCAGGTAACATGTGAAAGCTTTTTTACACCTGGTGAATGGAAATGGTTTTTTAAAGAGGCAAAATATACAGGAGATTACTCGTTTATATATTTTGAATGAAATCAATAATTAAAAAAACTAGAGCTGCAATACTTGCAAAAACAAAAAAACCTCTTGTAATTGATACAATATTTTTTCCAAAAAAATTGGAAAAAGGTCAAATAATTATAAAAATGATCTATTCTGGAATCTGTGGATCTCAACTTGGAGAGATAGATGCTGTCAAGGGTAAAGATAAATATTTACCACATCTTTTGGGACATGAGGGCATTGGTGAGGTAATTCAAAAAGGACCTCTAGTAAAAAAGGTTAAAAAAGGAGATATAGTTCTATTACACTGGATGCCATCTAATGGTATCAATTCAGCATCTCCAAAATTTTTATGGAATAAAAAAATTTTAAATGCAGGTTGTGTAACTACATTCAGTGATTATACAATTGTTTCTGAGAATAGAGTTACAAAAATAAAAAAAAAAACTAATCTTCTTAATACTTTGCTTTTGGGATGTACAGCAAGTACAGCTATTGGGTCAGTGGAAAAACTTTGTGATATAAAACAAAACAATAACGTTATTATTGCAGGATGTGGTCCAATTGGCTTATATATAATCAAATATCTTAATTACCTAAATATTAAAAATATAATTGCACTAGACATAAACAATCAGAAATTAGAGCTTGCTAAAAAATTTGGTGCAAAGAAATTAATTTTTAATTTAAAAAAAAACAAAATAAAAAATATTGATTACTTCTTTGAATGCACAGGAAATAATTTTGTTATATCTGATGGTTATAATACACTAAATGAAAATGGTACGATGATATTTATTGGTGTTCCAAATTATAAAAAAAAATCTTGTTTTAATACATTGGGTATAAATTTAGGTAAAAAATTAATAGGATCCAAAGGAGGCAATTTTAAAGCTAATATTGACCTCAAAAAATATTTAAAAATTGTTAATAAGAGTAAATTAAGAAGTAATAATCTTGTTACAAAAATAATAAAATTAGAAAAGATAAATTCAATACTTGATTTGATGAGAAAAAATAAAACGGTTGGAAAAATAATAATTAAATTTTAATGAAAACATATATTATCGGTTCATCAGGTGTGATTGGATATAATTTATTTCAATACTTAAAAAAAAAAAATATTGATGTAGTTGGAACTTATTTTAATAACAAAAAACCAAATTTAGTTAAATTTAACATTTTAAAAAATAAAATAACAAAAAAATTTAAAATTAAAGATACTGATAATGTAATAATTTTAACAGCTTGTAGTAGCCCTACATGGGTTCATAAGAATCCAAAAGTTTCAAATAAGATAAATGTTATAGCAACAAAAAAAATAATTGACGAGTTAAAATGTATTAATTGCAAAATTTTTTTTATGTCATCAATAGAAGTATTTGATGGAAAAAAAGGAAATTATCATGAATATTCAAAACCCAACCCTTTGAATTTATATGGAAAACAAAAATTAGAAATAGAAAACTATTTAAAAAAAAATGTTGAAAATTTTTGTATTATTAGAACAAGTTTTATTGTTGGAGAAAATGCCAAGCATAGATGTCCTGTAAAATTAACTTATGATTCTTTGTTAAAGAAAAATGCAAAAATGGCAAAAGATAATTTTTTTGCCATCACAAGTGTGCATGATTTATGTAAAGTAATATTAATAATTTTAAAAAATAAAATGTTAAAAAAAATTAAAATTCTTCATATTTCTTCGAAAAAAAAAATATCTAGAATACAACTTGCCAATAGCATTATAAGCTTAAGTAAAAGAAAATTTGAAATGAAGTATAAAGAAACATTATTTAAATATATAAAGTATTCAGAACCAAGAGGCAGGTTGAATAATTTAATATCTAAAAATTTAATTTTAAAAAAATTTAAGTTTCAAATGGTTAGAGATATCATTAAAAATAAGTTAAAAATTATAGAAAATCAAAAATGATAGAATCAATTCAAAATAAAAAACATTTAATTTATTATAAAAAAAAATTTTTAAATAAAGTTAAATATCTTGCAAATAAAAATGCGCGAAAGAGAGCAAGAGTCTGCATTCATACCTCAAAAAAAGATAAAACTCATGAGATGATTATAGTTTTAAAAAGAGGGAGTTATATACAACCTCATATTCACCCAAACTCAAAATCAGAATCGTATCACGTTTTAGAGGGTAAAATGAATGTTTATGTTTTTTCTAAGAGTGGTAAAAAATTAAAAACTATAAAGATGGGGGATTATAAGTCTAATTTAAATTTTTATTATCGAATG
>MDTE01055976.1_pt1 | contig 10431 bp, 7 predicted proteins | sample 811231 | NCBI WGS metagenome assembly MDTE01 (sample SAMN05326651, study PRJNA326480) | marine metagenome | isolation source: seawater | place: Indian Ocean: Red Sea | collected 2010 | reverse complement strand
CTCAGCATAACCCCACCGCCGTCTGATACGCTGCCGGGAGCATGGGGGTGGACACGTCGACCGCGGCACTCGACCGGTTTCTGGACAGGTTTCCCACCTACGCCAGCACCGCGGTGTTCGACGAGATCCGGCGGCGCGAGTTCGCGCGTCTGGACACCCAGCAGGTCGTCTACCTGGACTACACGGGTGGCGGCCTCTATCCGTCGTCGGTCGTCCAGAAGCACGCCGAGTTCCTGAACAGCCATGTGCTCGGCAACCCCCATTCGGTGAATCCGCCCTCGGCGCTTGCCGGCGAGCGGATCGAACAATGTCGGGCGCACGTCCTCGAGTTCTTCAATGCCGACCCTGACGAATACGCGGTGGTGTTCACGGCCAACGCCAGCCATGCCTTGAAGCTGGTCGGTGAGGCCTACCCCTTCGAGCCTGGCGATCAGCTGCTGCTGACCTTCGACAACCACAACTCCGTCAACGGCATCCGAGAATTCGACCGGGCGCACGGCGCCGAGACGGCGTATGTGCCGGTCGTGCCGCCCGACCTCCGAGTGGACGACACCCACCTGCGACACCGACTCGAACAGGCGAACCCCGAGGGACACAACCTCTTCGCGTTCCCGGCGCAGTCCAACTTCTCCGGAGTCCAGCATCCGCTGGGGTGGGTCGCCGAAGCGCAGGCCCTGGGCTGGGACGTGCTACTGGACGCCGCCGCCTTCGTGCCGACGAATCGTCTCGATCTGGCGACGGTGCGGCCCGACTATGTCGCGCTCTCGTTCTACAAGATGTTCGGCCACCCCACCGGGGTGGGGGCATTGATCGCCCGACGGTCGGCGTTGCTGAAACTGCACCGGCCCTGGTTCGCGGGGGGCACGATCACGGTCGCCTCGGTGCAGGGCGACCGCTTCTTCCTCGCCGACGGCGCCACCGCGTTCGAGGACGGCACGCTCGACTACACCAACATTCCAGCCGTCGACGCCGGGCTGGGTTTTCTCGAGGTGGTCGGGCGCGACCAGCTACACGAGCGCCTGCGATGCCTCACCGGCTGGTTGCTCGACGAGATGCAGGCGATGACTCATGGTTCGGGTCGTCCGCTGGTGAAGATCTACGGCCCGCGAGACACCAGCGCGCGGGGCGCCACCGTCGCCTTCAACCTGCACGACAGCGCGGGCGAGCTGGTGCCGCACAGCGAGGTGGAACGCCTCGCCGGCGCGAAAGGCATCTCGCTGCGGACGGGCTGCTTCTGTAACCCCGGGGCGGGCGAGCTCGCCTTCGAGCTGTCGGCCGGGGAGCTCGACCGTTGCTTCGCCGAGAGTGGCGACCGGATGACCAAGGACGACTTCGGTCGGTGTCTGGTGGGCGGCGAGAGTCCAGGCGCCGTCCGGGTGTCACTCGGCGTGGCCAGCACCTTCGACGACGTGCAGGCATTTCTCCGCTTCCTGGAGGGTTTCCGCGGAGCGTAGCCTTCGGGCGCTGGCTCGACGCCCGCGGCCGGGACGCCGTCGGGTCCCGTGGTATTCTGCGACTTTGACCCCATTTACTGCTTCCAGCATGGTTCCGAGACGGTTCGTGTCCTGGCTTCTCGTCGTCTGGATCGCAGGCACGGGTGCGGCCGCCGCCCAGCCTATTCCCCACCCCACCGAGTACTTCGGGTTCGAGATCGGTACCGACGGCGAGCTTGCGCGCTACCCGAAGATTCTCGACTATCTGGAGCTGCTGGCCGCCGAGTCCGACCGGGTCCAGTTCGAAGATCGCGGGACGACGACGCTGGGCAATCGATATGTGCTGGCGACCATCAGCTCGCCACGCAACCTCGCCCGGCTGGACCGGCTCGTCGAGATCAATCATCAGCTCAACGACCCCCGCGGACTCTCGGAGGAGGATGCGCTGGCACTCACCCGGGAAGGGGTCCCGTTCTACTTCCTCTACGCCACGATCCACTCCACTGAAGTCGGCAACACACAGACCCTGATCAAGGTGGCCCACCGGCTGGCCACGGACGCCTCGGTCGAGATCGAGGAACTGCTCGACAACGTCGTCCTCCTGATGGTGCCGTCCCAGAACCCGGACGGCCAGCTCCTGGTGATCGACCACTGGTACGACACCCGGGGGACGGGTCTCAATCGCACCTACCCCGACCTCTACCACCACTACACGGGTCACGACGACAACCGCGACTGGTTCATGTTCACGCAGCGCGAGACGCGACTCGCGCTCGACATTCACCGCGAGCTGAAGCCACAGGTGACCCACGACATGCACCAGATGAGTCCGTCTGGCGCCCGGATCTTCGTCCCGCCGTTTCAGGATCCACATGATCCGAACATCCACCCGTTGCTGCTGAAGGGCCAGGCGCAGATCGGGATGGCGATGGCGGGCGCGTTGATCGCGGAGAACAAGGGCGGGGTGGTCTACGACCAGCAGTACGACCTGTGGGCACCGGCCCGGCAGTACATGCTCTATCACGGGCAGCCCCGGATCCTGACCGAGATCGCGAGCGCCCGGCTGGCCGATCCCTACGTCAATCCTCGGGGCGCCGAAGTCCCCCTTGGTCCTCAGGAAGCCCGGATCAACTTTCCGGTGCCGTATGAGCGCTCGGACTGGCGGTTGGGTGACATCGTCGACTACGGCTACACGGCGGTGTTCGCTGCGCTCGAGGAGGTGGCCGCGCACCCGGCCGCCTGGATGGAGAACTACTACCGGGTGCATCGGGACTGGGTCACGCGTGACGAGGCGCCCCACGCGTTCGTCATTCCGGCCGACCAGCGGGACCCGTTCGAGACCTACGAGCTGCTCGAGCTGCTGCACACCGGCGAGGTCGAGATCCACCAGGCGCGCACGGCGTTCAGCGCCGGGGACCGACGCTATCCGGCCGGTTCGTGGGTGATCCAGCTGGCCCAGCCCGCCGGTGCCTTCGCCAAGACGATGCTGGAGATCCAGCACTACCCGGACCTGCGCTACTACCCGGGCGGTCCGCCGATTCCGCCCTATGACGTCACGGCGCAGACCCTCGGGCTGCTGATGGGCGTCGAGGTCGTGCAGGTCGACGAACCGGTTCGGGGCGACCTCGAGCTGCTCGACGAGATCCGCCCCACGCCGGCGCCGATGCCAGAACCGCCGCAGTGGGCGTATGCCGTCGGACCGGAGTCGAACGCGGCCTTTCTCGCGGTTGCGCGGCTCCAGGCGGCCGGGGTGCCGGTCTACCGAGCCGGGGACAGCTTCGAGAGCAACCAGCGGCTGCATGCGGCGGGAACCTGGCTGGTACCCCCGACGCCCGAGGCGACCCGCACGCTCGCCGACGTGTCCGTCGAGACCGGTCTCGTGATCCACGGTACGGACACGCCTCCCGACGTTGGCGGCTTCAGGATGCGCGCGCCCACCCGCGTCGGGCTCTGGCGGGCGGCGAACAACATGCCCGGCGGCTGGATGCGCTGGCTGTTCGAGCAGTACGAGCTCGGACACGTCGAGGTGTCCTCGCTCGACTTCGACCAGGACCTCTCCGATCGCTACGACGTCATCGTGCTGCCGTCGGGCACGAGCGCGAACCGGATCATCCAGGGGCTGGACCCCGCGCGTCACGACGAACAGTGGGAATGGGCCTACGGGGTGGGCCTCGACGGCTGGAACCAGCTGGCCGACTGGGTGCGTGACGGTGGCACGTTGGTGGCGCTCGGTAGCGCCGTGGGCACCGCCCGCGAGCTGCTGGATCTGCCGATCGAACCGGTCCTGCCGGAACGGACCGGGCGCCGGCTCACCCCGGGCGACCGTCGGACGGCCCCGCGTCTGCAGGAAACCTTCGAGAGCCCGGCGCAGCTGCTGGCGACCCTGCGCGACCGCGTCGTCGAGCCGACGTCGCTGTTCTACTGTCCCGGTTCTCTCCTGGCGCAGGAGTTCAATCCGGCGCACCCGATCGCCTACGGGATGCCGGCGCGGTGGCCCGTGTTCTTCCGTTTCGATCAGGCCTACCGGCTGACCCCGAGCTTCGACATCGCCGCCGAGACGGTGTCCCGCTACCCGGCCCGGGGCGACATGGTGGCGAGCGGCTGGCTGCTGGGCGACGACCTGCTGCGCAACCGGGCCAACGTCGTCTCGTTCGAGGTCGGCGCCGGCTCGGTAGTGACCATCGGCAGCCAGCTGGCCTTCCGCACCCAGACCCGGGCCACCTTCAAGCCGCTGTTCAACGCCATCTTCCAGGGACCAGCTACGCCGGTCGACGCCGACACGCTGTCGCAACTGCGCTAGCTGCCCCGGAGCCGCGACCTCCGATTCCCCTCATGGCGACTGCACCCGCCGATCCGGCCTCGCTCTATCGCAGCCGGCTCGGCGAGCGCAAGGCGGAGGCGCGCGCGCTCGACGCGCAGGCCGACCGCCTGGGGATGGGCCGGCTGGTGACGTTTCTGAGCGGCCTCGCCCTGGGGTGGGTCGTCGCCGGACCCGGGTGGCTGGCCGCCTGGTGGATGGCGGTGCCCACGGCCGTCTTCGTCGGTCTGGTGGTGGCCCACGACCGCGTGCTCCTCGCGCGAGACCGGGTCCGGCGAGCCGTGGCCTGGTATGAGCGGGGGCTGGCCCGGATCGACGACAGCTGGCCGGGTCAGGGTCCCGGCGGGGACCGGTTCGCCGACCCGGACCACCTCTACGCGCAGGACCTCGACCTGTTCGGAGACGGTTCGCTCTTCCAGCTCCTGTGTACCGCTCAGACCCGGGGCGGCGAGCAGATGCTGGCAGACTGGCTGAGCGACCCGGCCGAGGTCGCGGAGGTGCGTCGTCGGCAGGAGGCGGCCATCGAGCTCCGACCACGAATCGAGCTGCGCGAGCAACTCTCGACGGTAGGCGCCGAAGCGCGCACGGCGATCGATCCCCCCGCCCTCGAAGCGTGGGCCGTGGCGTCGCCAGTGGTGTCCGGGGTCTGGCCCCGTCTGCTCGCCGTGACCATGTCCCTGCTGGTGGTGGCGGCCATCTTCGCGTGGAACGAAGGGGCGTCGGGGTGGGTGCCGGTCGTCGCGCTGCTCGCCCTGGGGGTGTTCGCGAAACGATGGGCCGAGACGACCACGCAGGTCATGACCGGAGCGAGCGCCCCGGCGGCGGAGCTGACGGTGCTGGGCGAGGTGAGCGCCGTCGTCCGCGCCGAGCGGTATGACACCGGCAGCCTTCAGGCGCTGGCCCAGGGCCTCGACACCGGAGACGGGGACGTGCGTGAGGCGGCCGGACGACTGCGCCGCCTCGTGGAGCTCCACGACTGGCAACGGAACATGCTGTTTGCGCCACTCGCCGGGCTCCTGTGCTGGCAGCTGCACCTGGCATTCGCGGTCGAAGCCTGGCGGGCTCGACACGGGGCGCAGGTGGGCGGCTGGCTCAGACGCATCGGCGAGATGGAAGCGCTCGCCGCGCTCGGCACCTATGCGTTCGAGCACCCGGACGACCCGTTTCCCGAGGTGGTGGAGGTCGAGGGTGTGCCACGCTACGAGGCGACGGCGCTGGCCCACCCGCTGCTCCCCGTGGCGACCGCGGTCGCCAACGACGTCCGGCTGGGAGTTGAGCCACGGGTCCTGATCGTCAGCGGCTCGAACATGTCCGGCAAGACCACGTTCCTCCGAAGCATCGGGGTCAGCGTGGTGATGGCGCTGATGGGAGCGCCGGTCCGAGCCAGACAGCTGTGTCTCTCGCCGCTGGCGATTGGCGCCACGCTCCGGATCGAGGATTCCCTGCAGGCGGGTCGCTCGCGGTTCTATACCGAGGTGCTCCGCCTGGGACAGGTAGTAGAGAGCGCCCGCTCGCGGCCGACGTTGTTCCTCTTCGACGAGCTGTTCCACGGCACGAACTCCCACGACCGCACAGAGGGCGCACGCGGGCTGCTCGACTCGCTCCTTCGTCTGGCTGCCATCGGCCTGGTCACCACCCATGACCTGGCGCTCTCGGAGATCGGCGACCAGCTGGCCCCGGCGGCGAGCAACGTACACTTCGACGACCTGCTGGTGGACCGGGAAATGCGGTTCGACTACCGGCTGAAACCGGGCCCCGTCACCCACAGCAACGCGCTGGCGATCATGCGGGCCGTCGGGCTGGACATCCCGGTGGCGGAATCACCCGACCCGGAGGCATGATAGGACGTGACGATGGGCACGCGACGAGGTGACGCACCCGCCCGACCCGTGCTGGTCGTCCTCGTCCTCGCCCTGGCCACGTTCGCCCTTCCCTCCCGTCTCTGGGCCCAACCAACCCTCGATCTGGTGCTGTCGCGAACGACAGCCTATGTCGAGCGGTTCGTCGAACAGCTCTCCACGGTCGTCATGGAGGAGGACTACCGTCAGAGCTTCTTCTCGGGGGGACGGAGCAACCCGACCCGGCTGCGGCTGGTCTCCGAGTTTCTGTTGCTGCGACTCGAGGACGACACGGCGTGGGTGGGGTTCCGAGACGTCTTCGAGGTGAACGGCCAGCGTGTCCGGGATCGCCAGGACCGTCTGGCCTCGCTCTTCATGGGCAACACCACGCGGGCGCTGGAGCAGGCGCGTCGGATCTCCGAGGAAAGCGCGCGCTACAACCTCGGCTCTACCGGGCGTACGATGAACGTCCCGACCTATGCGCTCTTCTTTCTGCATCCCGCCAACATCAACCGGTTCACGTTCGAATCAGACGGCGAGAACTGCGCCGACCAGCGCGGCGCCTGGCGGATCCGGTTCGAGGAGGTGGAGTACCCGACCTTGACCCGCGGCTTGCAGGGCATCGACCTGCCAGCCGACGGCCGGATCTGCGTGGATCCGGACACGGGGCGGATCCTCGAGACGGAACTGGCGCTGCACCACCCCGGGCTCGGCGGACGCCCTGCGACCGAAGCCACCGCCACGGTACGGTTTGGCGCCGCTCCCGACCTCGAGCTCTGGGTGCCGGTGGAGATGCGCGAGAGCTACTCGGAGGGGGGCGGTCGACGCCGGACCAACAGCACCGCGACCTACCGCGATTTCCGGCAGTTCCAGGTGAGCGTTGAAGAGAACGCCGATACCCCCTCCGGATCGCCGGATCCGCAGTAAGCTACGTTCTCGTCCCGACCCGGACCGCTCACGATCGAAGAGGAAGCCTGTGTCTACACCGACCGCCACGATGCCAGCGCTCGACCCCACGCTCCTACGCGACCAGTGTTTCATCGGCGGCACGTGGCGAGCCGCGCTGAGCGGCCGCACCTTCGCGGTGACCAATCCGGCCAACGGCGACCAGGTGGGCGAGGTGCCCGATTGCGCGCCGGCGGACGTGGAGACCGCCATCGCCGCCGCCGTCGACGCGTTCGACGACTGGAGACAGCGGCCCGCGGGTGAGCGCGCGGCGTTGCTGGACGGCTGGGCCCGTCTCATGTACGCGCATCAGGCGGACCTGGCGCGTCTGATGACACTGGAGCAGGGCAAACCGCTCGCCGAAGCCAATGGCGAGGTGGGCTACGCCGCGCAGTTCCTGGAGTGGTTCGCCGAGGAGGGCAAGCGTGCCTACGGAGAGGTGATTCCTCCTCCCCGTCGGGGTCAGCACATCCTGGTCCTTCGTCAGGCGATCGGGGTGACGGCCGCGATCACGCCCTGGAACTTCCCCGCCGCGATGATCACCCGAAAGGCGGGCGCCGCGCTCGCCGCCGGTTGCCCCATGATCGTCAAGCCGGCCGAGGGCACGCCGTTGACGGCGCTGGCGCTGGCCAGCCTGGGCGAACAGGCCGGGATCCCGGCTGGCGTCTTCAACGTGGTCACCGGGCTCGACGCCGCCGCGATCGGCCGCACCCTGACCGAGAGCGCCGACATCCGGGCCCTGAGCTTCACCGGCTCGACCGAGGTGGGCCGAAAGCTCATGGCGCAGTGCGCGACCCACGTCACGAAGCTGTCGCTCGAGCTGGGCGGCAACGCGCCGTTCATCGTTTTCGACGACGCCGATCTCGATGCGGCGGTGACCGGCGCCATGGCGTCGAAGTTCCGCAACACCGGCCAGACCTGTGTGTGCGCCAATCGCTTCCTGGTCCAGGAGAGCGTGCACGACGCGTTCGTGGCCAAGCTCCGCGCCGCCATGGAGGAGCTCACGGTGGGCAACGGCCTGGACGAGGGAGTGACGCAGACCGCCCTCATCGACGAGCAGGCGGTGGACAAGGTCAAGGCGCACGTCGCCGACGCGGTCGAGCAGGGCGCTTCGGTCGAGCTGGGCGGGGCGCCGCACGAGCTGGGCGGCACCTACTTCCAGCCGACGCTGCTGACCGGGGTCCAGCCGTCGATGCGGTGCGCGCGTGAGGAAACCTTCGGTCCGGTGTCGTCGGTCATCCGTTTCGAGACCGAGGCCGACGCCATCCGTCTGGCCAACGACACCGAATACGGTCTCGCCGCGTATTTCTACAGCCGGGACATCGACCGGATCTGGCGCGTGGCCGAACAGATCGAGACCGGGATCGTGGGCGTGAACGAGGGAATCATCTCGACCCCGGTGGCGCCCTTCGGGGGCGTCAAGGCGTCGGGGATCGGGCGGGAAGGCTCGCGCCACGGACTCGACGAATACACCGAGCTGAAGTACGTCTGTATGAGCCCGACCACATCCGGGTGATCCGCCGGGTAAGCGACACCCGGCCCCGGTCGTCTGGAGCAGGTAGAGGAGATCGATATGAAACGCACAGTCCTGATCGTCGTCGGAGTAACGCTGATGGCCACGGGCGCCTTCGCCCAGAACCAGGCCGCCATCGACAAGGCGCTGATGGCGGCGCCCAATCGCGCCAAGGAAGGTGCGGGTGTCATCGGCTGGGACGCCAGCGGCAACCGCGTGGTGCTCAAGGAAAGCACCAATGGCATGGTCTGCTACGACCGGTCGGACAATCCGGGGACCCGCCCCTTCGCGGTGCAGTGCACCGACCAGGGCAACCTGGACCGGGTCGAGCAGACGCTGAAGGCGTATGCCGATGGCGGCGACCGTCAGTCGGGACAGAAGCTGCTCGACGCCATGGAAGAGAACGGCACCCGGATCGCGCCGGTCTACGGCTCGCTCTGGCACACGATGAACGGCGACGACGCCGCCAGCGCCGGCACCCACATCACCATCGCCGTCCCCGGCGCCAGCGCCGCCGACCTCGGCATCCCCGAGGGCAACAGCTCGACGCTGATGTGGATCATGGACGCGGGCACGTCGACCGCCCACCTCATGCTTCCGGGGCGGTAGGCGGGCCTGCAGTCCTGAACGAACAGCCGTCAGGACTGCTTAGCCGTCCCGCGCAGCGTCAGGGCGGGACGGCCAGCGGCCAGGCACGCGATCTCGCGTGCCCGTGACCACGGAGTGGGGCAGCCCCGCCGAACTCTGCGGGACTGCTAGGCAGTTTCGTCCCGAAACTGCAGGCACCCTGGCCCCCACGAGTGGTCACGTGGGGTTTGGGGCGCAGCCCCATGAAAGGATGGACGCGGGCACGTCGACCGCCCATCTGATGTTGCCGGGGCGGTAGAGCCGAGGCTCTACGAAAGCTGAGCGCGGGCCGCCTTCAACATCGCGACGAGGGCGGTCCGCACTTCTTGCGGGGTCGCGACGGGAGCGGGGAACGCCACCCGGACCGGGCGCGGTCCCTCCGGGGTGATCGCCGACATCTCGAAGCCGTAGCGATCCACCCCGGTCATGCTGGCCTCGGCAATACCGCTGGCGCGCGAGAACGCGTTGCAGTAGAGCGGCAGCGCGTCGGCGTGGTCGTCGTTCATGTGGGCGATGATGCCGGCGGCTGCCGAAGCGAGCGGATCCGGCTCGGCCGCGTGCCAGTCGTCCGCCTCGACCCACGACATCCGCCCATACCCACCGATATAGCGCACCGACGTCACGCGGAGCTTCCAGAACGCGAAGTCCCCGAAATCGACGTAGTAGGCCGCGTTGGGGTGCGTCGCCAGAAACGCCTCTCGCGCCGCGCCGCCATCCTCCTCCACCCGGGTGCACGGCCCGAGCAGGGTCACTCGACCGTTGGCGAGCGGATCTTCCTGTTCGCGTTCGGCGACCAGCAGGGAGGCGCGAGCATCCTGCTGCAGATTCCGGGTGTGCTCGGCCATCGTGCTCACCAGGAACACCGGGTCGCCGGCGTCGAAGGCCACGGTCACGAAGGAACCATACGGGTAACCCTCGGGGTCAGTCGCCAGGGTCCCGAGGGTCCCTGTCGTGATCCGCGCCGCCAACGTGCGGGCCCGCTCGGCGTGCGACGGGGTGGGGATCTCGGGATCGAAGAGCGGGTCGGACGAAGCGGAGGCTGGCCGCGCGTGGGCCGAGTCAGAGGAGGACACCAAGCAACACCTTTCCGGCCGTCAGCAGCAGCGCCATGGGGAGAGCGACGAGACGGCCGGATCCGCCTGAAGCGGACCCGGCCACCTGTAGCGCTAGTTGGCGACCTGGAACGGGATGGTCGCGATCTTGGTGTCCCACCAGACGGTGAGGTTGCCGCCCTGCTGACTCATGTCGGTGAAGGTG
>MDTE01166276.1_pt1 | contig 10432 bp, 4 predicted proteins | sample 811231 | NCBI WGS metagenome assembly MDTE01 (sample SAMN05326651, study PRJNA326480) | marine metagenome | isolation source: seawater | place: Indian Ocean: Red Sea | collected 2010 | reverse complement strand
TCCGTGTCTCCACTTCGACCATTTGACGAGTTTAAGACATTGTTGTCACCAAGAACGATTGAGCCTCCTCCAGAGTTGTCACTGTTTGACCACAATACGATGTCTCCATTGTTGGTCAGCACAGAACGCGAGGCTATCGTTTCCAGATCACCACCACCCTTTACCAGTATGTCCGCTCCTGACAGTCGCGCGTAGAGGTCATTCTCTAAAATAATATTTCCCCCATAGATAGTGATCAAACCATTTGCATCTATATGCGTCTCGATCCTAACTGGCGTATTCGAATTATCCTTATTAAGAATAAATCCACCAATTCGCGTGTAATCTTGAATAGTCAGATGCCTAAAGTCACTCTCAGAATCAGCAACGAAATTAAAGACTCCAGAGCTAATTTCGCTGACTGTTCCCTTCCAGTTTAGTTCACTTCCAGTAACGCCATCTGATCCTCCAAGGAATTCGCTACGAAAATTTGAAGAATGTGGTTCGATCTTAAGTAAACCAGTTAAAGAGAAGGTGGTGTTTCCGGATCCTGCACTGTTTCCTGAGCCATCAAAAGCGATCCAATCAGACTTCAATGTGATAGGGTTAGATCCAGTGGAAACCAACACATTCGTGTCACTTGCACCAAAACGAAGAATGTCCGTAGCTTCAAAAGTTGCTCCTCCTCCGCTAATTGAAACATCTGCGTCAGTATACACATCCCCTCCATATATATAAATTGGGCCTGCTATTGAAATTGATTTAGTAATTCTCACATTTTCTGTATTAGTCGTTTTACCAATTCGAAAATTCGACACAGTATTCGCCAGATCGAAGTCTTTAAATGTAAATAAACTCGAAAAGGAAGTGTCCTGAGATTCCATTACCACGGTACCACTGGTTGTTGCAGTGTGGGTAAACCCTCCACTAGGGTTATTGTACTCCAAAACATCACCACTAATCTTAAGATCAGTACTACTACTCGTTACTCCGGAACCTATTCGGCTGCCAAAGCGAGCACCCCTATCTTTTAAAATTACTCCTGCACTGTTACCATAAAGGAAAATATCACCAGTAGTTGAAAGAATATCTTGGTTTTGAAGAGAAATTCCGTAATTACCTCCCCCAACCCCACTGCCATTAATCAGTATTTGTCCTCCTCCAATAGAAAGAATCTCCTTGGGGTTAAGATAATTAAAAGAGACACCTGTTCCGGAAGCAGAAGTTCCTGTAAGTTGAATGGCAGTACCAGAAGTCTTGGAAGAAATCATGCTCAAATTCTTAGTTCCAGAATCGATGTTCGATAAGGGATCAGTTAAACCGATCCCCTGGTAAGTGGAACTTAGTCCCTGCATTATGATTGAACCGCGCCCAGACTTCATGGTCATTTTACCCCATTGATAAATACCAGCTTCATCACGGTCATCTACAAGATTTATGGCCGTACTTTCTCCATTGATAGTGATGTTTCCTCCTCCAGAGTAAATTTGAGTATGATTCGCTGTGGTTGTGCCAAGTTTCACCCCAGGCAAGCTCGATGACACTGCATTGCCATTTGGGATTACTCCAGAATTATTTCCTCCTCCAAAAGTGATACGTCCACCTGAGCTATCAGTATCTCCAGTTCGTCCATTGGCAGAGTTAAAAATATTGTCATCACCTAAAAGAATATTTCCCTCTCCATTTCCGTCACTATCAGCCCAAAGAGTAATATCACCATTGTTTGTCTGCAAGTTTCGAGATCCAGTTGTCTGAACTTTACCTTTACTTTTTAAAAGTATATCCCCTCCACTTAATGTTGAGAAAAGATTTTCTTCCAAAGTAATCTCGCCACCATATAAAGAAATATTTCCAATAACATCTATCTTAGTTTCAATTTCAATAGGACGGGTCGAATCACTTTTACCTAAGATAAAGCCTCCCAATCGTGTATAATCATCGATTAGGAGGTGGCGAAAATCATTGGCATCATCTCCTGTAAAACGAAAAACCCCTGAAGAAACTTCTGATATGCTTCCAGCCCAGTTCAGCTCATTTCCCGTTACACCATCAGATCCACCCAAGAAATTATCATTAAAATCTGCATTATACGGCTCAATTTTCAATATTCCAGTCGTTGAAAAGGTTGTCTGACCACTGCCAGATCCCGAAGCCGCTCCATCAAAAGCAATCCAGTCAGATTTAAGCGTCAAAGGACTGTTTCCAGTACTCAGTTCAACATTGGAGTCATTTGCACCAAAAATAAGTTTATCATTAGAATCAAAACTTATTCCTCCTGAGCTCGTTGTTAAATCTGATGCCACTGAAATTACTCCACCCAGTACTGAAATAGAACCAGTCGTGGTCAATTCCGTCTCAATTTTTACGGGAGTTGTAGAATTAGATTTATTTAGAAGGAAACCGCCCAAGCGTTTGTAATCTTCGATTTCAAGGTATCGGAAAGAGCTTGTACCATCCGCCACAAACCTGAAATTTCCAACAGTCTCCTCAGTAAGACTACCTTTCCAGACTATTTCTGATCCACTTACACCATCCGAACCACCAAGAAAATCGGAGTTAAAATTCGTTCCACTTGGTTCAAATGAAAGTAATCCATTTGTTTTGATTGTCGTACGACCGGTCGAGGAACTGTTGAAACTTCCATCAAAAGCAATCCGATCTGACCTTATGGAAACAGGACCGGTTGTATTTTCAATTCTTACATTATTTCCATCAGCCCCTGAAAGAACATCGTTTGTTGCCTCAAGCCAAATTCCACCCGTGGTGGCATAAAGGTCATTCCTCATTTCTATCGATCCACCCGCTATTAATCTGATTCCTCCGTTTACCCGCATTGAGTTATTTATTCTTATATCTCCAGAGGCGTTTAGAGTAAGCTTTCGGCTTGAATTGTTTGTGAAATTTATTGGATCGGAAACATTGATGTAATGACCTCCACTACCAGTTTGAATTGTCAAATTATTAGAATTTAGTGCAGATTCGATCGCACTAGTCCGGATTGAAGTATTTTCTGATGGAATAAAACTGTAATAAAGACTTGTAACAGTGCCCGAGGATGTAATGTCGATGTCACCCGGGTCAAGTAACCACTGTCCCGTCTCCCCCTTGTCGGCCAAGGTTGAAACAAACGCATCATTTATTTCTAACTTTCTACCCGATGTTTCGACCATCCCACCATTTCCTCCATCAGTTCCACCATGAGAATAGATATTACCTGAAACAGAAGTTGTGGAATCAATATTGTTAATATCACTCCAAAGTACCACCTTTCCACCATCGCCATTTTGTCCAGCAGAAGCATTGATTACAGCTTCTCCTTTCATAATCACTTCGACTGCTTCTTTCATTTGAGAAGATGAAAGAAGGGGCTCCTCTGCAGGAGTTTTCCCGCCTTGCCAGTCTCCTCCAGCAAGAAAAACTCCACCACCTTTTTTTCCAGATACATCCGTAATCGAATGCGAATCGATAAGTAACTTCCGACCCTCCATTGTTACGATTCCACCTTTCCCACCTTTCGAAGAAGCGTCAACCAAGCCAGAATTTGAGACTTCACCATTTTCATCGGCCGTAAGAATAATGCGACCTCCCTTACGAAGAATTCCCTGAGCTGTAATTCTACCCGAATTGTTGACCACCCCCCCACGTAAGGTTCTTTTGGCATTAGCTGAGAGAATGACAAGCCCCTCTTCTGCCTCAATCACATGTTTATTTTCAACTAAAGCATCCCAATCAGACGCATCCACTCTAACTCCTTCTAGATTATTTTTTTCAGCAAATCTAAGCTCTACACGCTCACCAGAGGCCAAAGCCACTGTTCCTTTTTGGGCCATTACAATTCCTGAATTTCGAACATCTGAAGCCAACAAGGCAACATAGCCTCCAGTAGAGGAAGAAATCCTGCCTTCATTAACAATTTTACCACCGTTTTTGGATCCTTTGAAAGAAAAGTCATCGTTAATAAAATCGTCGATTTTGATTTCCATTGTACTTGCAACTAACCCACCCACATCCACGGTAGCATTTTTTCCAAAAAATATTCCGTTCCCATTTGTAATAAAAACATTTCCGTTTGAACTTACTTTCCCAAGGATGAAGCTAGGATCTTCACTAGAAACTTGGTTCAGAATAGACGATGTTGGGTTAGGCTGGAAAAACTCCACCGAAGCGTCTTTTCCCACATTAAATTCATTCCATCGAATTGCAGCTTTGGAAGAAAATTGATTGATTTGCATTTTATTCCCTAAGGATTCCACCTGGACTTTGCCTGCAACTATGTCTGCCCCATTTGGCAGTGAGAGGCTCGGGATTGATTGAGTCATTCCCAAATTCACCAAAACGAAAAAAAGAAACGAAAACAGGAAAAATTTCTTGTTTTCGTAAAATGCTTTTTTTCGATTAATGAACATGTGAGTAATTAGACAAGTAATCCTGCCCTAAAAAGATCGACTCAATGAAAACCAAAATCGATTTTCTTTAAAACTTCCATCCTGATCTGACCCTGAAGCTTGGGGGTTCGGGTTTCTCCCGATACGACGAGAAAAAACAGCATCGACATTGGTTTCCCAAGGTCCCCCCCAAGAGAAACCTACTCCAGTTCCTGATAATTCATATTCATTTGGACCTCCTGATGAGAGATTCCTTTTTTTAACCTTTCCCCAGTCGTAGTGCGGCTTAAATATTAATCCCGTATTGATAAGATAACGAAATTCCATGGAAATCAACTGCCCCTGAGCACCCGTGGCCTCTCCAGACGGATAGGCTCGAACTCCGTACAATCCCCCAAGGCTAAAGTTTTCTGCACTATCAAGATAATCCTCTTGCCCTGAACCTGAACTTAAACCGTCAGTGAACTGTCCCCGAATAGATCCGTAAAGACTAAGTTTTTCAGTTAACGCCTGTTGCCTGGTTAAACTATAATTGTAGATGTCATATTTGCCTATCAAAGCAGGTAAAACTCCAAAACCATCAAGTTTTCCCCTCGTAAAAGAAATACTTGCAGCATTTGCTCCTCCCCCCCCCAATTGATCAAAATAATTTCCTGAAAACTCTGTTTTGAAACTATTTATGCTTGAATTTTTAACCTGACTTCCCCCAACCTTTGTCAAATAAGAGCGATCATCTGCTAATAAGGAAAAATTAAGGTTGGATTTGTTGCTGCGGTGAATTGGATAGCTCAATTCTGCTTCTTTGCCATCTACCACGCCGGCTATTCCAAGTGACGCAAATTCTTTAGTTATTACATCATAGTCTAATCTGCTAGCATTGAACCTAAGTTTTAAACCCTCCCCACCAAATGGAAATGAAATCGATAAACTTCTGAAAAAACTGCCTTCGCTGATTAGAGAATTTATTGAAATAATCTCTGCTTGTCGAAGCGGACTGATTAACGAACCTGAAAAGACCATTCTTTCACTTCCAAGAGCCCTAGCATTGGCATTATCAATTGAAAGTTCCATAGTGCTACTTTCCTCTTTCAAAGTTTTCAAACTCAAATCAACTAGACCAGATTTATTCCCTTCCTGTAAAAATCCTGTAAGGCTTACTCCTGGAAGATCATCGGAGAGAAGAAGGCCGCGGTTCAAAGAGTTTGCTTCATAATACTCTCCTTCTTTCAAGCTTCCTCTGACAATCGAAAGAATTTTCTGATCTTCAACCAGTGATGATCCATCTTTCTCAATCCTGATTTTACCCAAACGAGCTTCCAGAATTTCTAGCTGCACGACTCCATTAGTTACATCTTGAGGTGGAATATTTACCTTAGCCAGAAATCCTTTATCTTGATAATACTTTTCGATCTCCAAGCCGGCATTTTTAACTTCCTTAAACGAAATTTTCTTACCTGTATATTTATCCAGTATATTCTGAATATCTTGATATTCTACTAGAGAAACTCCAACAACATTCCAAGATTGCACAAAGAAGGCATCTTCTGAACTTGTTTTATTTTCATCTGATATTTGGACCCTAGAAATACTGTCCGTGTCATTTATATTGTCAGCAGCAAGCCAAATTAAAGAACTGAGGCAAACAGAAATTAAAATGTAAGTTTTCACCAATTTTCTCTCTACGCAAAAGTAAAAATATCAAATAAAGGACAAGAAAAGATTTTCTAATACATATCTTGGATCCCAAAAAAAGTAAAATTTATTAAAACATTAATAAATTAGTATTTTTATGTCCCATAAATTCTTTTCAAAAAAAATTAGCAAACCCAGAGGTTTCGGAACTTTAGATCTGGATCGTAATATTCAGCTTGTTTTTTTAGATTGAATGCACGGATCGGGCGAGGGTCATTTCCCACACCTGCCAAATACATCCAGTTTCCATAATTACTACATGGGTCGTAATCAATCAGTAGATTCTCAAAGTGTTTAGCTCCTTCCAACCAGTCCTGCCCAAGATCGTGAATCAAATAAGAAGCGACATTTTGCCGACCCCGATTGCTCATCCACCCGGTTCTGGACAGTTCGATCATATTGGCATTAACAAAGGAATCGACTGTCCTACCCTCTTTCCAACGCTGCAAAGTTTTTGGATCACCCCTTGGGCCACTATTATCTGCCTCCTTGATTCCACGGTGCCAAAAGAGTTTGGGTCCGTTAAGACGGCTAACAAAACGGAAGAATTCACGCCATAGAAGTTCAAAGAATAGCCAGTAAGTACTTTCATTAGCCACCCGTTCCTCCTCATATTTCTTAATCTCCCAATAAACATGAACCGCGGATAGGCAGCCAGAGGCCAGCCATGGAGACAGCTTAGAAGAATAATCGGCACCGATCATGCCGTTTCGTGTTTCCTTGTATACCTTCAGGCAATCCCGATCCCAGACCCATTCTTTCATCCATGATATTCCAGCATCTTCTCCTCCCAGGAAATTAAGTACGACGCGCTCGTCGGTTTCAAATTCATCCAATCCAAAATGGCGGAGTGTGGGCAGTTGATTTTTAGGAGTCCATGAACTGAAAATTTTTTCCGGTGCGGGAATCAAAGGACGGATCTTCAAATTCTTTTCGACTTTTCTACGGAAGGAACTGAACACACCGGGCAGATCTTTCAATTCAAAGGGTAAATCTTCATTTTCAAACAATCCCTTTCCTTCGGTCAGGATGAGTTTACACTTTTCACCGAGTTTCCGCTCTTCATTGAATTCCTCCCATGCATCTTCTCGCTGGGCAAAACAATGACCGGCCCCATATTCTGATGCTAATTTTGGTATTTCAACACTTGCACGACCAAAGAGAAATTCAATCTGTCCTCCGAGTTCTTGGATTTTATTTTTCAGCTCATCTAAGGTCTGAAGCAGAAATTTGGCACGGAAGCTTCCCATTCTTGATTTGTCTCCCTTAGTTCTCCAAACACGGTCATCAAATACATAGACAAACAGAATTTCGTCACATTTTTTGAGAGCAATATGAAGGGTCGGGTGATCGGTTAACCGGAGATCATTTCGTAGCCACACAATTGCTTTACTCATGTGGATAATAATTTGTAGACATGCACCAATAACACAACTTAGCACCACTTTCAAACTTGGTAGCTACAGGAGTGTACTATTTTATGGTTATTCGCTATTCAGAAACTTACCATCCCAGAGTTATTTCGGCATTTAAATCCTCTAAAATAACCCCTATCAAGGATAAATAAATTTTGGTCAATAAGGCATAGTCTACTATTATTTGAACAATTGTGGAAATTCCTATTTCCCTTTCTCGGCATCTTCACAAATCTGTGAAAAGCCTTTGCTATCTAAGAACTCCACAATAAACTAATTTTCATATGTAATAGGCTTTAACCCAGACTATTTTCCTTAATTATGCTTGCAAGTATCTCTAAATGTTTTGGGGTTCAGTCCGTACTGATTCTTAAATGCCTCTGCAAAGCGACTTTGATTTCTAAACCCAACACATTCTGAAATCGTCGAAATTAAGTGTTCACTAGTATGGAGAAGCCTTGCTGCCGTTTTTATTTTTTGACTACGGGTATATTCCCCGAAATTTAAGCCGAAATTTTCCTTAAAACCCTTCCTCAGTGAATAATCGCTGATTGAAAACTTTTCGCAAATCATCTCCTTGGTTGGGGGATTCTGAAGGTTTCTTCGTATATACTCACCTATTTTAAATATTTTGTAACTCATGCCAAACCTTATTGAGACTGAGTCTCAATCTCAATAAAAATTTAAAGCCTTTTTGGTTGAAAACTTGGAAAAAGGAATAGTTTACGAATTCAGTTCTATTCTATTAAAATTAAAATGGTTTTATGGCAGTAAACTTTTTGAAAACTCAATAATTAAAATCACCACTCCATCGGCGAAATTTGACCAATAATACGAAACTGGTCATCACCTAAGGGTTGAACCACAAAGCATACGCCCATCGGTTCCGGGTAAATACCGGTAGCCGCTTCAAAAGGATCGTCGTGTGCCACAATTACTAAATTACCTCTGAGTTTGTGCTTAGTAGCTAGAAAGGGAGTAACTCTTTTTTTCATGATAGCCATTTGTTCTTTCGTATAATCTTCATGAGGCAAAAAATTAAACACCTCTTTCTTTTCATACTCACCGAAAGCCAACCATGCAGTCTGCCAAGCTCGAAAATATTCACTGGTGAGAACATTAGACACCGGAATCTTGTGATATTTTATTGCTCGCCCTATATGAACTGCCTCATGCCACCCTTTTTCACTTAAAACTCGCTGAGTGGAACCGTCATTAACATTGGCATTTATCTGGTCAGCATAGTCTTTCTCGGTCGACGCATGACGGAAGTAGAGGACTAATCCTCCGTTTTGCATTTTTTCAATCAATTTATCTTTTGGCAGATATTTTTTTTCTTTCCCCACTGATGCTAAAATTGAGAGCGAAAATATGGAAAGAAAGATAAAGGTTTTTTTCATAATGGTGTTTATTAAATGATTTGAATTAATCAAAAATGACTTGAGTTAGGAATTGTTCAAGCGACATGAAAAGCCATTTTGGTTGAAATTGAAATCACTTCTCACGGGGTTTTTAGCGGGATTTCAAAAGACCTTATCCTGATCTTGCACTGGAAGGGGAGGAATTACTTTCAAAAAAGCTATTCAAATCATTTCTCCAAAGACCCTAAAGATTTAGGCCGATTAAAATTTACTTCACGCTAACTCCATGACAACAGAGTTCATGTGGTAATTTAGCCATGACAATTTGTACAGTTAGTGGCACTATTCAAAATAAATCCCGCAACTTCTCGCCCACTCCGCATGGCCGCGTCAATTGAGGGAATCCCAAGATAATCACCACACCTGTAGATCCCGTTGATCTTTGACTTTTGTTTGGCAGAATTTTCGCAAACGGGTACTGCTTGTTTGATACGGTATACTTTAATATTTTCCCATTTTTGAGCCTTAGGACCAAACCACTCGATGAGTTGTTGCCTCGCTTCAACTTCAAGTTCTTCAATTCTCTTTTTCTTCTGTCCGATCACGCTCGCCGAAAGTAATCCTTTTCCCACCGGGGCACAGTCGGTAAAAGAACTCATGAAACTCAAGTTATTGATTGGCCCCTCGCCACTTCCGTTCAGGTGCAGGATAGGTCGTTCAGTCGGAAGTTCCGTTTCTGGAAAACTGTAGTAGAAGCAATCTACAGTATTCCATCCCATTGGTTTTGAATCTTTTTTCAATAATCGATCGGCAGATTCAAAATCGGTAGCCAACACCACTGCCCTTCCCTCCCAACTTTTTCCGTCCTCGGTTTTGATCTCTTGGGCATGTACATCTGAAACAGCATGTCCCAGTTTCAACTGCTCGGCAGGCAATTTTTCAGCCATTTGTTTGGGAATTTCTCCGATGCCCCTTCGTGGGAGCGTGGTCTCTCCCTGTGCAAAAAGACGAAAAGTTTCCTCAAACTTACGGACGCTGGTTGAAAGATCATTCTCCAAAAATACACCACACATGAAGGGCTTCCAGAAGCGATCGATTATCGAGTGGCTAAAACCCAAGCCCTGCAATGCTTCGATGGTGGATAGATCATCTGGCATATTACGGGTTGATTTGAATCCGAGACGCAACATGCCAACCTTTAATTTATCAAAAAAGGATCCGATCGGATTGAAAACCGAACAGATCCCATCAAGTGGATGCCGGAATGGATCGGATACCTGACAAAATTTACCATCGTACCAGACACGGGAACCGGGGTAGCAACTTTTTAATTCGAGCTTTTCGTAATCCAAAAAACGCTTTGCTTCAGGATAAGCAGTGAGTAAAACCTGAAATCCCCGGTCCAATCTATATCCATTAATTTCGTCAGTTTGTACGCGACCACCCACTTTTTTATCACGATCAAACAATAGAAAGGGAACACTCGATCGATGCAAAGTGACCGCACAGGCAAGACCGGCCATACCCGCACCTACAATGAGCACCGGCTTGCTTTCAGAAATAGGTTCGCTCACATGTAGTTCAATCAGGAAGCACGCGC
>MDTE01116128.1_pt1 | contig 10432 bp, 11 predicted proteins | sample 811231 | NCBI WGS metagenome assembly MDTE01 (sample SAMN05326651, study PRJNA326480) | marine metagenome | isolation source: seawater | place: Indian Ocean: Red Sea | collected 2010 | reverse complement strand
GAATTAGCAAAAAAAATATTGATTAAATGTAAAACAAATACTTATTATGTGTTAATAGCCAAAACATCAATTTTGGATATCAAATTTAAGGATTTATTACACGAGCTAGAAAAGATTATTAATGTTAAATAAAATTGCAACTTTCCCCTTGATATTACTAATTCGTGGATATCAACTTTTCATATCTCCTGTTGTGGGCTCATCATGTCGTTTCATGCCTACTTGTTCAGAATATGCTATTGAATCTATGAAATTATATGGATTAACTAAAGGAACTTTTTTAACAATTAAAAGAATTGGGAAGTGTCACCCTTTTGGAGGTCATGGATATGACCCTATCCCAAGAAAGATGGAAAAAAATAAATATGAATGAACAAAAAAACTTATTTTTAGCAATTGCAATTTCAATAGCAATAATTGTTTTCTTTCAACTTCTTTTTCCAACCCCTATATCTGAGCCAATACAGAATACAGAGAATGAAGTTATAGCTCCGGCCACTTCAATTGATGATAATAAAACTAATGAGATAGAAATTATTAAACCAAAAGAAGACGTTCTTGCAGTCAACAAAAGAGTTAATATTCAAACACCCTCTTTAACTGGATCAATCAATTTACAAGGTGGAATATTGGATGACTTAACATTAGCCAATTATAAAGTAAGTTTAGAAGATAACTCTAAAAATATCGATTTACTATCACCTGATGGAACAGCTAATCCTTATTATATAGAATTCGGCTGGAAAGAATTAGGTAGTGAAAAAACACATTTGCCAAGTTTAGATACTGTTTGGGCAGCAGACTCAAATAATCTTACATCAGGAAACTCTGTAAAATTAACTTGGACTAGTAATGATAATAATACGTTTATTATGAATTTTTCTGTTGATGAAAATTATATGTTTTCAGTAACTCAAGAAGTTATTAATAACAGTTCATCAAAACTAGAAATTTACCCTTATAGATTAATAAAAAGAATTAATACTCCAAAAACAATTAATTTTTTTATTTTACATGAAGGTTTAATTAGTCTTGTTAATGATGAGCTGCTTGAAAAAAATTATGATGATTTGCTTGATGACTGCTCTGCTAGTATACCAGTCAAAGATAAATTTTGTGATACTAAAGCTCAAGGAGGCTGGTTAGGATTTACAGACAAATATTGGATGTCTGTATTAATTCCTGACCCAAATGAACCTATAAATATAAACTTTCGTCACGGTAATAATGGAAGAGATAGTTACAGAACAGGCTATGTTGGACAAATATTCAATGTATCTCCTGGCGAATCTATTAGTTATCAAGGGAAAATATTTGCTGGTGCAAAAAAACTAGATATCTTAAGTGGCTACCTTGAAAAATTATCTATTCCTCGTTTTACAGATGCAATTGATTGGGGCTGGTTCGCATTTCTTACTAAACCTGTTTCATATGCAATTAATTGGTTCTATGGTTACGCAGGTAATTTTGGCCTAGCAATTATTGCCTTTACCATATTAATGCGTTTAATTCTTTTTCCTTTGGCGCACGCTTCATTTAAATCAATGGCAAAAATGAAAAAACTTCAACCTGAAATGCAAAGATTAAAGGAAACATATCCAAATGATCGTCAAAAAATGCAACAGGAACTTATGGCTTTATATAAAAGAGAGGGCGCTAATCCTGTAGCAGGATGTCTTCCAATATTAGTTCAAATACCAATATTTTTCTCTCTCTATAAAGTCCTTTTTGTTACTATTGAGATGTATCATGCTCCATTCTATGGTTGGATTCATGATTTATCAGCACCAGATCCGATAGGAATTTTAACTTTATTTGGTTTAATTTCATGGGATGTCCCTGGATTTTTATCAATTATAAATATTGGTATTCTTCCAATAATAATGGGTTTAACAATGTGGCTTCAACAAAAGTTAAATCCAGCGCCAGCAGATCCAACACAAGCTAAGATTTTTGCTCTTCTTCCTTTTGTATTTACATTTGTTCTGGCAGGTTTTGCAGCTGGTTTAGTATTATATTGGTCTGTTAATAATATTCTTTCTATAGCTCAACAGTGGTTTATACAAAGAAAGATACTCGCTAAAAATGAGTAATGCAAATAAATCTCTAAATAATTTTTTTAACAAAAATGAATTTATTGGTTCTTTCCAATCTTATAAAGATATTAAAAAAATTGAAAATATTAATGACTATTGTTTTATTGGAAGATCCAATGTTGGAAAATCAAGCTTAATCAATTCTATAACAAGAAAAAAAAATTTAGCTAGAACAAGTAAAACTCCAGGTAGAACACAATCGATTAATATATTTTTAGTTAATGATAAAATAAATCTTGTTGATCTACCGGGTTATGGATATGCAAAAGTTTCAAAAGTTATGAGATATAATTTACAAAAATTAATTCAAGAATATATAGAAAATCAATTAGGAATTATTCAAACATATGTTTTAATTGATGCTAAAGTAGGATTAAAAAATAGTGATATAGATATGTTCGATTTATTAAGTTACTCAAATCGAAGTTTTTCAATAATATTTACCAAGGTTGATAAATGTTCTAAATCATATTTGGAAGATTTGGAAAACTCAATGAAAAGTTTAATGAAATCCTACGTTAAATTTTTTAAAAAGTTTTTTTTTACAAGTACAAAAAAATTTGAAGGAATAATTGATATCCAAAAAGATATTTATACTTTATCTAAGAAATAATGAAATTTAATTTTTTATCTGAGAGTGATCAAGCTTACTTTATTCACAAAGCATCTACTTTAGTTGAAGCATTACCTTTTATAAGAGAACATAGTGGCGATACTATTGTTGTTAAATATGGTGGTCATGCAATGGACAATACTAAATTAGCAAAAAGTTTTGCTAGAGATATAGGTTTAATGAAAGAAGTTGGTATTTTTCCTATAGTTGTTCATGGAGGCGGGCCTCAAATTGCAAAAAAACTAAAGACTAAAAATATTTCCTCAAAATTTGTTGAAGGATTAAGAGTCACAGACAGAGATACAGTAAAAATTGTTGAGGATGTATTAGCAAATGAAATTAATAATGAAATCGTAAAATCTATAAGTGATTCAGGTTGCAAGGCTATTGGCCTAAGTGGAAACAAAAATAATTTATTGAGTGCAACAAAATTAAAACTTGAAGTTAAAAACTCAGATTCAAATATTGAAAAAATAATTGATATTGGCTTTGTTGGCAAACCAACAGATGTAAATACTAATTTAATAAAAACACATATTAAAAATGGAGAAATACCTGTTATTGCTCCCTTAGGAATTGATGATGATGGTAATTCATATAATATTAATGCTGATACAGCCGCAGGCTTTATAGCGGGCAAACTTAAAGCTAGTAAATTACTATTATTAACTGATGTGGCGGGCATATTAGATAAAGATAAAGAATTAATTTCATCCTTAAGACTTGACGATGCGATTAAAATCATTGATGAAGATTTTATTGTAGGAGGTATGAAGCCTAAGATTATGACATGTGTGGAAGCAATGAAAGAAGGTGTAAATAAATCAACTATATTAGATGGCAGAATTCCACACTCTCTAATTTTAGAATTGTTCACTGAGCATGGTATTGGAACACAAATTTATTCTTAAAATATGAGTAATTTAGAAAAACAAATAAAAACTTGGATCTTTGATCTTGATAATACACTTTATTCTGCTGATAGTGGAATTTTTCAACAAGTTCATGACTTGATGGGCAAGTTTGTTTCTAGTCATTTAAGCATTAATATTGATGAAGCAAAAAAAATACAAAAACAATATTATAAACAACATGGAACCACTCTTAGAGGTATGATGGATAATCATGGTGTTGATCCTGATTATTTTTTATCAGAAGTTCATAAATTAGACTATTCAATTGTTGGTCCAAATCATAAGCTTAATCAGGAATTAACAAAACTTAAGGGTAGGAAAATTATTTACACTAATGCAAATATGCAACATGCGCTGGATGTTTTAGAACGTCTTGAATTATCAAATTTCTTTGATGAAATTTATGATATTAAGATGGCAAATTATATACCTAAACCAGAGATATCACCTTATGAACAACTAATTAAACAGTTCAATATTAATGCTCAAAATGCAGCAATGTTTGACGATATTGCAAAAAATTTGGTACCAGCAAAAAAAGTTGGTTTTACGTCTGTATGGATTGATGCAGGATATGAAAACTTTAGTGATGACATTAAAGCTTCAAAAAAATATTTGGACCATGAAACAACGAACATTACAAAATTTTTAGAAAATATTAACAAAGGGAATATATGAGTGAATTACAAAAAATAATTGAAGATACATTTGAAAATAAAGATCAAGTTAATACTCAGACTAAAGGAGAGATAAGAAACAGTGTAGATGAAACTCTAAACCAACTTGATAAAGGCATACTAAGAGTTTGTGAAAAACAAGGTGACGAATGGATTGTGAACCAATGGATAAAAAAAGCAATTTTATTAAGTTTTCGTTTAAATGATAATGAAGTTATTCAAGCATCACATGCAACATGGTTTGATAAAGTTCCAAGCAAAACGGCTAACTGGTCAAAACAAGATCATCAAAGAGCTGGCTTTAGATATGTTCCAGATGCTGTTGTAAGAAAATCAGCATTTATAGCTAAAGGTGTTATTTTAATGCCGTCATTTGTAAATCTAGGTGCTTATGTTGATAAAGGCACCATGATTGATACATGGGCAACAGTCGGTTCATGTGCACAAATTGGAAAAAATTGTCATATTTCAGGAGGAGCTGGCATTGGAGGTGTCTTAGAACCTTTGCAAGCAAATCCAGTTATTATCGAAGATAATTGTTTTATTGGTGCACGAAGTGAAGTTGCTGAAGGAGTAATAGTTGGAGAAGGCTCTGTTTTGTCAATGGGTGTATTCATTGGTGCATCAACAAAAATCATTGATAGAAACTCAGGAGATATACATATGGGTAAAGTGCCACCTTACTCAGTTATAGTGCCTGGTTCATTACCTGGCAAAACCTTGCCTGATGGAAAAACAGGTCCATCTTTATATTGTGCTGTAATAGTCAAAAGAGTTGACGAAAGAACCAGATCTAAAACATCAATAAATGATTTACTTCGTGATTAAATGAATAAAATAGATTTCAACACAACTAATCTAACACAAGCGCTTGTAAAATGCAAAAGTGTGACTCCCAATGATGATGGGGCGATTAAAATTATTCAAAGTCATTTAAGCTCAATAGGATTTGATTGCACACCATTATCATTTTCAGACCCAAAATCCTATAAAGTAAAAAATCTTTTTGCCTCTATAGGATCGTCAGGTCGTCATCTAGCTTTTGCTGGACATACAGATGTAGTTCCTGCAGGTAACGAAGAGTCTTGGCGCTTCCCTCCTTTTTCCGCAACAATAGAAAACGATAAATTATATGGAAGAGGTACGGAGGATATGAAAAGTAATATAGCTTGTTTTATGTCAGCTACTAATGAATTTATTAAAAATTACGGAAAAGATTTTAATGGTAAAATTTCTTTTATTATCACTGGGGATGAAGAAGGAAACGCAATAAATGGTACACCAAAAATAATGGAGTGGACTAAAGAACAAAATATTAAAATAGATCATTGTATTGTTGGTGAGCCTACATCTGATAAAAGCATTGGAGACAAAATTAAAATTGGCCGTAGAGGTTCTATTAACTTTTTTCTAACAGTTAAAGGTGTTCAAGGTCATACTGCAAATGGTCATAGAGCAGAAAATCCAATCCATCATTTATCAAAGTTATTAAATAATATTCTCTCAGAACCTCTAGATAATGGGAATGAATATTTTCTTCCAACTTCCATACAGGTGGCAACTTTTGATGTTGGAAATTCAGCACATAATGTAATACCAGAGTTGGCAAGAGCTACAATTAATATAAGATTTAATGATGAGCATACTGCAGAATCACTAATTGATTGGATAAAAGATAAAATTGATGAAGTTTTTTATAATAAAAAAAATGCTTCGTGCAGTATTATTGAAGAAATTAGCGCAAGATCATTTATTAATAAAGAAGGGGAACTGACAGATATAATTACAAAATCAATTTCTGAATCGACTGGAAGAAATGAAAAACCTCAGCTTACAACAGATGGTGGTACATCAGATGCTCGCTTTATTAAAAATTATTGTGAAACTGCTGAATTAGGAATTAGAAATCAGACTTTGCATCAAATTGATGAATTTGTATATTTAAAAGATTTAGAGGAATTAAAGAAAATATATCTAAGAATTTTGGAAAATTATTTTGTTAAAAATTAGTAACCTAATTGTACATTTACATCACTTTTAATTTTTTTATTTTTTTTAAAATCCATAAATCTTTTATATAAATAACTAATAGATGAATCATGATCTGTAATAGCTGCAACATGAGGAGTAATTGTTATATTTTTTTTACCCCAAAACTTGTGCATTTTTTCTAAAGGCTCTTTGTTAAAAACATCCAAAGATGCATAAAAATTTGGATTATATTTTATATGGTGAATTAAATCTAATTCATTAACTGCTGATCCTCTACCAATATTTACAAGCAATGATGTTTTTTTCATTTTTTTTAAAAATTTAGTATTAATAAAATCTTTAGTATTTTTAGTATCTGGTAGAATTGATACAATTACATCACTTCTCTTTATAAACTTATCTAAAGAACTTTTATTAAAAATTTCTAAAGTAGTATTTTTTTGAACTTTATTTCTTTTATATCCAATTACTTTATAACCTAGTTTATTAATTTTGAGAGCAACAAAATTTCCAATATAACCAAGTCCCATTATCCCAATTGTTAATTCATTATTTAAAGGGGTATACCTTTCATTCATCCAAATTTTTTTTCTTTGAGCCTCATCGTAAATTTTTAATTTTAACTGGAATATTAATATTTGAGAAAGTACATGATTATACATTCTTATCCTCATAGTAGGGTCTTTTACTCTAACTATCGGAAGTTTTTTTAAATTGGATAATTTAAGAATATGATCAACTCCAGCCCCAATAGAAAAAATAACCTTTAAGTTAATCATTTTTTTAAAAATATCATTTGGCAGGTTCCAAACCATAGCCACGTCAATTTTACTTAAATCAATTTTATCTTTAATTGTATAGACCTTATCATTCTTAAATTTTTTTCTTAGAGTATCAAGAAACTCTTTTTCATTAGAATACGTTGCATAGAAAAAAATATTCATTAATTTTAATTGCTAAGATTATGTATTATCTTAAGATATTTATTACCTATTACTTTCCAAGTAAAATCATTTTCAACTCGTAATTTTGCATTACTTCCTAATTCATCTAACTTTACACTATTAGCAAGTAAATCTTTTAAAGTAGTATAAAGTTCAGAAATATCAGATATAATGATTCCTGTCTGATTATGTATTACTGCTTCAGGAGTGCCCCCAACGTTGGTGGCAACTGATGGAATACCGTAATATGCAGCTTCTAAATATGCTATTCCAAAACCTTCAATAGAACTTTTTTTAGACTCATCTAAAGTAGGCATCACCATTAGATTAGAATTTTTGAAAAGATATTTTTTTTGATTATCATTAATATCACCAACAAAAATAACATTTTTGTTGATATTTAATTCGATAGTTATTTTTTTTAATTTTTCTAATTCAGTGCCAGAGCCAGCAATTATATACAAAATTCTTGGGTATTCAGTTTTAAGCTTTGCTATTGCTGATAATATATACTTATGACCTTTTCTTTTTTCTAATCTAGCAAGAGTTATAAGTACTGGTTGACCGTCTATATTTGGAATAATTTGTTCATTTAAATCAATTGTATTATTAGCACCTGGATGAATACATATTAAATTTTGATTTGTAACTCCAATATCTTTTAAGAGTTTTAATGTATAGTTTGAATTACAAACAACATTCATTACACTATTCAATGTTGAGATAAGACGAAATTTTTTAGAAGATTTTTTAACAATTAATTCATTACCATGCGCAAGACATATAGAAGGGATAGATAAAGCATTTATAACACCTATTGTTAGTTCAAAACTTTTCCAGCTATCTCCAATAACATGAGTAATTTTTTTTGAGGATAAAATTTTTTTTAATGTATTTAATTTTTTTCTTTTTCTTAAAAATTTTATTCCGCTAATTCTTTTTACAACTAAATTATTGTTGTATTTTGTATCATTAAAACTATCATTTATCTTATCATGCTGATCGGCAAGAACGATAATTTCATGAGTTTTACTTAATTCAACTGAGAGGTTTTCTAAAAGATTTTCTATACCCCCTATTCTAGGTGGAAAGCATTGAGTCAGTATTATAATCATTTATTTTTCAGTAATTATTTCAGAGAATTTATTTATTCTATATTAATATAAATATTTATTTTAAACAAATTTGACTATAATATAATTTAATGAAAAAAAATATTATTGAAAAGTGTAAAAACAATCTTTACTCAGCAGTAATTGCTGATACCTTAGATTATTTTGGCTATCATAAACAAGCAGTAAATACGTCAATCCATGCTTTAGACTCAAAAATAATAATTTGTGGATATGCTAGAACAGGTATTTATATGCCAATCTATCACGATGATGAGAATACAAATGTATACGAGCATGAAATTGAATTGATTGATAGTTTATTAGAGGGAGAAGTTTGTGTTTTGTCATGTAATAATAACAAAAACATAGCTCCTTGGGGCGAGCTTTTAACAACTAGGGCCAAGTATTTAAAAGCAGCAGGATGCTTAACCGATGGATGTATTCGAGACTCCAGAGCAATTAAAAAAATGAATTTTCCAATTTTTTCAAATGGAACAAATCCAGTAGATACAAAATTTAGAGGAAAAATGATAATGTCAGATGTACCTGCTGAAGTTGGAGGAGTTTTAATAAATTCTGGAGATTTGATTTTTGGTGATCAGGATGGATTAGTTTCTATACCTTCCAAATTAATTGATGAAGTTGTTGAGAAATCTTATAAAAAAGTTTCGCAAGAAAATACAGTTCGAAAAGAATTAACTGAGGGAAAATCTTTAAAAGAAGTATTTATAAAGCATAAAATACTATAATATTGTAATTATTTACTATGATTAAAGAGGAAAATTTTGGATATAGAGATAAAAAAGGTCATTTTGTCCCCATTGAAGCTGCTGACAAAAATCCTTTATGGGTGTTTCCTATAAATATAAAAAAAATTTTTAATTGGTTTATTAATTCTTATATATTTTCTTGGAATCTTATTTATTTTGCATTCGCATTTATAGCCTATTATTTTTTTACACCTCCTCTATCCGAAATGAAAAATCTTTCTATTGGTTGGATTTTAGAAATTCTGTTTAGAAATTACGTTATAGGTACAATTTTTTTTAGCTTAATTCATATTCCTCTTTATGTTAGGAAAACTCAAGGAATAAAATTCAAATTTAATCCAAAGTGGCCTGATAAAATACAAAAAATATTTACTTTTAATAAACAAGTATATGATAATTTATTTTGGAGTTTAATTTGGGGTGTTCCAATTTGGACAGCATATGAAGTGTTATCATTTTGGTTCTACGCATCAGGCATAATTCCTTTAATACAATTTCATGAGGCGCCGATTTATTTTTGTTTAATAATTCTATTAATTCCTGCATTTAGAGATGCTCACTTCTATTTAATTCATCGCTTTTTGCATTTTAAATTTATGTATAAGATTGCTCACTCAGTTCATCACAGAAATGTTAACCCTGGCCCATGGTCAAGTTTGTCTATGCACCCAATAGAGCACGCGCTCTATTTTTCAGGTGTTTTAATTCATTGGGTAATACTATCTCATCCTCTTCATGCAACTTATCATTTATTCCATGCAGGTCTTGGTTCAGCCAATGGACATATTGGATTTAAACAAATGCTTTTAAATGATAAAAGAGCTATCGATCTTAGTAATTATAATCACTACCTCCATCATAAATATTTCGAAGTAAATTATGGAAATCTTATGATTCCGTTTGATCAATGGTTTGGGACATATCATGATGGTTCTGAAGAGCTTCACAATCAAATGATAAAAAGATTAAAATAAATATCTTTAAATACTTAATTATTTTTTTATAATAAATATTTTAAAAAACACTAATCAATAACAAATATTTATCAACTCATAACTAAAGCAAAAAAGCTTTATTTTTCAATAAATTTAATAAGTTATAAATATATATAGAACTTGTATTGATATTGCGTTTATGTTTATATGGTAATACGAAAATTTAACTATTTTGGAGGAAATATGAAAAAACTATATGTGGTTATAGTAGCGGTTCTTGCTCATCTGATGTTTATTTCATCAGTTTCAGCACAACCTACTAATAGTAACCAATTATCCGATCCTCGTGTCAGACAAGCTTTATGTATGGCTATAG
>MDTE01044595.1_pt1 | contig 10432 bp, 6 predicted proteins | sample 811231 | NCBI WGS metagenome assembly MDTE01 (sample SAMN05326651, study PRJNA326480) | marine metagenome | isolation source: seawater | place: Indian Ocean: Red Sea | collected 2010 | reverse complement strand
ATTCATTACCTAAATAATTATGAGATACCTAAAATTAATAAGAGAAAACGAGGCTTATTTGAGAGATTTTTTAACTACTTTAGTAAATAATTGTATTTTCTTGTAATATTTCTTGAGTACTTAACAGTGCTTAGATTTAATATAAAAGACGGGTGTCAATATTAAGTCAAAAAACTATATCAAAAAAAATTTCTTTTCAAGGAATAGGAGTTCACACTGGTGAAAAGGTAAAAATAAATATTTTACCATCAGAGGCAAATACAGGGATTGTTTTTAAGAGAATTGATTTAAAAAAAAATAACTTAATATTTCCAAGATACAATAATGTAACTGATACTACACTATGCACCACAATATCAAATGATTATGGAGTTAAAGTTTCGACAATTGAACACTTAATGGGTGCATTTTATGGAATAGGCATAGATAATGCACTTGTAGAAATAAATTCCCAGGAAGTACCAATTCTTGATGGATCTGCAAAAGAATTTGTGGATGGTATTAAAAATGTTGGCCTAGCCTTCAGCGATCAGCCTATTAAGATTATTAAGATAAATAAAAATATTGAAATTCACGATGGAGAAAAATTTATATCTATTAATAAGTCTAATGTAAGTGGAGATATAGAATTTCAAATTAAGTACAATAATGACTTGATAAATAATCAAAAAAATAAAATTAATATATTTGAAGATGATTTAAGTAATATATTTAGTTCAAGAACCTTTTGCTTGTTTGAAGATATTGAGAAATTAAAAAAGCTTAATCTTGGCAAAGGCGGAAGTCTTGAAAATGCAGTTGTTATTAAAGACAATAAAATATTAAATGATGGTGGATTAAGAAACGATTTGGAATTTGTAAATCATAAAATTCTAGATTGTATGGGTGATCTATTCTTGTCTGGATATAAGATAATAGGATCTTTAAAATGTTCTCAAGGTGGTCATAATTTAACCAATCAACTATTAAGAAAAGTATTCAGTGATCAAAACAATTATTCTTTAATAGAAATAAAAGGTAAACAATTACCACATACCTTTGCAAATTATCAAAATCTAAAATCAATTGCATAAAAGTTAGAATTTTTAATTTATTCTGATAAAATTAAAAAATGAGTTTAAAATTCAAATATGTATTTTTGCTAATTTTTATTCTGATTTTTTCGTGTTCAAAAAAAGAAAAAGATGTCTCAATTTTAAAAGAAAAAAACTTGGAAACTCAAATGATAGAAATTTACAATGAAGCCATGGAGGAATTTGAAAAAGGTGATGTAATTTTTGCTGGAAAAAAATTTAATGAAGCAGAATTACTATACCCACAATCTATTTGGGCACCAAGAGCTGTTTTGATGTCAGCATATGGTCATTTTTCACAGGGTTATTATAATTATGCCGTTAACGATCTTGAGCGTTTTCTTGTTAAATACAAAAATCACCCTCAAAGTGATTATGCTTATTATTTATTAGCTTTATGTCATTATGATCAAATTGTTGATGAAAAAAAAGATTTAAACGAAATAGTTAAAGCAAAAAAATATTTTCAATTAATTTTAAATGATTATCCAAATACTGATTATGCTCAAGATGCAAAATTTAAATTAGATTATATTGTAGAGATTATGGCATCAAAAGAAATGTATATTGCAAGATATTATGTTCAAAGAGAAAAATGGATACCTGCTATAAAAAGATTTAAAAAAGTTGTCAATGAGTATGACACAACAATTTTTGTCGAAGAAGCATTGCATAGACTAGTAGAACTACATTACAAAATTGGATTAATCAGCGAAGCTGAAAAGTATGCTTTATTATTAGGGTATAATTATAGATCAAGTATTTGGTACGAAGAAAGCTATAAAATATTAAATACTAATTATAAGAGAAAAAAAATTGATACAAAAAAAGAAAAAGAGACAATTTTAAAAAGATTTAAAAAACTCTTTAAATAATTCAGCCTATAAATGAAAAAAGATGAAATTAAAAAAAAATACCAACTTAAATTAAAAGAATTTATTAAACATAATAAATTATATTATGAAAAAAGTAGTCCAATTATTTCAGATTTAAAATTTGATAACTTAAAAAAGGAAATATTAGACTTAGAAAAAAAATATAATTTTTTAGATAATAAAAATTCACCTAAAAATATTGTTGGACACAAGCCTTCAAAGTCATTCGCAAAATATAAACACAAAGTATCCATGCTTTCTTTATCCAATGCATTCGGAGAAAATGATTTAATTAATTTTGAAAAAAAAATTTATAATTACCTAAACAAAAATCTTAAAATAGATTATAGTGTTGAACCTAAGATTGATGGTATATCCGCATCATTAACTTATAAAAAAAAAAAGTTAATTTATGGAGTATCTAGAGGCGATGGAAAAATAGGTGAATTAATTACCGAAAATCTTAAAACAATTCAGGATATTCCTTTTGAAATTAGTGCGTGTAATTTTCCAGATGAAATTGAAATTAGAGGCGAGGTATTTATAAAAAAAAAGGATTTTTTAAAAATGAAAGACAAATTTGCCAATCCTAGAAATGCAGCATCAGGTTCATTAAGACAAAAAGATCCGAAAGTGACAAGCAAAATACCGCTAAATTTTATAGCTTACACATATGGTTATATTCAAAATAATCCTTTTAAATATCAATCTGACTTCTTAAGAGAGTTAAAAAAATGGGGTTTTAAAACTAATAATAATAATAAAGTGTTTTCATCAATCAATGATCTGATTAAGTTTCACAAAGAATTTGAAGATAAAAGATTTGATTTAGATTATGATGTTGATGGACTTGTTTATAAAGTAAACGAAATAAATTTACAAAACAGACTTGGATTTACCTCGAATGCTCCAAGATGGGCAATAGCACATAAGTTTTCAGCAGATAGTTCAACAACTAAAATTCTTAAAATAGATATACAAATTGGAAGAACTGGCGCTCTAACACCTGTTGCTAAAGTAGAACCAGTAAATATTGGTGGAGTTATAGTATCAAATGCAACCTTGCATAATGAAGACGAAATTAAAAGAAAAGACATTCGAGTTGGTGATATAGTCAAAATTGAGAGAGCAGGCGATGTAATTCCACATGTTATAGAAGTAGATAAAATTAAAAGAAAAAAAAAATCAGTACCATTTGAATTTCCAATAACATGTCCTTCATGTGGATCCAAAACAGTTAAAGAGTTCAATAAAATAACTAAAAAATATGATGCAGTTAGAAGATGTACCAATGAAAGTTTTAATTGTGATAGAATTTCAATAGAAAAAATAAAACATTTTATATCAAAAGAAGCACTTAATATAGATGGTTTAGGAAAAAAAGTCGTAGAAAATTTTTGGAAATTAAAGCTCATAAAAAAACCTCACGATTTATTTAATCTAAATTTTGATATGATTTTAAATTTGGAAGGTTGGGGAGACCTATCTGTAAATAATTTAAAAAATTCTATAGAAAACTCAAAAAATATTACTTTACAAAGATTTATTTATGCAATTGGAATACGACACATTGGAATGGAAAATGCAAAATTAATTAGTGATAACGTCAAAAATGTTTCTTCGTTCATAGAAATTATAAAAAATAATGATTTTGATAAATTTTTAAACATAGATGGAATAGGCGAAACCCAAATAAATTCTTTAAAAAATTTTTTTTCAAATCACTCAAATGTTATGGAGATAGTAGAATTAAAAAATATATTAAATATTGAAAAACAAACTTTGAATGAAAAAGGAAAATTAAAAAATAAGAATTTTATGTTTACAGGTAAATTAAATGGTTTAAGTAGAGCCGAAGCAAAATCCTTAATAGAGAAAAATTCTGGCACAATTTTAAGTAGTATTAGTAAGAATCTTGATTATTTAATAATAGGCGAAAAACCCACAAAGAGAAAGATTGATAAAGCAAAAAATTTAAAAATTAAAGTAATTTCACAAGACCAATTTGTGAAATTACTTAATTAAATTAATTAACCACTTTCTTTCAGTTTCATTAAGATATTTATGAATGGCAGCGTAAACATTTAGATGGTAATTAAATAAATATTTTTTTTCATTGATTGTTAACATATTAAAATTAACCATATCTAAATCAATTGGAACATAGGTTAGATTTTTAAATAATAAATTATTTTTAAATTTTTCAATATAGATAAGATTTTCAATTCTTATTCCATATTTATTATTTAAATAATAACCTGGTTCATTGCTTAATATCATTCCCTTTTTTAAAATAACTTTATTGTATTTTGAGATTGCTTGAGGACCCTCATGAACATTTAAAAAAAAACCAACTCCATGACCAGTACCATGTGAATAATCTAATCCAACATTTTTCAAAAATTTTCTTGCTAATTTATCTATTAAATAACCGTTATAGTTTTTATTTATATTACAAGTGACTACTGCAATATGCCCTTTTAATACTCTGGTAAAATTATTTTTTACTTCATATGGAACTCTGCCAGCACATGTTGTTCTAGTGACATCAGTTGTACCCCACTTATATTGACCCCCTGAGTCTAATAATAAAATATCATTTTTTTTTAACTTTCTATTAGTCTTATTACTTGATTTGTAATGAATAATAGCAGCATTATGTCCTGAACCAGCAATAGTATCAAAACTTGGATATAGATAATTATTTGATCTTTTTCTAAACTTTTCAATTTTTTTCTCAATTTTTTTCTCTGTAATTTCTTTTTTGTTTGTTTTGAACCAATGTAGAAATTTTGTGACAGCGACCCCATCCTCTATGTGAGCTTTTAATGTATTCTTTATTTCAGTTTTATTTTTCATGGATTTTAGTAAATAAATTGGGTCAGATTTTAAGATAATATTGAATTTACTTTTTATTATTTGTTCCTCAAATAAAGAACATGTATTTTGATCAATACAAAAATTTTTCTTTTTTAAACTATAAACAATTTCAAAAAATTTATTATCATTACAAAAAACAATATTTTTTAATTTAGTTCTCTTTAAATTTGTAATTTTCTCTAAATTTGAAAAAAAATATATTTTACCTTTGGATGTTAAAATTGCTTTACAATTAGCCAAAGGACTATTTGGAAGATCTTTACCTCTAATATTTAAAAGCCAATTTACATTCTCACCAGCACTTATGTACAAGTAATCAATATTATTTTCGTACAAGTATTTTTTAACTTTATTTATTTTTAAAATTGATTCCTCTCCTGATACTGAATTCTTTAAATAAAAAAATTTTTCAATTTTTTTAGTTTTTTTTTTTTATAAAATTGTATTCTTTAGGAATTAAAATTACAGTATTATCAAAGTATTTTGATAAAATAGCCTCTGTAAATAATTTTGGATCAAAACCAATCTTTTTATCTCTAATTAAAGATAAATCTTTCGGCCATTTAAATGGTATTTCTAGAATATTAAAATTTTTTCCAGACTGTGTTTTTGCTTGAAGTGTGTATCTTCCATCGACAAATAAATAATTAAAATTTTTTAATATAATTGCAAATCCTGCAGAGCCAGAAAAATTTGAAATTTTTAATAAATTATTAGTTTTTGAATATTCAGTAAAAAAATTATCATTTTTTGGCACAATGTATCCGTCCAAGTTGTTATCATTGATAAATTTTTTAATTTTTTTTATCATTTCAATTTTTTTTGGTACCTTAGCCATCCTGGGCTTCTAATTTCATTCTCGAACTCAATATCTTGATTAAATTCAAAATCATTTTGTTCTTCATCAGCAAAGTTATTATTTTTTTTTATAAATTCATCAGGAAGTTCATCTACAAATCTTGATGCCATACTATCCATCCAATCACCTTGATAGAATCTGTTCATAGAAAATGATATTTTTGCTAATTTTTTTGCCCTTGTAATTCCGACATAAGCAAGTCTTCTTTCCTCTTCAAGACCACTCTCACCTTTTTCTTCAATACTTTTTTGATGCGGAAAAAGACCCTCTTCCCATCCGGGTAAGTAAACAATATTAAATTCCAATCCTTTTGATGCATGCAAAGTCATTAAATTTACTTTTTCACTCTCCCAGTCTTGATCTAGAGATGTTGCAAGTGCGACATGTTCCAAGAAACTTTCTAAATTATCAAATTCTTTCATAGCATTCAGTAATTCCTTAATATTCTCAAGTCTATTTTCATTTTCTAGATCTTTTTTATTTTTTAACATTTCGCTATATCCAGACTCATCTAAGACAATTTGTAAAAGTTTATTGTGATTTATTTTCTTCTTTTGGTCATATCTCCATTTTTCCAATAAGTTGATTAAAGATATTAAACCAATTTTAGTTTTTGGCTTTATCTTATTTAATTCAACTAATTTTTTTGATGCATCTTCTAATGTACAATTATTATTTTTAGCGAATTCTGAAATATTTTTTATAGTTGTATCTCCAATTGATCTTTTTGGGACATTAATTATTCTTTCAAATGATAAATCATCCTTTGGTTGATAAATACATCTTAAATAAGCAATACAATCTTTTATTTCAGCTCTCTCATAAAATTTTATTCCTCCGATAATTCTATAGGGAATACCTACTTTTAAAAATCTTTCTTCAAATTCTCTTGTTTGGAAAATTGCTCTAACTAAAATAGCTATTTCATTTAAAGAATTCGTTTTTTTAAAATTTTCTATTGTAGAACTTATTTCTATTGCCTCATCTTTTACATTTCTAAAACAATCTAGCGTTATAAGTTCACCATCTTCTTGATTAGTGAATAAAGTTTTACCTACTCTATTTTGATTATTTTCAATTAGTTTTGATGCAACGTTTAAAATATTTTGTGTAGATCGGTAATTTTTTTCTAATCTAATTATTTTGGTATTTTTATATATTTTATCAAATTCTAAAAAATTTTTAATTTCTGCTCCTCTCCAGCTATAAATTGACTGATCATCGTCACCAACGCAACAAATATTCATATTAGCAGCAGACAGATATTTCAGCCATTCGCTTTGTATGAAATTAGTATCTTGATATTCATCTACTAGGATATATTTAAATTTTTTTGAATATATTGATGATATATCATTATACTGTTTAAAAATTTTTACTGTATGTAAAATTAAATCACTAAAATCAGCTGAGTTTAAATCTATTAATTTTTGATGATAAATTTTGTAGATATTTAAAAAATTTTTTTCAAGTGTTTCTCTTTTTTTTAAAATTACATCATCTGGATATAATCCTTTGTTCTTCCATTTATCTATAATTGCTAGAATATATTTTGGAGATATTTTTTTAATATCAATATTTTCAACTTTGCAAATATTTTTTATTAATCTAACTTGGTCATCTTGATCTATAATTGTAAAATTAGATTTCAATCCAACTGCATCTGCATGTTTTCTTAAAATTTTTGCACTTATGGAGTGAAATGTACCTAACCATGGTAAACCAGTTGCATCTTTTCTAAGGAGTTTTGATACTCTAATTTGCATTTCCTTTGCAGCCTTGTTTGTGAAAGTAACTGCGAGTATTTGGCTTGAAAAAGCTTTGTGGCTTCTAATAATATGAGCAATTCTAGAAGTTAATACTTTTGTTTTTCCAGATCCAGCTCCAGCAACAATTAGCAGTGGCCCATCAAGGTGCAATACCGCTTCTTGTTGCTTTTCATTTAAATTTAACAAATAATCAGAATTTAACATAAATTTTTATTGTATAAGTCTTATTATTTTAATGAACAAAATTAAGCAAAATAAAATAACATTCACACTAATTTTATCAGCAATTGCAATAATTTTTTCTTCACTAACTATTTTATCTTTACCAGTTTTATTTAATTATAAAAGTAAAGTTGCTATCATTGAAAAAAATTTTTATAAAAATTTTAAAATCTATTTAAATTCAAAGGGAAAAATTTCATACAAACCATTTCCAAAACCACACTTATTAGTAGAAAATTCCTCTATTAATTTGTCAAAATCAGAAGATAATCAAGATTTAATCAATACTACTAATTTAAAAATTTATATTTCTTTAAAAGACACATACCTAAGATCTTTTGAAAATTTTATTTCAACTGAAATTGTTGACACCAACATAGAGCTTAAAATTTCGGATGTGAAACAATTAAGGAGCCATATCTATAAAAAAATTAATAAACCAATTATTTTGAATAATTGTAAAATTTTTTTTAAGAATAAAATGAATGAAGTTATTTTAATTTCGCCATTAAAAAAAATTACATATAAAATAAATGAAAAAAATAAGACGAAGTCTTTATTTATTAATGGAAATGTCTTTGGATTAAATTTTAAATCTGAATGGAAAAGAAATTATATTAAACCAAACATTAGCTTACATAATATAAATTTTTATAATCCAAATATAGAAATTAAAAATATTTTAAATTTTAAAACTAATAAAAATTTCAATTTAGAAACAAAAATAGTTTATGCTCAAGATAAAATGCATTATCTTTCTAATTTTAATAACAATATAATAAATATTTCTTCACCAAATAATAAAAATACAAATTTTAATTTAAACAGCAAAACTCTCCTCAAGCCATTTTATTTTGATGGAGAATTACAAATAAATGATAAAAAAGCTGAAAAAATAATAGATACTATTTTATTAAAATTATTAAATTATGAAGATATTTTTTTGGGAAATTTTAATGGTATTTTAAAGATTAAGTTTAATGAAATAAAAAATAAATTAATTAAGAAAGGTGAGATAGATCTTTCAATAAATGAAAAAGTAATAAATATTAATAAAGCAAAATTTATATTAGATAAAATTGGTTATATAAATACCAAATTAGGTTTCTCTGAGGATAAAGGTGAAATTAAATTAATTTCAAAAAATCAATTGAATATTGAAAATCACATTGAATTCGCAAAAATTTTTCAGATAGGTTCAAATAAAGTGAAAAATATAAAAATTATAAATTTTGATATAATAAAAAATTATGAAGAAACAGACTTTTTAATAACTAATGTAAAAATTAATAATGTAGAAAATGTTCAAAAATCAGAAGAAATTTTTGTTGTAAAAAATATACAAAATTTAAGATCTTATATTAGAGAAATAATCGATTAATTTGGCCTTATCATTTTTGCAGGATTAATTATTGAATCATACTCGTTATTTTTAATTAAACCAGATTTAATAGCTTCTTCTTTTAATTTTGTGCCATTTTTGAGAGCTTCTTTAGCTATTTTCGCAGCATTATCATATCCAATTTTAGGAGCTAATGCAGTCACAAGCATCAATGAATTATCTAAGTGTTCTTTAATTTTTTTTTTATTAGCTTTAATTCCTTTTACACAGAATATACTAAAGTTTTTTACACTATCTGCTAAAATGTCTATTGACTGTAATATGTTATAAGCAATTAAAGGTTTGAATACATTTAATTCAAAATGTCCGTGACTACCTGCAATTGTAATTCCCATATGATTTCCAATTACTTTGGCGCATACCATTGTAACAGCCTCACATTGTGTTGGATTAATCTTTCCGGGCATGATTGAGGAACCTGGCTCATTTTCTGGAAGTATAAGTTCTCCATAACCAGCTCTAGGTCCTGAACCTAAAAATCTTATATCGTTTGAAATTTTCATCAATGCAACAGCACATGAATTTAGGGCTCCAGAAAAATTAACTATAGCATCATGTGCGGCCAATTCAGAAAATTTATTTGGTGCGGGCTTGAACTTAATTTTGCAAAATTTTCTAATTTCACTCACAATTTTTTTATCAAAATTTTTCTTTGAATTAATCCCAGTTCCAACAGCCGTACCTCCTTGAGCCAAATAGAAAATGTCATTTAAACAATATTTAATTCTATCTATACTTTTTTTTGTTTGCTCATGATAACCAGAGAATTCTTGACCTAGAGATATAGGTGTAGCGTCTTGAAGATGAGTTCTTCCTATTTTGACAATTTTTTTAAATTCTCTACTTTTTTTATTTAATGCTGTTTCTAATAATTTTAAATTTGGTAAAAGTTTATTTATGGTTTCTTTTGCAACCGAAATATGCATTGCTGTTGGGAAAACATCATTTGTTGATTGAGATTTATTGACATGATCGTTAGGGTGAACAGGTTTCTTTGAACCCTTTTTACCTTTTAAAATTTCAATTGCTCTATTTGCTATAACCTCATTTACATTCATATTAGTTTGAGTACCAGAACCTGTTTGCCACACTTTTAATGGAAAATTTTGATCCATTTTTCCGTTGATAACTTCATTAGATGCTTTAATTATTGATTTAGCAATTTTAGGAGAAATTAACTTATCTTTGTGATGAACTATTGCAGCACTTCTCTTTATAATTGCAATAGAGCGTATTATAGAAATTGGAACAAATATTTTACCAATATTAAAAAATTTTTTCGATCTTTGTGTTGAAGCACCCCAGTACTTATCATTCGGTACTTTTATACCACCAATACTGTCGAATTCTTT
>MDTE01127751.1_pt1 | contig 10433 bp, 8 predicted proteins | sample 811231 | NCBI WGS metagenome assembly MDTE01 (sample SAMN05326651, study PRJNA326480) | marine metagenome | isolation source: seawater | place: Indian Ocean: Red Sea | collected 2010 | reverse complement strand
CGTGTTAGGCGCCGGATTTGTATCGCTTCTTATTGCGAGCCAAAGCCTCCATACTGATCCCCGTATCTCTAATCGGGGTTCGTTGTTAGGGAAGCGGGGTTCAGTGAGAGTTGGTTCGGATCAGCTCTTCTCTCTCGAAAAAAGCCTACGGCTAACTACAGTTCGCTTATCTCAAGAGCTCTATTGAGCAAAGTTATAATTTATTTTTTGGCGGCTTAGATTTCGACGATGGTAAAAAACGCTGAAAGATAGAGAATAAAAAGATCCCTATCAGGCATAGCCATCACACTGACAGGTCAGATAGTTTGAGTTTGCAAGATCCCCCTTTTCTGACTACTCTACGAGTTACACCAACAAAAAAATCATCGATGAGCGAAGAATTACCAGCAGTAGGCTTTCTAGAGAATCTGGAAGATGAGGTCAGAACGCAACTTCTTTCGCAAGGGACCCTTTATACCCTTGCCTCCGGACAGCATATTATCGAGGAGGGAGCCGAACAGGATCACCTTTTTCTCGTTCTTGAGGGAGTTTTTGACGTATTCACAGAACAAAGAGGAAATCGCACCGCAGTTGCGACCATTACTGCTGGGGGAACGATTGGTGAGATCAACATCTTCAATCCGTCAACTTCAAGCGCCAAGGTCATCTCACGAGACGAAGGCAAGGTTTGGGCAATTGATCGCTCCGGACTCAATGCATTCGTGGAAGGAAATCCTCAAGGTAGCATTGTCGTTCTCGTAAGCCTGCTGACATTGATGTCTGAGCGACTGCGTGTTGCAAATAGTAAGCTTGCCGACGCCAACCAATGGGGTGATTTACGATAATTGACTTGAATCAAGCTAGCAGGATTAAACTTTTCTTGGCTTTCTTGATTTACCACGCGTTCGAAGATTGCGTTTGTAAAACGGCCGCCGTTCAGGTTCTATCTTTTTGTCTACCCTTCCTAGCCATTTGAGCGGCTCATCGAATGGGGTATGGACAGCAGTGAATGGCACATATAGGAAAAAAGGCTCTTTCTTTTTCTCTTTGATAAAACGGACCGCTTCGCTGGTCAGGAGATCCGTCACGTGCCCCTCTTCCTCAATGAGTTCATCATTCCTGTGCCAAGTCTTGGTGTATGGACCATGCTTATAGAGGTGATTCCATGGATTAATTCCACCCGCCAATGATCCGTAAGACTGATCAAAACCAAACTTGCGCGGACCCCATTCAGGCTTCGAACCCAAGTGCCACTTTCCACTAATCGCGGTTCGATAGCCGGCACCTTGGAGTGCCCTTGCCAATGTCATAGTGTCCCATGGGAGGACCCTCTCGTTACTGGGCTTGGTATTGCCAAATCGTGACCAGTACCGTCCGGTCAAAAGCGCTGCCCTAGTCGGAGTGCACATTGGAGCCACATAGTGAAAATCCAGCTCCACGCCCCGGCTCTGGAGCCGGTCTATGTTTGGGGTCCTTATCGATGAACCGTGATAACCGACATCGGCCCAGCCCAGATCATCGGCGACAAGAATAACGATATTGGGCCTATTTTTCTCTGCCTCTGCAGACTGTCCATAATCAGGGAAAATGACTAAATAAAGTATGATTAATGCCCTTAATGTGTTCATACCCCGGCTAATTTAGTGGCCTTTGGACTTATTATTTCTCTCCAGAAATACAGTAAATTGAGCCTTGAGTACGAATTAAAAGTTTCCCATCAATGATGGCCGGACAGGCCATGCACAAGTCATCAAGGTCATTCACATGCAGAATTTCAAATTCCTTTCCTGCCTTCAAAACATAGGTCTTGCCATTTTCGGCGAGACAAAAAACTTTATCTTTATAGGCCCAAGGAGAAGAGGTGAATGAAGCTCCTCTTGGAAAGCGTACCCGGTCATAAAATTTGCTACCGTTCTTAGCATCATAGGTGGATATCATGCCCTGATCGAGTAGTAGATAATAGATATCATTGTATACGACGGGAGTCGTATTATAAGGCCCGCCCTTTGGTTGGTACCACTGGATGAAATCGTTGGAGTTTTGATCCTCTTTGAGGGAAATATCTCCGGACGCGCCGGGCCTGATCGCATAAACGGGTCGGTGAGGATCCGCAAAGTAACCTGATGTCACGTATAGAAGACCATCAATCACAAAGGGTGAAGGAATGACCAGATTGGACATCCTTCCCGAAAGCTCCCAAAGTAATTTTCCGTCCAGACCATAGGAAAGAATTTTTTTCTTGCCCGGAACAACGATCTCGGTCCGGCCCTCGGTCTGCCAAATTAGAGGAGTTGCCCATGTGCTTTTCTCGTCACGCAATACTCGCCAATTCTCCGTACCTTTTTCTGTATCCAGTGCCGTGATGTAAGATTGCTCATGATTGTCATAAACATAAATAACTTGGTTCTTATGAACGACCGGTGAAGCTGCCGCGCCATAATCAAACATAGTCTTTTTAGGTGTTATTTTATGTTTCCATAAAAGTTTACCATTCAGGTCATAGCACCAGAGGCCAAGGTCCCCAAAGAGGACGTACAATCTTTTCCCATCCGTTACGGGAGTCTCTGCAGCGTAAGTACTCTTTGGATGCCGGCCCACTGGAGGTTCGCCAGTGTATGCTTCATTTTTCCATAGAACTTTCCCCGTCTTAAGATTCATACAATAGACCATCCAGTGATGCTTTCCGGATGGCACGCCTCGCCGTCCCCGGCCCAGGTAAAGTCCTGCCTTGGGCTTTACATTTTCCTCGGCCTTATCATTAACAACACTGGTAACAAATACCTTGTCCCCCCAAATCACGGGTGATGACCAGCCCATTCCAGGCACATCTGTTTTCCACAAAACATTATCTGTCTTTGACCATTTAACGGGCAGATCCTTTTGGTTCGGATTATTGGGCAGTCCATTGGCTTGAGGGCCCCGCAGCCTGGGCCAATGGTCTTTGTTTTCCGCTAATCCAGAAATTGAGAGAAAAACCAAATTAATAATGAAAAAAGTAATTATCCGCATCATCATACCCTAAGATAAGGCTCTTTAAATCAATGATGCGAGAGTAATCCACATAACTTTTGCTATGGGCTTCTTGGCAAAATCCGTGATGTTTTAGATTCGCTCATTAATAAATATGGCAAATACCATTTCAAATGAAAAAGTTTCAGGTGAAGCTCCGGGCTGGCCAGCCGCTGCGGCAATTGTCATCGGGAACATGGTCGGGGTCGGGGTCTTCACTAGCTTAGGTTATCAACTCACCGACATCTCAAGCAATTTTTCTATTCTGCTTCTTTGGGTCATCGGTGGAATCTATGCCATTTGCGGAGCCCTTTGCTATGGGGAGCTAGTTGCAAGCAAACCGCGGTGCGGAGGCGAATATCATCTACTATCATCAGTTTATCATCCTGGTGCAGGTTTTCTTGCAGGCTGGATTTCAGTGACAGTCGGGTTCGCTGCACCCATCGCTGCTGCTTGTGGAATTTTTGGTACTTACTTTCAGCAGTCGACAGGGATCGGAGATGAATCAGGAAAGGTTCCTGCTGCAATAATGCTTATCACAGTGACCTTGGTGCATCTCCTAAAACTAAAAGTTGGAGGTACTTTTCAGATCATTATGACGTCTCTCAAATTTGGTCTGGTTCTTCTCCTTGCAGTTTGCGGTATTATAATGGGTGACGCAGGCTCATGGGACTTTTCCCCTGGCCCTTATGAAATTGAAAAAAATATTATTCTTAGTTCCGGTTTTGCCGTTGCTCTGTTCTATGTAAATTATGCATTTGCGGGCTGGAACGCAGCCACTTATGTGGCCGGTGAGATCAAAAATCCCTCAAAGAACATACCCAAAGCATTACTTGTTGGTACCATTTCAGTTCTGCTTCTTTACTTGCTGATCAATATTGCATTTATTGTCAGTACTCCGAAAAGCGAAATGGTTGGAAAGGAAGAGGTCGGACTCATTGCCGCAAGACATATTTTCGGGCAGTCAGGTGGAAATCTCATTGGTGGACTCATCGCGTTCGGATTAATTTCAGCCGTCAGTGCAATGACTTGGGCGGGGCCCCGTGTCACACAGATGATTGGTCAGGACTATAAGAAGTTGAGTTTCTTTGCAAAGACCAATAAGAGCAAAATTCCAGTGAATTCAGTGCTCTTTCAGTCCTGCATTGCCTTCGTTATGCTCTTGAGCGTGGACCCTGATCAAATCATTGTCTATTTGGAGTTTGTGTTAAATCTCTCACTTTCTGCCGCTGTTGCCGGAGTCATATGGTTGAGAATTAAGAAACCTGATATGGATCGGCCCTACCGTTGCCTCGGATATCCGTTGACCCCAATTTTATTTTTATGCATGGCACTTTATGTGGAATGGCGTTTGATAGAGACCCGGCCAATAGAATCATTGTGGGGCCTAGGAACGGTTCTTATCGGCATTATTTTTTATTTTCTTGTGCGTAATTCATATCAAATACCAGATGATAAAAAAGGTTAGACCTCTAAAATTAAATATCATTAAATTTCTAAATATGAATAAAGCGATACCAAACATCATTTTCATTCTGCTTGCTGTGATCGGAAATGCTATCGCACAAAATGAAAAACCAAGATTATCTGGATCTGTTATCATTGCTGAAGCACTTGCCGGCAAGCTAGTTTCCGTTGATCAGGGTTCGTTCAAGCGCTTTTCGCTTGATCCTGAGAAAACCATTGATCATTTCCTCTTTTACCATTCTGCGGACTGGAGTCCGAACTGCCGTAAATTTACTCCTGAGCTGATCAAGTTTTATAACAAAGCAAAAAAGGGAAACGCAAATTTTGAAATTATTTTCGTGAGTCGAGATGATTCTGAAAAGGAAATGCTAAGTTACATGAAAGAACAAAAAATGCCCTGGCCTGCTGTGCGGTTCGGAGAGCTAAAAACGTTAAAGTTTCTCAAACAAATTTCAGGACGAGGTGTTCCAAGCTTGGCCGTGGTAGACAGCCGGGGCCTAATCATGTCGCAGAGTTATAAGGGCGGTACAACGTATCTTGGTCCTGATCCTCCTCTCAAAGAATTTCAAAAACTCATAGGTTCTAAAGAAGGCGAACCCAAGAATTAATTTCCCAAAGCATAACTCAAAGTGCCAGAACAGACCACGGACAAAGTTGATACTCGTAAGTGGGTACTTCCTAGCCCTCCAAGTACTGACATTTCAGGTAATGGAATACCTTCATTAATTAGAGCCATTTTAAATGTCCGTGGCATCACTGAAAGCAAAGAATACCTGAACCCAAAACTGAATGCGCTCAGTGACCCGTTTGAAATCCCAAACATGCACGGAGCCGTTGATCGTATCTTTCAGGCAATAGATCAACAAGAATGCATTGTCATTTATGGTGATTACGATGTTGATGGTGTCACTTCATTGACGCTACTCAAAAAAATTCTTTCAGCTTATGGGATGGAGGCGGTTCCTTTCTTGCCTCATAGAATCGAGGAGGGGTATGGGCTTTCTATAAATGCACTGACGCGTTGTCTGAAAGAATTTTCGCCGTCTTTAATTATTGCTGTGGACTGTGGAACAACATCAAATGAAGAAATTTCCTGGCTCAATGAAAAGGATGTTGAAACTGTCATTTTGGACCACCATGAATCCTCGCCCCTAGGTATTCCTGATTGCTGTGCTCTGGTCAATCCTAAGGCAACAAGGGACATTGCAGAATCTAATTATGACTATCTTTGTAGTGTTGGTATTGTATTTAAAGTTGCACATGCACTCTTGAAGCAACGTCCATTAGAGGAATTTGATTTGCGCGAATTTCTTGATTTGGTTGCTGTGGGAACCGTATCAGATCTGGTCCCCTTAACTGAAGAAAATCGTGCCTTGGTAAAACGTGGATTAATTGAACTTGGAAGAACCAAAAATGCCGGACTCGCAGCGCTCATTGAATTGGCAAATATCCGTCCCCCCTATAGTGCCATGGACATTGGGTTTCGTATCGGACCGCGCCTGAATGCGGCAGGAAGAATCGATACCGCGGGAAAGGCTCTAGAATTACTTCTGAGCACTGATCCAGCCAAAGCAATGGGAATCGCTGATGAGTTGGAGGAACGGAACCGTCAGAGGCAGGACCTTGAGCGGAGGACTACTGCAGAAGCCCTTGAAATGATTGATAATGGTCAGTTCGGCGCAGATCATATGGGCCTTGTTCTTGGAAAACGAGGATGGCATCCTGGTGTCGTTGGGATCGTAGCATCTCGTATTTCAAAGAAAATTCATCGTCCTGTATTTATCGTTGCAATTGATGAGAACGGGCTTGGGAAGGGGAGTGGCAGAAGCATTGAGGGCATTTCATTAGTTGAAGTCATCAGTGCTGGTGATCAATTCTTAATATCCGGAGGAGGCCATCATATGGCAGCAGGAATTTCAATTCATGAAAATCAAATAGGCGGATTCCATGACCATCTTTGTGCTTATGTTTCTTCAAATAGTGATCAGGATTGCCTCAGCCCAAAACTGAGATTGGACGCCGAATGCCCCCTCAGCGAATTGCATCTGGATTTACTAGATCATTACTCAAAGCTTGAACCCTTTGGATGCGAAAATCCGGAACCTTTGCTATTCTGCCGCGGAGTCACTCCAACTTCCGAGCCAAGAATTCTTAAGGAGAAACATATTAGAATGACTCTGCGCCAGCGTGAATCTATTTGTGATGCTATTTATTTCAATGGAACTGATTATGATCTTCCTAGGCCTCCTTGGGACATTGCTTTCACGGTTCTGCGAAATGACTTCAGGGGAACGGTCAGTATACAAATGAATATAAAATCCATTCGTTCTGCCATTAGCTAAATCACTGCATGTCTTTCACTGCTGAAACTCCTATCGATGAAATAGCTTCACTGGATAAAAAGCTTCTAAAGAATCTTACAAAAATTGGATATAAGAGCGTAAATGATCTCCTTTCGCACTATCCAAAGAGGTACGAAAACCGTAAACAGTTCAATGAATTTCCTTATGAGCCCACAGAATCGCCGATATGCTTTAGAGGTGAGGTAATTGATTCCTCAAGGAAGTTCTATGGGAGGCGCAGATTCTTTGAGGCTCTGATAAGTGATTCGGATGGGGCAGGGATAAATCAAATTACTTTGCGATGGTTTAACATGGTCTTCATCCATAAAATGATCATGGTCGGGCAAAATGTTGTCGTTTACGGAAAGGTCAAAAAAAGTGGTAAGCGCCTCATTATTGATCATCCTGAATTTGAAATTGTTGACGCAAGCAATACAAACGCAAGCATTCATCTTGGCCGCATCACACCTATATATCCACTTTCGAGTGGCATAAGCCAAAGGCCCTTACGTGAAGCTCTTTTCAACATTGTTGAAAATTTAGAGGAAACGGGCTTTCCCAAAATATTGCCTCCTAATAACCTCGTTGATATTCCAAGAATCAAAGCAATTCGTGCCATTCACTTCCCCTCCTCAGAAAATGAAATGGCTGAAGCAAGACGCGCATTGGCTTGCGAAGAGTTTTTTGTTTTGCAACTCAATGTTGCTTACAGAAAAGCACAACATAATGCGTTGCCCGGATCCCCTAATTGTGGCTCTGGAAAATTGCTTTCAAAATTACTCTCCTCGCTACCCTTTGAAATGACTGATGCGCAGTCCCGTTGCGTAGATGAAATCCGTTCTGATCTTGCCTCTACAAAACCAATGAACAGGCTCTTGCAGGGGGACGTCGGTTCTGGAAAAACGCTCGTGGCGGTTTGTGCTATTTTGCTTGCACTAGAATCAGGTTCAGAGGCTGCACTAATGGCACCTACACAAATATTAGCAGAACAACATCATGCTGTTCTATCTCAGTGGTTAGAGCCTCTAGGTATAAATGTTGGTTTATGTACGGCCAAAAAGAAAACCGGCTCTGATTTGCCTCTCTTTGATCAAAATTCGCCTCGTGTCATTGTCGGCACCCATGCCCTTTTATATGATTCTTCGAATAGTGAAAACCTCGGTCTCGTAATCATTGATGAACAACACAAATTCGGAGTGAATCGGAGACAAAAATTAATCAATAAAGGTTCATGTCCAGATGTCCTGGTAATGACAGCTACTCCTATACCCCGCACCTTAACACTCACCGTGTATGGTGATTTGGATGTTTCTGTGATAGATGAACTGCCGCCTGGGAGAGGAAAAATAAAAACGTATGTCCGTCAATCAAAGAAGCACCTTTCTGATTCAGTGGCTTTTCTAAAAACTAAACTTCAAGAAGGTCGTCAAGCGTACATTGTTTATCCTCTCATTGAAGACTCAGAAAAAATTAAAGTCGGTTCAGTAGAAGGTGAATTCGAAAAATGGTCAGAGAATTTATCGCCTTTCAAATGTGAATTATTGCATGGAAGAATTGCTCCTGATGAAAAAGATTCTATCATGGATCGTTTTAGGGTCGGTGATACTAGTGTTCTCATTTCTACCACCGTCATAGAAGTGGGAGTTGATGTTCCCAACGCTACACTCATGTATGTGTTCGATGCTGAGCGATTTGGCTTGGCTCAACTTCATCAACTCAGGGGCAGGATAGGCAGAGGTCAACACAACAGTTATTGTGTTTTAATGACAGGTAAATTGACCAGCGAGGCAAAAGAAAAACTTAAGGTCCTAGAGCAGAGCTCGGATGGATTTGTTATCGCTGAGGCAGATCTTAAATTGAGAGGGCCTGGCGAATTATTAGGCAAAGCACAGAGCGGTATTGATAGACTCAAACTTGGTGATCTAATCACAGAAACCGAACTGGTCAGAGAGGCCCGGTCACTTTCCTCTTCATTAATTGAATCCGATCCTAATTTAAATAGCCCTGAAAATCTTTATTTGAAGAACCTTATTATGTTTGATGGTGATAATGATGGGGTTGTGGCTTAGCCCGTTTTTGGTTTGATGATTTAAGTTATTGGAGCGATATTGATAATCATTATCATGTTTATCGTCCTCCGTTTCATTATTCGAAGCTTTCTAGTTTTCTTTTTGATTTCCTGTTCTCCGGAAAAAAATATCTCTACAAAAGCTGAAAATATAGATCTTAACGAAGTAGTACAAACCTACTCAAAAATAGTTTATGCCTCGTATGTAGATTCACATTCGGCTGCAAAAGACATGAGTAAATCGATTGATGACTTTCTCGATTCGCCTTCTGAACAAAGCATGGTGGCTGCAAAAGAAAGCTGGATAAGTGCCAGATTACCTTACTTACAAACCGAGGTTTATCGATTTTATGGAGGCCCCATTGATGATGAGGATGGCCCTGAAGGACTAATTAACGCCTGGCCCATGGACGAAGCTTACGTGGACTATGTCAAGGGTGGTCCGGAATCAGGAATCATTAATGACGTTAAGACTTACCCTGAAATCACTAAAGATCTTTTGATAGGTTTAAATGAAAAGGACGGAGAAGAAAACATCAGCTGTGGATATCACGCCATCGAATTTCTCCTCTGGGGCCAAGACTTCCAGGTCCGTGGGCCGGGCGAACGCCCTCACACCGATTACACAACTGCTGCCAATGCAGACCGAAGGAAACAATTTCTTAAGATTACGGTTTCGCTTTTATTGGAAAATCTTGAAAGCCTCGTCAATGAATGGGCACCATCAAAAGCAAACTATCGGTCGAATCTTCTTAAAGAAGATCCACTAGTAGCCATTCAAAAAATTTTATCGGGAATGACGTTGTTGAGTGGTTTTGAATTGGCTGGTGAAAGGTTGCTGGTAGCATATGAATCAAGGGCACAGGAAGATGAGCATTCTTGCTTCAGTGATACAACACACAATGATGCTATCTACGATATCGTTGGTATCATAAACGTTTGGTCAGGAACCTATACAGCTCTAGATGGCACTAAAATTGAAGGTCCGGGAATCCATGCACTCGCCTCTGATAAGGATCCTGCGCTCGGCTCTAAAATAGATAAATCCTTAATGACGGCTTTAGACAAATCGAAAGCTATACCAGTTCCTTTCGATCAGGCGATCCTTGCAGAAGACGGGTCTGAACCCAGAAAAGCAATTATCGGTTTAATTGAAGAATTAGAAAATATAGCAGATGGTTTTGTCACAATTGCCGAGAATTCTGGCATTAGTGTTTCTAGGGAACCAGAACCTTAATTCCTGTGAATGCTTATAAGATAGTCTTATTTCTTTTTTTATTCACAGTCTTTTCAATTATTTCTAAGGCTGAATCCGTCCTAAGCGGGGGTAAGACAACTGTTTTTCAAAAGGGCCCTAATGCCTTCGGATTGCCTTTAGCAAATATTACCCGGGCCAATCGGCGGGCTCATGTTGTCGGAAATTCTTTTTTCAATAAAAATTGGGTGTTTGCTCCAAGTTCGACGACTGCACGGGATGGATTAGGTCCTCTCTATCATGCCCGTTCTTGCTCCGGGTGTCATGTTCGCGATGGTCGCGGAGCACCTCCTCAAAATAACAAGTCAGGGGT
>MDTE01123246.1_pt1 | contig 10433 bp, 10 predicted proteins | sample 811231 | NCBI WGS metagenome assembly MDTE01 (sample SAMN05326651, study PRJNA326480) | marine metagenome | isolation source: seawater | place: Indian Ocean: Red Sea | collected 2010 | reverse complement strand
TAGAGAAGAAAAAGAAAGGTGAATCTGATAAACTAGAAGATTGGGTTAATCGTATACAACGTGCACAAGAGCGTGCACAAGAGCGTGCAAAGGATATAGATTCAGTCAAATCTATAACTGAAAGTATTGGTAGAAAGTTCCAAGAAGCACAAAATGATCCTTCATCATTTGCTGCACAAATAAAATCTGCCCCATCAAGAGATTACTCATCAACTGAATTAGCAAGCCTTGGTATTGGCATCGAACCTATAAAGGGTGCCACTTATATGGCTGAGGGTGGGTTAGTAACTCAACCAACTAAAGCGATAATAGGTGAAGCTGGTCCAGAAATAGTCTTACCATTATCTAATGTAGATGATGCAATTAAGCTAGTATACAAGCAAGGTGCTTCAGTTATGCTAGGTTCGACTGCTGGATTCTTAGAGAATATGCATCCATCTCAGTCTTCATCTAGGTTGAAGTCTAAGATGCAGAGTATAAAGAATACTCTTGGTATACAACAGATTAAGAAGACACCTGGCACTTCTTTCGGACTACCTAATCCAATTGAATGGTGGAATAGAGGTAGGAATGAAAGAGTAAAGGATGAGAACAAAGCCTCATGGGGTGAACTATGGGCAGATGATAATGCTCAGAAGGGCATGAGTGATGAGGCTTTTGAAAGAGGTGAGAAAGCACCATTATTAGGTAGACCTGACCAAGCATTTAATCCATTTAGAAAGAAAGAGAAGGGTGGACCTGGATCTGGCCCAACTCCAATGGTCAGACAAGTATTTGAAAGACCAGCAAGAGCTATTGGTGGAGTAGCTAAAGGTGTTGGTAAGAATCTCAGAAGTTTTATTCAACCTGCTGTATTTGGTGCAGCAGTAGCAGCACCGAAATCTGCAAGACAGGGGATGCCTGGTGCACCACAGAAGACTAACATAGCAGCTTCAAAAGAAACTAGAATTGCTCTTCCTTCTGGTAATGGACATGATAACTTTGGTAGACCAATTATATTAAATCCCTCTGCTAGTAGTGCATGGAGAAAAGCTATGCGTGCTGCTGCAGCAGATGGTGTAGATTTACGGGCATCCGTCAACTCTTCATATAGAAGTATGATGGAACAGGCACAGTTAGTGGCTGCTGGAAATGCTGGAAATCCAAATGTAATAAGTCCTGCTGCACCTGGTATGTCTCCACATGGTCAAGGTTGGGCACTTGATATTGATCAGAACAGTGAAGCAAATGAGTGGATGAGAAATAATGGTAATAAGTTTGGTTGGAGATGGCAAGGAGATGAAGATCCAGTACACTTTGATTATGCTAATAATGAAGCTAATCAGAAGTGGTTAAAACCAAAAAATAATTCTTGGTTACCTGAAGCAGGGAAACCAGGTCAAGGAGGAGAGCAAGGTCCACAGAAGAAGAGTTTGGCACAACGTGCAGGTGATATTGTAAATGCTGGTGTTACCTTAGCCCGAAAGGCAAAGATGGCAATGAAATTTGCTAAGATTGGTTCAATGTTTGGTCCATGGGGAACAGTCATTGGTGGTGTTCTTGGTGCAGTTGTAGGTGATCCACCTGGAATAACTAAAAGAAGACCTAAGAGTTCAGCTATGGAACCACCTGTCGTTTCTTCTATGAAGGAAAGTGTCAATTCAACTCCTGTTCAACAGGAAAAAAAATCTGGGGTAGAAATTGTCCCATTACCTTTACCACAACCACCAGTGATTATTTCACAACCTGGTCCAAGTACTGCGGAGCAGGAAAAGAAAATAGAACACTTTGTTGTTATTGACACCTTTGGTAGGGGAGTTAGGAAGGAGGTAATCAGTGTCTGATCGTCCGTTTGAACAAGAAGCTGATCTCAGCGTAGTGGATTCTCCAATGGAGACCTTGACTAAATGCACTAAGGCATTTGGTAAACTTTTTGATGCACGTACTAAGGTGCTCAAAAATATGCTTGAGAGTGAGCAAGAATCTGCCTTTAAGCAAAAGGAAGCTTCACAGGATGCTCCATTTTTGGGCGGTGGTAATATTCAGGCAGTTAGTAGAGGGGACTTTGACCTTACTAGATTTGGACTTGATGAACTTGTACCTAGACCTGGCATACCACAAGGTGAACCATCGAAGATGGCTGAAGGTGGTATTGTTGGAACTCAACCATTCTTTAGAGCACCTTATATACCTGGACCTGGTGAAGGTATTAAAAATGTAAAACCTAAGTCTCTTCAAGAATCTGGTTTTGATGATGCTCTTTATAATAAGATTGATAAGCAATTCCAAAAGGATAATAGTGATACTGAAAGAATCAAGAGAGCATTTGATCAAGCATTGAGATTGCCAGCTCAGGCTGGAATAGCTGCTCTATTAGATGCTATTAAGAATGCTTCTGTCAATGCACGATTAGATAATGAAGGTGCTAAGACATCAATTAAGAATAACTTTAAGAAAGTTGCTGATGCTTTTAAACTTCCTGCTAGTCTACCGATGAAGGAAGGTGTGGATGAAGATGACGACGATAGTGGAGCGAAGAAGAGAGATTGGTTTGAAATGTTGATACAAATGGGAATTACTGGGGCAATGAGATTGTTCTCAGGTAATAGGGCGGCTAAGGATAGTGGACCTATGGGTGATGAATTTGGATCAAATGCTCCTACAAAAGAACTTGCTTGGTCTGGTGATGCAGTTGGTATGGGTGATCCACCATTATGGAGTGGTCGTCAAGACATGGGATATGGTGGATCATTAATGGGTGATGGTAAAGGTAGAGGTGTACAATCGGCTACTAAAGATTTTGGAGCATATGCAGCTGCTCTTGGTGGACTTGGTGGAGGTGGTGGTGGCACTGATGCACTTACTGAACAAGCAAAGGTTAAAACCTTTGGTGGTACCATGGCAGAAGTCAATAGAAATTGGGGCTTCATTGGTAACGAAGGAGTTAATTATAGAACTGAACAGGATCATGAGGGTGTCTATAGTGTCAAGGACAAGATTGATGATGCTATTTCTAGTTTTGAATTCAAAACTGAGGGGCCTAAGGTCAATCTCACAGAGTTGACTGATAATGTTATCGCTGATAATGCTGCAAGTAGAGATAATAAAGCATCTCTATCGTTAATGGATGCACCTATTGCTGTTACTGGAGATGTATCTGCTCCTGGTGGATCTCCTGCTGGTGGAGGTGGTAATGATACTGGTTCAATAGCTTTACCTAAGATTAAACCCTCTCCATATTTCTTGGAGTATAATAAAACTTCTCAATTCTAATGGCTTCAAAGAATAATTTTACGTTAAGAGATTTCGCCATAGGTATTAATGGTGGTGAGGAAGCTGGTGGCACTGAGCTTCAGATTAAGCAAGAGCATCTCTTATGGTTAAGATATACTGAAGATATTCAAAGTGCTTCTATTAAGATGGAAGCAATGATAACTGATAGTCAAACTGCAGTGTGTTCACATTTAAAGGGTATGGAACCATGTTTCATATCATTTAGTGCTAATAGTGATGATGAGAATGATACTATATCTCATTTCATGATGATATATGATGTGCAGGATAGAACTCAAGAAGATGGTAAGTCTAAGGCAGTACTGTTGATGTGTACTCCAGACATGATTAATAATGCTGCAATGAAAATATCTAAGAGGTATGGTCCTGGTAGTGGGAAGAAGATTCATGAAATTGTCAAGAATGATCTTTTAGAGACAGAGATAGGAACAGATAAGGATATATTCTTTGACCAAACAGAGAATAAGTTTTCTTTCATCTCTTGTTTTTGGTCACCATTCACTATGATCTCATGGTTATGCAGTAAATCTATTCCTGCTGAGAAGGGCAGTGGTGCAAATGCTACTGCTGGATTCTGCTTCTATGAAAATAAAGATGGATATAACTTTAGAGCATTTGATAGCTTCCATAATCAAGAAGTAGTGACGTATCTTAAAGTGGGACATACTCCAAGTGAGAATGAAGATCAGAAAGATAAGAATATTATTCCTATTAGTAGTGCACAGGTTTTATCTCAGACTGATATATTGAAAGGTTTAAACATAGGATCCTATTCTAGTAAGGTGATGACATTGGATCTAAATGATATGAAATATGAGGAAATTCCTTTTAATATTAATAAATACTATGAGGATATACCCTTATTGAACCCAGATTCACCAAAACCAGCCTATTACGAGAAGTTTAAGGAAGGAGTCAGAGCTACTCGAATAATGTCTAAGGTAATGGATACTGCTCTATTCACATCAGGTAAGTATACCGAAGGATTTACAAGACAATTATCACAGTCTGCTCTTAGAGAGAAACTTTTCTACAATAAGTCTGTTGAAGTTGAATTCATTCATCAAGACCTTGCATTGAAGGTAGGTGACGTAGTACACTTAACAACATATAAAGGTAAAGAGAAGGAAGAAGACAAGGAGAATAGTGGTAAATATATAATTGGTCGATTGGAAAGAGAGTTTCTTAATGCCAAAGATTCAATGAGCACAAAACTCTTATTATATACTGATAGTCCAGGTACTAGTTAATGTTAGAACAAACTGCTAATTTTGTAGGTAAGGACGGGTTCAATTGGTGGATTGGACAAGTCGAGAATGATGGTGGCGGTTTTTATAATTTCGTCAACGGTGGATTTGATTTTGAAGATTGGGATTGGACCAATAAGGTAAAGGTTAGGATTATGGGTTACCATAATCCAAGTAGAGTAGAACTACCAACTGAAGATCTTCCTTGGGCAATGGTTGTAATGCCAAATACAACTGCTCAGAGGTCTGGTATTGGTACAATGCATCAACTCCAGATCAATTCTTGGGTTGTTGGATTCTTTATGGATGGAACTTCTTCACAGATTCCTATTGTTTTAGGATCTATTGGAGATGAGAACCCTACTAGCAGCTATGGTGTTGAGGGTGGAAAGAAAGAGGGATTTGCACAGTTAGGTGCAACAGACTGGAAGAAAAAGAATCATGGTGAAAAAGGTACTATGCCACCTGGCACTGGACCTAACGTTGAGACAGATTCAAAAACTGGATTAGATAAAGCATCTACAACTGGTGGTGGAACTGGAGATGGATCTGGTAGTTCTGAGGAAGGTACTGATGATTCCAAAAATCCAAGAAGTGCTGGTGAAAAACCAAGTGAAGTACAGGATGATGCTGAGGAGGATAAGAAAGTAACTGTCCACCTGGGCAATGGTAAGTGTGGTTCTGAACTTGCTACTAAGTTAGAAGCACCTATCAAAGAGTTCATGAAGACAATGAGAACTGTCGAAGCAAATGCTGCTGGAAAATTTATTAATAAAAAAACTGGTGAAATAGTTGATATACCTAAAGAGGTCGCAAATATAACTGGTAGAGTTCAGACCAAACTCAATGGAATGCTTTCTAACATTAAAGGTAAGGTGTTAGAAGAGACTAATAAGCTTGTTCAGAAAGGTCTTGATGATATTAACATACCAGACCCAGACCTAGATGGTGCTGTTAAGGAACAACTTAAAGATGTTGGTGGTTTAATATCTTGTTTATTCAAGGATTTGCTCAGTCAACTTGGTGACTTTATTAAGGGTATGTTCAATGATCTCATTGCCAATGCTCTTGATTCTGCCTTATGTCTAGTTCAGGATTTCATTAATGAGATCATGTCTAAGGTCATGGATAAGATCAGAAATGTGATGAGTATATTACAAGGTGTTACTGGTGCTATTAAGGGTGCTGCTGATCAGATACAAGGATTAATTAGTAAGATTGCTGATCTTGCTGATCTATTCTGTGCTCCTGACATTGGTTGTGCTTTAGATGCTTCTGTATTTGAAACTGGTTTTGGTGCAAAGGCACAAGGTAATGATCTCAAGCAAAAGCAGATAGATCAGTATCCAGTTAAACCATCTGTATTCGGACAGGTTGTTGGTAATGGTATACCTAAGAATGGATTTGTACCTTTCGTTAATAATCTGGGTGTTAAACAGATATTTGATACAAAGGGTGGTGGTTTAATCGATTTAGCTTCTCCTGAGGCATTGGCTACTGGTATTGGTGTAAAGGATTTTGATACTAGAGGTCCACTAGAGAAATTTGAAGGATTGAATTTCTATGGTGCTGATGGTAAGATTAGTTCAGCAACACTTGATTGTTCTAATACTATTTTGAATAAGAAGCCATGCTTCCCTGAAATGGTATGGGATAACCTACAGTCTACCAGTCCAGTCAAAGCACTACCTATTATTGATGACATTGGACAAATACTTGGTGTCATGATGAGGAAGAAAGGTAGTCGTGTAGGAATTGAAGCAAAAGTTCGTGCTCAATTTACATGTAATGATCCTGAAGGTGGTGGTGCTACCTTTAGACCTAATATTATAGATGGTGGTGTTGGTAAAGGTAATATTGTAGATTCAGTCGAAGTATTGACTCCTGGTATTGGATATGGATTCGATCCTGCTGAAACATATTGTCCAAAGGAACAGTATGTAATTACTGTTCGTAAGTCAAATCTTATTCAGCATGTTAATGATGGAGAACTCATACGCATAGTTAAGTATGCTAATGGAGATGATGGTAGATTAGAAGATGTAATGCAGGTTGTTGACACAGATTGGTCTGATGATCATATACTTCTTGCAACTATTGACCCACTATGGGCTGTCAATGTAGAAATAGGTATGATCTTAAAGACTTTATCTGGTCATGAGTTTGTTCTCAACTATGAGAGGAAGTATCCAGATTTGGTAATCCCAACCTCTGCAGTTGCAATCTATGCTGGATGTAATGATCTTATTCCAACTATTAATTCAATTGAGACTGTTAATGTTGGGGATGGATATATCAATCCAGTTATCACTATTGGAACAGGGGTTGACAAAGAGGAGATTGGATCCTATACTGTTGATTCAGACGGTAAATTAGTGGAACCAACCATCACTAAAAAAGTTTTTGGATTTGTAAATCCAATTATAGAAGATAAAGGTTTCCCAGAGAAAAATATCTCTGGTACTGGCAGTGGAGGACTAATAACACCTACATATGGGTATTCAGGTCCACGAGAGATTAAGGAGTCTGGCGTATTGGCATTACAAACATATGTTGATTGTGTTGGACATCCCGTATTGGAGCAGAACTCATGACACAACTTTTCTCTGGAGGTTCTGTTACTCCCAATACCTCTCCTAAGGTCAGAATCAAATATCCTAAGAACTGGGTTCAGTCAACATCAGCTGGACACATGATTGAGATGAATAACACCAAAGGTGGTGAACGAGTTCGTTTCTTACACGGACAGACTCGTAATTTCATTGATATGGATTGGAAAAAGGATACCTATCTAAAATCATATAATGATACATATGTACTGACAGATCACAACTTAGTGATCAAAGTTGGTAAACAGTTGAAAGAAGACAAGCTATGTCTTCATGTTATTGGTGATGTTAGATTATATGTTGAAGGTGACATGCACACCGAAGTGGATGGGAATCGTTATGATATCGTTCATAAGAACTGGGAAATGAAGTGCGGTGGGGTTTATACCTTACGTGCTGAAGAGAATATGGGGATTACATCTAAGAATCAGATGAAACTGGAATCTAATTCTTATGAGAATAAAACTACCTTCTTAAAAAATGATTTGAGTGAAGGTGGCTCCGTTGAGGAGATTGTTAAGGGTAATTATGAATGTAAGATAACAGATCCATCAAAGGTTCACTCTGTAAGGAGTGAGGGTAATATCCGTACTGAAGCTAATGGATGCTCATACGAGAAGGTTGATGGTAACAAATTCACCGAAGTCGGTGCTAAATATAAGACCACTGTAGCAGGTGGTTCTGTAGAATGTACGGAAGGAGGCAATTCTGCTCTAGGAATGAATACTTCCCTTGATAGTAATGAATACAAAATTAGTACCACTGGCACTATGCAGATTAACACTACCATACAAACACAAATCAACGGTGGTGGTGCTGTAGATATTAATGCTGGTGCGATATTCCTGAATTGATGATAGTACACTCAGTAAAAAATGACTTTTCACATGTCAGTTACAAAGCAGGAAGCTGTGTTCCTTAAAGGCTTTCTTGCTAAACATTTAGACGATTACGTCGAAGAATTGGTTAAAGAAGATAAAGATAGAGATAAAGTAATGGATCATATGAAAGAAGCACGTCAGGCTGGAGTATCATTATTGGAGAAGGCAGGTGAGGTCAACAGACGTGCCAGTCGTGCAGGTGACCACCCATACTTTACAAATCTCTGATCCTCTGCTATACTAATATGTAATTCGCCTGGTTTCTATGATTGATGATGAATTCCTTGATAAGGTGACTGTTGACATTGCAGCCAGAAGGTTTACACTACTAAGTAGTGATGGACGCACCAAATGCATCAATTGCGATGATGGTGACCAGTTCATTAGGATTCTTGATGTTATTCGTGAATCCTGTGTAAATGATGAAGTAGTCTACGTCTAATGTCTTATAACAAAACTTATTCAGAAATAAAGCAAATCCTTAAGGATTCCAAGAGGATCACTAAGGTCACTATGCTCAAGGTTGCAAAGCTAGCAATCCTTGAAACACTTGGAGAGGAACGCTCTAAGGATATTGAAGTCACATGGGATAGTAAATTAGGTGATGACCTAATGCTAGACTCACTAGACATGGTAGAACTTGTCATGTTCTTGGAAGAATGCTTTGGTGTTGAAATCGCTGATGAGATGGCGATGGATATCGTTACTGTTGGTGACGCTATTGAAAAGATCAAAGAAGCCAAGAAGAATAAAGGCAAGAAGAGGAAGAAGGTTAATGCTGCTGCTTACAAAGCAAAGCTTGCAAATCCACCAGTACCAAAGGAAGGTAGTCCTTTCGCAATGAAGAAACCTTTACAAGGTTTAAATCCTACTCTACCTACTGGTGAGGATATAGAGAAAGCAATGAACGAAGCAGTTGAAGCCTTAGAAGAAGAAGATGCCAAGAAAAAAGAAACAGAAGAAGGCCCACAACTACAGTAATCCTTCAGAGAAACAAGATCTGGCTCATGTAGAGGCAGGGCAACATGAATCTGAAGAGGTTGATGAACATGGGTTTACTAAAAGGAAACCTATCAGTGATAGGGAGTGCATCTATAAGTGCTTGGATAATTGTATTTCACTTGCTGGTCTTGATAAGAACCAGGTAGAGAGGTTAGCTAAACAGTTTAATCCTAATAATCCTGATGAAGTTGATATCAAATCGGAGTACCCACCGTTATGAAGAAAGTATATTGGGGATATTCTCTTGATGATGAAGGATCTCAATTCCCTGAGGAATATATTGATCCACCTAAAAAATTTAGATCTGGGTATGATTCACGATATGATCATGCCAAATGTCCTGCATGGAAGAAATGGACAGAGAATTGTTGGGTAGTCACTCAACCGTTTGATGTTGGATTGAGGTGTGATATCAAAGCAGGTAAGATGGGTACAGATCTTACACAGAAAGCATATAATCAATACTTTCATCTAGGAGAGAATTGGCTTAAAGGTCAATATCCTGAGATCCAGATGAAATATTCTATGTTATTGTGGACAAAAGAGAAAGATGTATGGGTGGAGCAAATACCACATCCATTATTGTCTAGGTATGGATTTGAATTAATCCCTGCCACCTTCCCCATATCAGTATGGCATAGACCACTGGTTGTTGGTATCAAGATATTAGATGTAAATCAAAATCTACAGTTGACAAAGGGTACACCATTATATTATTTTAGACTATACTCTAAGCATGGTGATCCAGATTTTCTATTAGAAAGGAGAGATCCACCTGCTGAGTGGCATCGGTTACAAAAACAACAAAACGTTCTTCGTGAGTTTGCACCTTTTAAAGCATGGGACATTATTACACAACGGCTACAAAACAAGGAAAGGAAGTTCAAGTGCCCGTTCAAATGGAACTAGATTTATTCGAGCAATGGTTTGAGGGTGAGTTTGACAATTGGGGTCAAGCATCATCTAATCCTACTAAGTGGGCACATATCTTTGTTAAGCATGAGAAGGTAGATGACCATAAGTTCTTAACCACATCAACATATAACTATTCTCCTGGTAAACCATATAGGGAGCAGGTAGTTGAGATCATTCAACCTTCACATGATCAGGTTATAGTATTGAATCCTGCATGTGATATGTTATTTGATTTTAATAAGGATAAGTTCTATTTTGATGGACAATCATCCGATGGATGTACATGGAAGGGCAAACCACTAGAAAGTAAAGCGAAATTATTCATGGATGCGTACCATACATGGGATAAAGGGTACTGGCATGGTAGTGAAGGATTTTTTATATTCAAGAAGAAGTTATAAATAGACTTGAACGTTTTATTGTGGACTTAGTGTGGCAACACGTAAGATATCTGACCTTACATTATTGGAAGCAGGAAGTGTATCAAGTTCTGATACTTTGCTGTT
>MDTE01120640.1_pt1 | contig 10433 bp, 7 predicted proteins | sample 811231 | NCBI WGS metagenome assembly MDTE01 (sample SAMN05326651, study PRJNA326480) | marine metagenome | isolation source: seawater | place: Indian Ocean: Red Sea | collected 2010 | reverse complement strand
TTCATCATCTATTCTTTATAATTATCAGTAAATCTTGGGAATTGCGTTGCAAAATATTTTTTCTTCCAATTTATAAATAAATAAATGAATAGATGTTTGATTTTTCATCGTTTTCCACCGTATGCCCATTAGTACTATATGAATTTTATTATTTTGAATAATTACAGAAGTTATAATTTGGAATCAAAGGAAAGATTACTAGAATATGGCCGATTTTAGAAATGATTTTGGAATTAATATTTGGAAAAAAATAAAATATTAATTTCTACTGTAATTCCCCGTAGTTTAATGTAGTTTAAACATGAAATATTATTTTATGTTAAATTTGTTATCTCTATGATAGAATAGATTTGAAGAAATATACCTCGTTCGGGATAAATTTTAGACAGAAACAAGAAGAAATGAAAAAAAATAAGGAAAACAAGGAAAAAGAAGAAAAGACGTGTGGCCCAAAAAGTTGAAAAAATTACACGACAGTTTTCCTTGCATCTTTTGCTAGTGAGTAAGTAATAAATTCACACACACACACCTACTGTCGTCCGAAAACTCGTGCCCCGAATTCAGACAGCCACTCTCCCTCTATGACTGAGACGTTTCTCGCATACAACTTGTTCGTTCGTATTAATTCGTTGAAGATGATGTAGGAGTGAGAAATCCCGATGGCTTCTTTCAATGTCTGCTGGTTCTCTCTCGAGGAAATGTTGTGAAACATGGTCGAGCTCGGATGTACAGAAAGTCTATTACCACCAATCAAAGTCATGAACGAACTGTTACTACCGCCACCATCTGAAACTTGCTCCTTCTTTGCCGCGTTCATGAAGAATCCAGCTGTTAGCGCTTTACGTATCCGAACCGACTTGTTTTCTTTTTCTTTTTCTTCTTCGTCTTCTATGTCCTCCCAGTCTTCTATGTACCCAACGCTTCGACTCAACTGCTCTTTGATCTTCTCCGCTTTATTCATCGCTCGAAACGAAACCCCGTGGCTTTTACACCAATTTTTCTTTCCATTTCTAAAGACTTTTGAATAATCTAAGTATAAATTCAAAAGCGTCATGTGGTCTCCTGTTTTATGTTTCGCCACTTGAATTGATTTCCCTACAAACACATTTTCTGTGCTTAACATTGCTAAAATCGCAACAATCTCCTCGGTGCACTTTTGTTTTCGACTCTCGATGATACATTTACACGCCATCGGTTCTAACGGGAACTTGCTCATTTGTCTCCCAATCTTATTCAACTCGCCTTTGTCATCCAACGCACCGAGTGAATACAACAGTTCTAAACTTCTCAACAAGCCTTCCGTGCTTGGTTTGTCTATGAAAGGGAAGGTCAACACATCGTTCACTCCCATGGCTTTGAGCATCAAAACGACGCCAGCTAAGTTCGTTCGAAGAAGTTCTGGAACGACTTGTTCAGACAAAGAAAACAATGCATCTTCCGTATACAATCGATAACACTTCCCTGGTGCTTCTCTTCCGGCTCTGCCACACCTTTGGGTTGCTTGCGAACGTGCAATCGGGACAACTTTCAGCTCTTCTACGCCAGATTTCGCTTTAAACGTGCGCATTTTCGTCAACCCGGTGTCTATAACGTATCGAATACCGGGAATCGTAAGCGAAGTTTCCGCAATATTCGTTGCCAAGACGATTTTACGCGTACCTTTGGGTGTTTCTTCGAAGACTTTCATCTGTTCCTCCGGAGGCATCGCTGCGAAAAGCAAAACGACATTGAGTTGCGGATGTGTATCTTTCCCTCGTTGCATGAGAAGTTTTCCTAAACTTTCGATTTCCTCTTGACCAGTGAGAAACACCAGCACGTCACCTTTGGTATCTTTTTCATCCTCGTTTATTTGCATCACCGAGCATAACGTGGCGTCGATGTAGTCTTCCTCTGGTTCCTTCAAATAAAATGTTTCCACCGGGAACGTTCTGCCTTTGATGTATATAATCGGACAGCCTTCGAAGAAATCAGAGAACGAAGAGGCGTCGAGCGTTGCGGACATGATGATCAGTTTTAGCGGAGGTGGAGGTGGTTTCTTCTTTCTTTTTTTTCTATTGTTGTTATCGTCGTCGTCCCTGTTCTCGACGTTGTTATTAGTACTAGCAGTATCATTCGTCCTCCGTTTTTCTTGAATCGCTTTCAGCGTCCCCAACAAGAAATCCGTCTGCAGTGTTCTCTCATGCGCCTCGTCGACTAAAATTGCCCCATATCTCGATAAGAGCGGATCGTTCAATGCTTCTCTTAGTAACATCCCGTCCGTGAAAAATTTGATTCTCGTTTGTTCGCTCGAACAGTCGTCGAAACGAATACCATACCCGACCAAATCGCCCAACTTCCCTCTGGCGCCTATTTCTTGACTTACTCGCTTCGCCACAGATACCGCAGCAACTCGCCGCGGTTGCGTCACGGCAACCATTGTTCCTTTCTCTTTGAAACTCGTCGTCGTCGATGATGATTTGTTGTTATTTTTATTCGTCGTCGTCACCATCCGCTCATACACAAACTGTGGTATTTGCGTCGTCTTCCCGGATCCGGTCTCGCCCAGAATAATAACCGTCTCGTTCTGTTCGATGTGCGAGACTAATTCCTCTTTGGACGCATAGATTGGAAGATTTTCGCGTTGCCTCTGAATCGTTTCTCGTTGTTGTTGTTGCTGCTGCGAAGAGAATGTCTTCATTGTCTGTTGCAATACTCCTGTGTCATTCACTCATCTCGGCGAGCTTCTCCTTCGTTTCTCTCAGCAGTTCCTCTTTCGTGGAGAGATAAAAGACGTTGCCTCTTCGTTTATACACCTGCGAAAGGAGGAAAACAAACGCAAAGCAGAAGAACGCGCGGGCGGCAAAGTGAGTCTCGCGCGTTCCAGTTTCGCGCGGCGGCGCGCGGATACAAAAGGACGAGACGACTTGAGACAAAAAAGCGATGATTTTGGTGGTGGTTAAAGTTGGCTTTACCTTTCCGTTCGCCGCCTTCGTCGAGGACGGCACGCTCTCCAGTTCTCTTTGCACGACCCTCAGAGTGCTTTTTTCCAACGTTTCTTTCGCGCTTCCGTCCTTCTCTCGTTCGTCGTCGTCGTCGTCGTCGTCGGCGGCGGCGGTGGTATCCATTTGAATAATGCCCCCAAAACGCGCGCGAACGACTAATGAACGAATGCAAAACGCCTTTCTTTTTTTCTGTTTGTTTGGAGAACCACACCCAAAAAAACGCCTCCAAAACGCACTCCTTCCTTCCTCCTTACATATAAGTAGGGACACATTTTTGACATAATAATTCTCTCTTCGTTGCGTCTTTGCCACGATGCTGCGACGGGCGTGCGCAACTCTGATACGACAGAGGACGCGAGGAGGAGGAGGAAGAAGAAGAGGAGGAAGAGGAGGAAGGGTGTTTTCGGCGCAAAGCGCGAGCGAGGAGGAGGAGGAGAAGGAGGAGGAGGAGGAGGAGGCACTGGACGAAGCGCGAGAAAGGCGACACTCCGCCGCAGAATCGTCCACATCTGCGTCCACAATAACTTTACAACTGATCGCGACGGACCGAGAGAAAGCCGGACGATTGTCGGCAAATAAAGCGCGGAAAGAAGGTTTAATCCCATGCGCCGTATTTAAGCACGGAGAAATAGAAACGACGAGTCAAGTGTGCGCGGTGAACGAGAGAGAGGTGGAAAAACTTTTGCGAAAGTTTACGAAATACGGTTTGAGGACGAAACTTATCGATATCGTTCTGGACGATGGGAAACGGACCGTGAAAGCGATTCCGCAGCAAATACAAATGCATGCATATAAAAATCAGGTGAACAACATCACATTTATGCGAGTCGATCCGGAGACGATCGTAAAAGTACCGATACCAGTGAAACTGATTGGCCAGGAAGATTGTCTGGGGACTAAGTTAGGCGCGTTTGTGAGTCACATGAGGAAGACGATCAAGGTAAAATGTCGAAGCGATCAGATTCCGGAGGCGTTTATTGTGGACGTGTCGAGTATGAATATCAAAGATAACATAAAGATTGCCAATTTAGAAATTCCAGAAGGGGTTGTGATTTGCGAAAACGACGTGGAAACGCCGATTGCAAAAATGGCGGGAAAATTGAAGAAATCTTAAATAGATCTATAGCGCATAAATTAGTTGTGTTTGTACCACGTATTCCAATAATACGTACGTGTAGGTAAAAAAATAAGATGTGTATTGTATCTCCCAAATTAATTGTATCTCCCAAATTAATGCTATCTATTCGTGCTGCTCTGCGCTGCTAACATGTATCTCTCGCTACATAGTTTCCAGTATCTCTCTATCCCTCTTTCTTCCTCTTTTTCTATTTTCTCTCACGCAATCTCCATCGGGTCGTCCGTCGTGTTTGGTTTCACTCTCGGGGTTGACATTCCATCGGTAATTGATCCAAAACCTTTGTGAATCTGGTTGGATAAAGTTTCGAAAGATTTTTTTGTCAAACTCGTCAGTTCGCACACTTTCCTCTTGAACTCCTCGAAAGATAATCCATCTCCTCTGAAAATAATCGGTCTGTTTTCCTTACTTTGTGGAATTTGCAAACCGTTCTCTTCATTCTGCTCTTTTTGTTTATGCTCCACGCCTTTGGCGTAATCGCTTTGATCATAATTTCCGAAATCTTCGAGATCTCTCTCCATTGTCCTTGTCAGCTGTTCCAAACGATTTTCAGCTTCTCCCTGGACATATTCGTAAAACTCCTTCTCTTGTTGAACTAATTTCGGCGATCTTTTCGTAAATGGATTGTGTTTTCTCCAATCGGCGTCTACTTCCTCTTCGTTATACGCATAGTACGCGTACGTGTATGTCCACTTCAAGAGCTTTCGGCACTGGATGATTTGTTGCTGCGCTTCTACAGCAAACGTCATTTCTCCCGGGCCAGCGCCGTGGTTTCTTCCCACATCGTCCAACTTTGTCGCGATTACAGTTTCCAAGCTTTTCTTTGCTCGATTTTCTGCGTCCTCGTGCGACGCCCAGCGTTCGTGATAGTGCGTGTATCTTTCGATCGCCATGCGCGCGCGTCTCTTCTTTTCGTTTATCGCTCGTCCCTTTTCACTCATCTTCGTTGAATCCGACGAGTCCGTCGTTCGGAAAGCGTTGCACGAATAGTAGCCACCGGTAGCTTCACTATGTTTGCTCCACGGCTCTAAGCACATCCAGCAAAAATCGTGTCGGCATTGCGAACACGTCATGTGCATGCACCCTTGATTCTTTTCAATTGGTCTTGAGCACTTTGGGCACGGTTTCGTATACGATAAAATCCAGTTCTGGTTTTCGGATTCCGAGCTATTCTTGGCAATCCACAGCTTCGCGATGTCACATCTCACGGGAGCATGCTCGTCTTCTTGACATTTCCAGCAAAAAACTTTCCCACATTCGCACTCGCACGACTGAATCTGATCGAGAGTCAAACTGTCTTTGTTCTCCAGGAGTAGGAAACGATCGCACCCAGCGGCCGGGCAGTGCTTCACCGCTGAATTTTGCTCCATAAACTGTTCCAACTCGAACACGTGGTACTTTGCAACCTTCTCCGCGTCGCCGAGAAAACGTAAAACCATCTCCGTCGATACTCTCTTCCCGCATCCGGGATCCGGGCAGCGCACGTCTAAAATCCCAGTCTTCCCTTCGTGCAACTTCGAATCGCAATAGCCTTCCCAGCACTCCACGCAGAAAGGATGCACCTTGCACGACGCAGTCGCCAACCTATCCACGGGAAAATCCTCGAAGCAAATTCCGCACCTCACCTGCGTCCCTATCTGCTTTCGTTCCTCTTGAACAACTGCTACCTTTGCCGATTTTTTTGCCGAACGCGTTGTCATTCTTCTCGTCACCACCGGCGCCGCGACGACAGGTACGGGTTCCGTTTTCTTCTCTTTCTCTTCCATCGCCAACCGTAACACGTTGTTCTTTTCTGCCTCCTTTTCCTCCTCCTCTGTTAACACACCCAACTTTCGTTTCGTCCTCTCCTCGTCGCCGAAATACGCGTCATGTATTTTATTCGTCTTGGCGTCAAAAGCGTGGAGCAAATACCGAGCCAAATCTTCTTCGCAATATAGAACGGATGTCAAGCCTTCGATAGCTTTTTTATACGACTCCTCGGCTTCTTTGCGAGTGTACACGCGGAACAGACCCTTTTGTTGACGTTTCATTGAGTAACTCATTTTGTTGTCGCTCTGTCTTCGATTGGTCGTTTCGAGTCTTCTTCGTCGTCGTCGTCGTCGTCGTTTCAAAAAGTCTCGTCAAACTTCTTCTTCTTCTTCTTTTCAAACTTTTCTCGACAAATCGAATCTCGCGAAAGGAAGAAGACCGTCGAGAACGACGAAAAGGAGGAGTTCGAGCAGAGAAGAGGCGAAGGGAGAGGGAGGGGGAGGTGGAGTGGCGCGAACGCGATCGAAGGAGAGAGAGAGAGAGAGAGGAGGCGCGTAGCCGCTTGTTTTGAGAACAATGACGACTACAAAGAACGCAATCGATTTTTAACTGTCTCGTTTTTCTTCTTTTCATTGGATTTTTCCAAGAAGAAAGAGCAAGAGGTCAAAAAGACAGGGGAGGGAAAGCGTTTATATACTGTAAGGTTCGACTTTCATCAGGTCATTACAAACAAAATTTAAGCGCTAAACTCTATCACCGAAAGCAAAGAAAACCACATCGCGAGGAGCTAATCTCTCTCTGAATGTGCGTACTTCTACTCTTGCTTCTTTCTTTCGACGGGACCAGCTTCTTCGTCTGCACCGACGTGGCTAAAAAACAAAAGGTCGAGGTTGTTTTTAAGGCTACAATATTCAATATCACTCTCTCTCTTTTAGATCATCTTGTGATCAACCTTCACTCTGCCAGCGATACGATCTAAATCTCTCATACCAGAAGCCGTGATGACTCTGCCCCCCTTGCCGTCCTTTTCAATGACCCCCACAGACTCGAGCTGCTTCAACACCGCTCTCGCCACAGAACCCGAACCAATCGCGCGGTGGTGCTTGTTGTGACCGTTGTTCTTGGAACCAGAGTACGACTTTCTCAATGCTCCAACGCCCATTCTGCCGTGAACGTAAATCTTTCTCGCAGTAGAGGCAGCTCTGATGTAAAACCAATCCGGGTCGTACGGGGCGTGCTCTTTGTAAGTGGCGGTTTTGACGATATCAACCCATTGCGGGACTTCCATCTGTTGGAGTAAAAAGAAATAAATGGGTGAGTATTATGCAAAACAAGTATCAAAGTGAAGGATTCGAGCGAGAATGAACGCGTTACGCCTTCGCGCGTTGGTGTCCGAGCGCGCGTTCGGTGAGAGAATTTTCCGCCACTGGAGAAGAAGGGCTTCCTTCCTCGAAAACAGAGATTCTCACGCGCGCTTAAACACGCGATCTCGAACGCGCAAAGCGCACAAATTGATCACCATAGCATTTATGAACAATCAATTCATACGATTGACTCGTAAACACATCTAAAAGCGCCCAGAAAACGACACGATACGGGTTACAAATCCGCGATTTTCTCATTTTTCCCATCCCGCTTCCGAGTGTGTACGGTGAGAGAAAGGAGAGACCCCAATCATCTCTCGTTCTAAAACTCATCGAAACGCGCGGTTTCAGCGACGCACCTTGCCCGAAGATCGAAAGTATTGCGCTAAGGAGATGACGAACTCATTCGCCGGAGCATCTTTCACGGTTCTCGGCGCGTTCACCATGTTTTGCAGAGTGAAATAATGAGGAATTTGAACACACCCACACCACAAGAGGGGGTGGGGAAAGGGAAAGAGAGGGCGCTTTTGGTTTTTTGTCCTCTCGTCGTCGTCGTCGAATTTTTTTTGTCCGACGACGACATTTTTAATTCTTTGGTCAAGACAAAAACGAAAATACGACCACCAAAGAGACTCGAAGAAGACAAAAACACACACCCACTTTTACGTTACGGAACGACGACGACGACGACGACGACACACACACCACCACTTTTGTCATGAAGAAGGCATCCGGAAAGAAAACGACCGGCGCGAGGCGAACCAACGGCGGCGATGGCAACCCCGGCGACGCCAAGAAGAAAACGAAGAACAAGAAGACGAAAAAAGAGACGAAAACAACGGAAACGACGGAGGAGAAGGGCGCTTTGATTCCCGAAAATATTTTCAGTCTTTTTCTCACCCAAGGGACTTTAGATATACTACTATTGTTGACCAAAAAAGAAGAAGAAGAAGACGACGAAAAAGACGACGACGACGACGACGAGAGAGAAGGAAAAGAAGAAGAGAAACCCCCGTCACAGTTACTAGAGGTGAAGAAATGCGAGGTACTCAAAGACGTTCGATTCCGCGGAGCCATCTCAGATTTTTATTGTTTGAAAGAACAACTGATAAAGGAGGAGAAGAAAAACGAAACGGTTTTCAATGGAGAAACGTTTGTTTTGCGACGGAACGAGGAGGATAAGTACGGCGACGGTAACAATTTCGAACTCGCATTGACTGCGGAACTAGGCGAAATGTGGAAGGAAGAAGCCGAAGAGAAGAAGGCCGAGGAAGAAGCGAAGGAAAAGAAGACGTATATATTTGAGTACGAGCCAAAACTTTGGGTAGACCTCGGGTCGGCGTTGGAGATGGAGATGGAGAAGAAGATTGAAAATGAAGAAAACGATGATGATCATAATGATGTATATCAAGACAAAGACGATGACGATAAGGATAACGATAGCGAGACGTTTATTGCGCACGATTCCGGTATCCAAAGTACCGCAGAGTTGGAAACTAAAAGTACTCAAGTTTCGCCGACCACTCGAGTAGACCAATATTTACAATACGAGCCCAGAACGTACGAATCTGACGGGGTGGATTTAGAGCACGTTCTGAACTCTAAAAAGCTCGAGTTGTTCTTGAAATCGTGCGAACCATACGTGGAAGAATGTTTGAAGGAAAATGAATCATATGATATTCTTCGGACCGAGATCGAATCTTTAATGATCTAATCTTATTCGTTAGTTCTTGTATTAATTACTCTAAGTTATCGCTTTATGTCTGCGCGCTTCCTTCTTATTCCATCGCATCAGTGCCTCCATCTTTACTTTCGCTTTCCTTCTCTTTAACTTGCTCTTGAATAGCCTTTAAAAACGTGCGCAAGTCCGCAATCGGCGAGTTCGTCTCTGCCTTCAATCCAAACTGACCCAAATCCATTTGTCCACTTTGTAACGCCTCCGAAAATCGTTCCAATTGCGATTTAAACTGTGGCGTTTGAACCAACTCTTCTAAATCAGCCGTTTCTCTGTGCTCTTCCGGCAAATGTACCAATAAACGATCGCGCACTTCCTTGTTTCTCAAAATCGGGCCCACAATTTCAGGCTTCAAAATGTCTCTTAAACTACCACCAGTCTGTTGCTGTTGCTGCGGAGTCTTTTCTCCGAAAGCTGGAACTCGAATTCCAGACATAGTCGCAGCCATCGCGGCAGCCATTTCAGACGCAGTCGCGCTCATTCCTTCCCCACCCGAAAAAGCAGTAGTGTCTTTCTCCTTTTGCGGCGCTTTTGGCGCCGTGTTCGACGCTCCCACAAATGGCGTCTCCATGTCCATCTCTGCGTCATTTTTCTTTTCTCCTTGTTCCTGTTGTTCTTGTTCTTGTTCTTTTTCTCCTTGTTCTTGTTGTTGCTGCTCGTTTACGGGCGTATCTGGTGGCATTTGCGACGCCGCAATCGCATCTCTCAACTGTTGTTCAAAGTCCGGTTCGTCTATCGATTGTTGACCTCCTCCAATTCCTCCACTTTGCATCGGTTCCGTTTGATTCAACGTCTCGTTCAGTTTCTTCAACAAATCTTCCTTCGCTTTGTCGTCCCCTTTCTCTTGGAACCAAAAGTACATGTCTCTCGACGAGTCTTCGATAAATTTCAACGCGAAACAGTTTGGCTGTTTCATCATTTTGCTCAAACACTCTTGCGGAAATATGATGATATCCTCGCTCGGTTCAAAAGGTGTCGACGGGTTTCTCTCCCCATATTGCAATCGAGTCAATGAATCGATCCCTCGAACGACGCGTAACTTCCCTTTCGTCGGATCTGCTTTCATTTTATTCTCGATTTTGTTTAATCGTCCGCAACGAATGACGCACAAGACTTCTTCCCCGTCCACATCCATCGTGTCTTCTGCGGACTGTTGGCCTCCCGCGTTGCCGAAGAAATTTGGCAACGCTTCCATGACGAGATTAGTAGTGCTCTTTTCTTCTTCCTCTCTCTCTCTCTCTCGTTACGAGCTCTCTGTTTCAGCGACGACAGACGACGTTTCGAGCTTTTGGAGATTTTTGAAAAGATCTCGTTTATTTCTCAGGTCAAAAGGTCAGACGAGGAGAGGTGCACATCTTACTTGTGTTTCTCGGCGTAAAACAGTACGGTCACTCTTCCAAAATTTTTATATATAGTTATCTGTAAAACATACAACTTTGCTCTAAGGACTAAGTTCTCTCTCTCTCTCT
>MDTE01188415.1_pt1 | contig 10434 bp, 10 predicted proteins | sample 811231 | NCBI WGS metagenome assembly MDTE01 (sample SAMN05326651, study PRJNA326480) | marine metagenome | isolation source: seawater | place: Indian Ocean: Red Sea | collected 2010 | reverse complement strand
TTGCGCGCAGGCGATGTTCTGGTACTTAACAACACCCAAGTTCTCCCAGCTAGGTTATACGGCCGCAAGGCAACAACAGGCGGTCGAATCGAAATTCTTTTTGAACGGAACATGGAGGTGGATACCTTCCTTGGACAGGTCAAAGCGAGTAAGCCACTCCGAGTGGGAACGAAGATGGTTACAGACGGTGGGGTGGTCATCACCGTTGAAGGAAGAGAGGGGAGCTTTTATAAACTGCGTGTGAGTGACGCTCACCCCGTGCGTTCGGTCTTACAGGCTGAAGGACACCTTCCATTACCTCCCTACATACATCGTCAGCCATCCGGCTTAGACGATGTGCATTATCAGACAGTGTTTTCGACTTGCCCCGGCGCAGTTGCTGCGCCCACTGCCGGACTGCACTTTGACCAATCGATGATGAGCGAATTGGAAAGCGCAGGTATAACCATCGCTATGATTACGTTGCACGTAGGCGCAGGAACTTTTCAGCCGATTAGAGAATCTCACGTGGCGGCGCATCGTATGCATCGCGAGTGGTATTCAGTGCCCCAGTCAGTCACGGAATCGATTGAGAAGGCGCAACGTTGCGGTGGGCGCATCATTGCGGTCGGTACTACCGTAGTACGGGCGTTAGAGAGTGCCGCTTCCGGAGGACAGCTGGCTCCGTTTAAAGGTTATACAGATCTGTTTATTTACCCAGGTTACGCATTTCGAGTAGTCGACTGCCTGATCACAAATTTCCATCTCCCCCGGTCCACTTTATTAATGATGGTTAGTGCTTTTGCGGGAAGTGAGCGAGTGATGGCGGCATACCGGCATGCGATTGATGCTGATTATCGGTTTTTTAGTTACGGTGATGCCATGTGGCTTGATAAGGTGACTGAATGAGTCTGCAATTTCACATCGAAACCCAGGACGATGCGGCGCGGTGCGGCTGGGTAAAACTGGCCCGTGGAGAAATTCAGACACCCGCGTTTATGCCCGTCGGCACGTCGGCTGCGGTGAAGACGGTGACAGTAGAGGAAGTACGGGCGAGTGGTAGCCAAATTATCTTGGGCAATACGTTCCATCTAGGCCTGCGTCCGGGTATCGACATCATTAATCGACACGGGGGCTTGCATGACTTTATGCGGTGGTCAGGGCCGATCCTGACGGACTCTGGTGGGTTCCAGGTGTGGAGTCTTGCCAAGCCGCGTGATATTACCGAGCAAGGAGTGACATTTCGCTCTCCGTTTAATGGCGCGGCAGTTTTTATGGGCCCAGAGGAGTCGATCGCTATTCAGAATGCATTAGGTTCTGACATCGCGATGGTGTTTGATGAGTGCACTCGTTATCCCGCGACCCGGGAGGAGGCGCGAGCTTCTATGTTGCGGTCACTTCGTTGGGCAAAGCGCTGCCGTGAGGTTCACGCCAATAATAGCCAGGCATTGTTTGGCATTGCGCAAGGCGGGTTTTACGAAGATCTTCGACGGGAGTCACTCGATGCGTTGGTAGGGATGGAATTTGATGGTTATGCATTGGGGGGGTTGTCGGTAGGAGAGCCGACGGCGGATATGTACCAGATGCTCACGGAGATGGTGCCTCATATGCCGACTGAAAAGCCGCGGTACCTGATGGGAGTTGGCAAGCCCGAAGATTTGCTGGCGGGTGTGGCAGCGGGGCTCGATTTATTTGACTGTGTGTTGCCAACCCGGAATGCGCGCAATGGCTGGCTATATACCGATCGAGGCATTGTTAAATTGCGAAACGCCGTCCACCGTTTGGATACCAACCCGGTAGAAGTACAGTGTCTCTGTCCCACCTGCCGTCAATATAGTCGAAGTTATTTGCGCCACCTTTACACCACTGGTGAAATGTTAGGCCCACGTCTGGGCACGATTCACAACCTCCATTTTTTCCAACGGCTGATGGCTTCTGTCCGAAAAGAAATAAAAAGCAAGAGTTTTACGGCATTTCGCCTTGATTTTCTTGCACAATTCCAGTCGGGCACCCCGCCTGTGGCATAATCACGCGCCTTTGCGCACACTAATAGATGATACACGAGCTATGAATTTCTTTATTTCCGATGCTTGGGCCCAGGCCGGTGGTGGTGGCGGCGGCGGTTTACTCGGTATGGCGCCACTGGTCATTATCTTTGTTTTATTTTATTTCTTACTCATTCGACCACAACAAAAGAAAGCCAAACAACACAAGGAAATGATCGCTGCGATGGCAAAGGGCGATGAAGTGGTAACGAATGGTGGACTCCTTGGCACGATCATTGATCTTGATGAAAACTTCGCATCGCTTGAGGTGGCCCGCGACACGATCGTTCGTGTCCAGCGTCATGCGGTGGCACAGATGATGCCAAAAGGGACAGCGGCCGACAGTGGCGCTGGCACCAAGAAGTTGAAGGAATAGGCGCGGCACGCCCAGCGAAAGTTGAGCAACGTTAGCGTCTGATGAACGACTCCAGATAATCCTATGTTGAACCGGTACGGGTGGTGGCAATGGCTGATTATCGTGGGGGTGATCGTACCAGGTATCTTTTTTGCCTTGCCTAATTTATTTGGGGACGACCCGGGCATACAGGTGCGCGGGTCGCGTGGCACGGCCCTAAGTAGCGCCGATTTTGATCGACTAAAAGCCCTGGTGGCGCAACCCGGATCAGGGTTGGTTCGAGGGTCACTCGATGCGAAGGGCGCCAGTTTTCGATTTACGACTCCAGAGGCGCAGCTAAAAGCCCGTGATCTATTTGAAGACGAACTTGAAGATCGCTACACCATTGCTTTGACATTGCTCCCGGCCGCACCGGCATGGTTTGAGTCGATGTCAGCACGGCCAATGTATCTTGGGCTTGACCTTCGTGGCGGCGTCCATTTTTTAATGGAAGTGGATATGGATGGTGCGATCCGGCGTATGGAGGAACGTTACGTTGCCGATCTTAGAAGCGCCCTGCGGACGGCGAAGGTACGTCATCGAGGTGTCCGACGGAAAAGTGAAGGGGGAATCGACATCACTCTTCGAAATGTCAGCGATCAGGATAAGGCGCGTGAGACTATTTTGCGGGAATTACCGGACCTCGAGCTAACCGGCGTTGGAGGGGGTGCGCCGGATAGAGTGCTTGTGCATTTGAGTCAACGTGCGAAAGACGAGTTATCAGAGTTTGCGTTGGAACAAAATATTACAGCGCTTCGGAATCGAATCGATGAATTGGGCGTTGCCGAGCCAGTGGTCCAGCGACAGGGCGACCGACGCATCGTGGTTCAGTTGCCAGGCGTTCAAGACACCGCGCGAGCCAAAAGAATCTTAGGCCGAACGGCAACTCTAGAGATGATGCTCGTCGATGAAGAACACAACGTTGATTCAGCGGTTAGCGGGTCGCCTCCACCCGGATCGCGAATATTTCATATGCGAGATGGGCGACCGATCCTACTGAAGAATCGCGTGATTTATTCCGGTGACAATATCGTTGATGCGGCGGCCAGTATCGATACCCAGACGGGTGGGCCTATTGTGAGTATTACGCTGGATGCTGCAGGTGCTCGTATCAACCAACGGGTCACAGGAAAGAATATCGGGAAACGGATGGCGGTGCTTTATATCGAGACGCGTTCGAAGATCAAGACCGATGCCCAAGGGAGGCCCAAGAAAGGGCCGCAGGGAAGGACATTGCGCACGAGTCAACGTGTGGAAGACGTAATCACAGCACCGGTTATACGAGATCAATTGGGAAAGCGATTTCAGATCGAAGGGCTTGATAGCGTGACTGAAGCGCAGGATCTCGCGTTGATGCTCCGTGCCGGTTCATTGGCTGCACCTGTTGAAATCATAGAAGAGCGTACCGTGGGTCCGAGTCTTGGTCAGGCCAACATCAGTCAGGGCTTTCGGTCGGTGGTAATTGGTTTCGCACTGGTTTTGATTTTCATGCTCATTTATTACCGGACATTTGGTCTCTTCGCCAACGCAGCGTTGGCGTTGAATCTGGTACTGATGGTCGCCGTTTTATCTGTGTTTCAGGCGACACTAACTCTCCCGGGCGTTGCTGGCATCGTGCTGACTGTGGGTATGGCAGTAGATGCCAACGTTTTAATATTTGAGCGCATTCGTGAAGAACTTCGCAATGGCAATTCTCCTCAGGCCAGCATTCACATGGGTTATAACCGAGCACTGTCAACTATCGTTGATGCCAACATTACGACGCTCATTGCGGCGTTGGTGCTGTTTAATTTTGGTACAGGGCCCATCAAAGGGTTTGCGGTAACGCTGAGTATCGGCATTCTGACCTCTATGTTCACAGCCATCGTATTGACTCGTGGGTTGGTTAATCTTTTCTATGGTGGAAGGCGCGTTGAGAAACTCGCTATCTAACTTGACGTATGTATTTTCTTAAACGCGAACCACGCATAGATTTTCTAAGCCGTCGGCGTTTCGCCGGCATTGTGTCAGCTGTACTAATTGTTATTGGTATAGTATCTCTTGGCGTGCGTGGTCTTTCTTTCGGGATCGATTTTACGGGCGGTACGCTGGTTGAAGTGTCTTATGACGAGACGGTGGAGGCGAGTTCGGTCCGAGATTTAATCGCTGAGGCGGGATTTGAGTCGGCGTTGGTTCAATATTTTGGAACGTCGAAGGATATTTTAGTGCGACTCCCGGCGAGTGCGATTGAAGACGCAGCGCAGGTCAGCAGTCGGATCATGGTGGCGTTGCGCTTGCCCTATAAAGAAACGTTGGCGACGAACCCCACCGGTGATCTGCAGCAGTGTGTTTCCGATGATAGTGGTGCCAGTGGTCCGTGTGCCGTGCAGATGCGACGAGTAGAGTTCGTAGGCCCACAGGTTGGAGAAGAACTGACCGAGAAGGGTGGGCTCGCCATGCTTTACGCGCTGCTTGGGATTCTGATTTATGTATCGTGGCGGTTTGAGTGGCGTTTTGCGATCGGTGCGGTCGCGGCGCTAGTTCACGATGTGCTAATTACCGTTGGTGTATTTTCTGTTCTTGGTCTTGAGTTTTCCCTGCCGGTGCTTGCTGCAATTCTTGCGGTCATCGGATATTCCTTAAATGACACGATCGTTGTTTTTGATCGGGTGAGAGAGAACTTTCGAAAAATGCGACGCGGTACACCCGTTGAAATCATGAATGTTGCGGTCAATCAGACATTGTCGAGGACATTATTAACCTCGACGACCACCCTGCTCGTGGTGTTGACTCTGCTGATCATCGGGGGCGAGATTATTAACGGATTTGCTACAGCGCTTCTGGTCGGTGTGTTGGTTGGAACCTATTCTTCTATTTTTATCGCCAATCCCGCGGTGCTTGTTCTCGGTATTTCTCGTGATGACATGTTGCCGGTTAAAAAGGAAGGGGCTGAAGCGGACCCTTTGCCGTAAGGCAAAGGCCGTCCCACCCTAACTGGGGCTATGCGGTGCCCAGTCTGTGCTTATGATGACACGCGAGTCATCGACTCGCGGCTTTCGAATAGTGGTGACACGGTGCGTCGTCGTCGTGAGTGTCAGTCCTGCCAAGCTCGATTTAATACGTTGGAACGTTTGGCACTCGAACCGCCGAGGGTGGCAAAACGCGATGGCAGTCACGAAGCCTTTAATGAAGATAAACTCCGGCGTGGCCTCGAACGGGCGCTGGAGAAACGGCCCGTGGATGCGCGAATGTTAGAGGCAATGGTGGCAGATCTGTGTCGAAAATTGAGTGTCATGGGAGTGCGTGAAATTGAATCAAGGCAGATTGGAGAAGCGGTGATGGACACGCTTATTCACGTTGACGAAGTAGCGTATGTCCGCTATGCCTCCGTTTATCGTCAGTTTCAGGATACCGCGGCATTTGCAGAGGAAATCCGGCAGCTGGGGGCTTCGCGCGGTGAAACAACAGGAGCTGGACAACTCTCTTTGACTCTAACAGTGTCTGATGCGAATGACGAATAATGGTTTAATGGATCACGCGCATATGACGCGTGCGTTGGAGATAGCAGAGCGGGGGCGATTTACAACTAAACCTAACCCAGTAGTTGGTTGTTTGATTGTGAAGGGATCGGAAGTTATCGCAGAAGGCTGGCATGAACGGGCGGGAGATGCACACGCGGAAGTTAATGCGTTACAGGCCGCGGGTGAGGCCGCCCGCGATGCGCAGGCGATTGTCACGCTTGAGCCGTGCAGTCATATAGGGCGAACGGGCCCTTGTGTGGAGGCATTGATCAGTGCTGGGATCGTGCGGGTTGCGGCCGCTATGCAAGATCCAAACCCAGCGGTGGCTGGCAGGGGGTTTGAGCGTTTACGCGATGCAGGCATGGAAGTCGTTATTGGTATAGAGGGCGAGCGAGCGGCGGCATTGAATCCAGGATTTATTCGGCGAATGCAGACGGGTCGGCCGAGGGTTCGAGTCAAACTGGCCGCATCGATGGATGGTCGAACAGCTGCCAGTGATGGGAGTAGTCAGTGGATCAGTAGCGAAGCTTCAAGGGAAGACGTTCACCGCCTGCGTGCCGGCAGTTGCGCCGTGGTGACTGGCATGGGTACGGTGAACGCTGATAATCCACGACTTAACGCACGACTAACAGAGCCCATTGTTCAGCCGCTGCGGGTTATCATCGACAGCACAGGCCAACTCAGCACGAAAGCGGCCCTTTTTGATGTCGATGGTTCTGTGCTGGTGGCAAGTGCTAAGCCGCGACGTGACAAGGGCGACGCCTTTGATTCACGCACGGAAACCATCATGTTGCCGGATGGATCAGGTCGAGTGGATCTCGTGGCGTTGATCGATGAATTGGGTCGTCGTCGATGTAATGAGGTTTTGGTTGAAGCGGGTGCGGGCGTTGCGGGTGCATTTGCCGCAGCCGGATTAATCGACGAATTGCTGATTTATCTAGCGCCGGATCTGTTGGGTTTAGCGGGTCGCGGCATGTTTGCTTTGCCAGAAGTGGTTAATCTAGAAAACCGACTCAGATTTGAGATCAGCCAAGTTAAACAGTTAGGACGCGATCTGCGAATCAAGCTGCGACCGGGGCGCCGGGAGACTTAATGTTCACCGGTATTGTCCAGATGCAAGGCACGGTGACCGGACTCACCGGGACCATGCGTGAACGTGTGCTGGTGCTTCGGCCGCAGGGAGAATGGTCTCCACTGGTCAGGCTCGGTGACAGCATTGCAGTTAACGGCGTGTGTTTGACTGTCAGTCGACTGGACTTGGGAGTGCTTGAATTTGATGTGTCCAATGAGACCCTTACTCGCACGAATCTGGGTCAAAAAAAACCTGGAAGTCGAGTCAATCTTGAGGCGTCCATGTCAGCCGAGTCGCTGTTCGGCGGACACCTGATGGTGGGTCACGTTGATGGTCTGGCCACCCTCATGAGCGTGAAGGAAGTAATGCGCTCACGATGGATGGAATTCAGGGTCGCGCCTTCGTTAGCGCCGTTTCTCGCAGAAAAGGGATCGCTCGCGCTGGACGGTGTTAGCTTGACCATTAATCAGGTTCGCGATGAGAAAGATGGGGTTTGGGTGAGTATTAACGTTATTCCCCATACGCTCCAGATGACAACCCTTGGGCGACTGATAAGCGGCGATGATGTCAATGTGGAGGTTGATCTGGTCGCGCGTTACCTTGAGCGAGCGCGGCAGGTCGACCAGACTTATGCGTCAACAAATAACCACGATACACCGACAGGTAACGATACGCTGTGACAGTTCCACAAAATTCCACCCCGTTGTCGAAGGAAGTCAGCCAGATTGAGGATGTGCTGGCCGACTATCGGGGCGGCAAGATGGTGATTTTGGTCGATGACGAAAATCGTGAGAACGAAGGCGATCTTGTTATCGCGGCGGAATTTGTCAGTGCAGATGACATTAATTTCATGGCTGCGCATGGACGGGGACTGATTTGCCTTGCCTTAACGGAAGATCGCTGTAGGCAATTGAATTTGTCTTTGATGGTTAATCAGAATAATTCTCGATATAGCACCAATTTTACCGTTTCAATAGAAGCTGCGGATGGCGTGACCACGGGAATTTCGGCTGCCGATCGGGCGAGAACCATACAAACGGCAGTACGGGAGAAAGCGAGCGCAAAAGATATTGTGACGCCAGGCCATGTGTTTCCAATCATGGGGCAGCCTGGTGGCGTCCTGACTCGGGCGGGACATACCGAGGCAGGGATAGATTTGGCACGACTCAGTGGGCTCGTCCCGGCTAGCGTGATCTGTGAAATTCTTAACCCCGATGGGAGTATGGCCCGCCTGCCTGATTTAATGACCTTCGCCGCTACTCACGACCTGCGAATTGGAACCATTGCCGATTTAATTCGTTACCGGTTGGAGTCAGAACCGACTGTCTGGCGAGTCTCAGAACATCCGATCGCCACGCGCTATGGTGACTTTAGAGGGATTATTTATGAAGACAGCGAACTTCGCTCGACACACCTCGCGATTGTCCGGGGCGTGATTGATGGAACCGCCGAGGTGATGGTTCGAGTGCAAAGTCATCGCGGGGTGTTTGATCTTCTCGGTGAGGCGCGGGGTGCAGTGCGTTGGACCGTCGATCAGGCATTGCAGCGGTTGTCCGAGGAAGAACAAGGAGTCCTGATTCTTCTCGAATACAGTGAAAATGCAGCCGGTTTGGAACGGCGTTTGCGTGACGACAGCGCCGTGGGTTCTGTACAGGAAGAGGATGGACATGACCTTCGAATGCTGGGGGCAGGGAGCCAGATTCTGGCGAATCTCGGAGTGCGCCAAGTGCGGGTATTGGGTACGCCGAGACGAACCCATGCTTTGTCAGGGTATGGTCTAGAGGTCACCGGGTATATTGAGGAGCCGGGGGCGGGTTAATGAGCGGAGGAGGGCGCCATATGGCGCGACGCCGCGCGGTCCAGGCACTGTATCAAGGAGAAATAATGGACCAGAGCGTCAACGAGATCAAACTGAATTTTCTCGAAGACTCCAAACAAGCGGAAGTGGACCATGCTTATTTTTATCACTTGTTGGAGGAAGTCTCGAACCATCGAGATTCAATAGATGAGCGACTGACCAGTTGTCTCGATCGTGATCTGGCGATGGTAGATCCTGTCGAACGGGCCGTTCTCCGTTTAGGCGCGTATGAGTTGGAGTATCAGACGGATATGCCAACGCGTGTGGTGCTGGATGAATCTATTGAGATGAGTCGAATCTTTGGCGCGGAGGAGGCGTATCGATTCGTGAATGGCGTGTTGGATCGCCTGGCTACGGTACTGGGGCGCAAATAAAGTTCTGACGGCTAGCGTTGTTTCGAGTGTCGGGGAGTCCAGTGAGGGAATTCGATCTGATTCAGCGGTTTTTCGATAGACCGACAGGGCAGCGGCAGGTTCGCTTGGGCATCGGTGATGATGGTGCGGTCCTGCAGGTACCGGAGACGCATGAGTTGGTCGTGGTGACCGATACCTTAGTTGAAGGTGTTCATTTCCGTGCGACGGACGGGGCCGATGATCTGGGTTACAAAGCCCTTGCTGTTAATCTTAGCGATCTCGCAGCGATGGGGGCGGTGCCGGTTTGGGCATTACTGAATTTGACTTTACCCGAAGCCAATGAGCATTGGCTTCGGCAATTCAGTGATGGTTTCTTCCGTCTAGCCATGCAACACGATGTGGCTTTGGTGGGCGGCGACACGACTCGTGGACCCCTGTGTATCAGCGTAACCGCGGGTGGCTGGGTTTCTGTCGGCCAGGCTTTAACGCGATCAGGGGCCGCAGTGAATGATCGGGTCTGGATAACAGGTACGATCGGTGATGCTGCGCTAGCGCTGGCGCTGGCAGAACAACCCGTCGCTAATATCGATAGCGAAGCCAGATGGCTACTCAATCGGTTGCATCGCCCTACGCCTCGAGTAGGCATTGGCCTGGCGCTGCATGGCCTGGCTTCCGCAGTGATCGATATCTCAGATGGTTTGTTAGCAGATTTGGGACAGATTGTCCGAGCGAGTGGCCAGGCAGGGGCAGTGATAGAAACGACATCGTTACCACTGTCGCCTGCCGGAAAATCTTATCCTTTGGAAGATCGCTTGACTGCAGCGTTGACAGGTGGAGATGACTACGAGCTCTGTCTGACGGTTCCCCAATCGAAGAGCGACCGGATGCGTATGCTCAGCCGGGAAGCAGGAATTCTCCTGACCGATGTCGGGTGCATCACCGCTCACGCTGGTATTACGTTGACTCAATCGGGCGTGCCGGTTTCGGGGCCGAGGCGGGACGGCTATGAGCACGTTTGGCCGATTGCCAGGGAGAGGAATTCTTGAACGGACCCGTGCGTATGGGTCGTAGTCCGGCCCGTTGGGTTGCGTTTGGGTTGGGTTCGGGTTTGTTGCCTGTTGCTCCGGGCACTTTTGCCACGCTCTTAGCGATACCTCTGGTGTTGTTATTATCTTTCTTGGATGCTTGGCTTTATGCGATCGTGTGTGTTGCGTTCGTGGGACTGGCAATAAT
>MDTE01122963.1_pt1 | contig 10434 bp, 18 predicted proteins | sample 811231 | NCBI WGS metagenome assembly MDTE01 (sample SAMN05326651, study PRJNA326480) | marine metagenome | isolation source: seawater | place: Indian Ocean: Red Sea | collected 2010 | reverse complement strand
TTTTTAAATTAAACTAGAAACAAACTAGGAGAACACAGTGGCATCGACCTCAACCAATAAACAACCGATGATGGTCGATCGCCCCTTTTTACGGGGCGCAAAGATCAACAGCAGTACGACGACTGTCAGCCCTGTTAACACTGAGTTTGCCAACCTTATTCAGTTGGTTCGAGTCGGTGATATCCCTTCAGAAGACGCTGCTATCGTCGAAGACATCTTCGTCGTTTCTAATGAAGGCTACCCAGACGACGGTGGGGTACGTGCTTCAGCTTTTGGTTTGTATGTGTATGCACCGAACCAAGCTGCACCTTCTACTGCTTCTCCCATCCTGATCAACAAATTTACTGTTGGTCTTTCCGGAAGCACTGAAGGTCTGATCCAACGAGTTGAACTTCCTAAAACAATCGCTCCCACTCCTCAAACAGGTGACACCTCATTGCTCCGGCCAATCGAGCTGGGCGCTAATGAAGCACTCTATTTAGAAAAGGGCTACATCTTGGGTGTTGGTTACCTAGGTGATTCTCCCGTCGCGGTATCGGGTGGTCTGAGTCCCTCAGGTGTTTCCTTCTGGGCACAAGGCGGATTCTATTGATCAGTGAGCAAACGTCGTAAGGGCTCTGATTTCTTTGGGTGGGAGAACTTCTCACCCAAGAAGCAGAGCTTTTCTTTTGACAAGGTAAAAGGAGGAAATACAGCGAGGTCACTCGACCGCCCAATGCCGTGGCATGAGAAGTTCAGACCTGATGTAAACCTCAAAGACTTCAGCGTCCTTTACGACTACAACTATTCCTCCATGTGGACGCGCTGGCGTCGGGGATATGAGTTGTATATGTACACCAACCAGGCTTTGGTTGGTCTGAACTACACGTTCAGATATGCGATGAACGGCCAGGCAGGCTCTGGAGGAACAGAGATCCCTGGTCTTATGTACATGTACCCGTCCACAGAGCAGGACATGGGTATGAGGATGGTGGTCATCAGACCACGAGACAGCATTAACCTCCTTGACCTTGGTCTTTCGGTCAAGAGCGTTTTTAACTACGACATCCTTAATAAAGTCATCGGTGTTGAATTAAGTAGTAACTTCGGCCCTCCAGTCTCAGACATGACTGGAGAGCTTGTCTCTGATCGTTTTGAAGCAGACGGTACTCCTAAGACCACTTACAACAACTACACAGTCGTTGCTGTGGGGACGAAAGCAGGAGGACCGCAAGTACCAACTGGCGCTTCCGACCTAGATACACTTTTTCTTTCGGTCGCCGAAGATAAGAGCTTCACGACTATCCAGGATAAGTCCTTCTCTAGCCCTGCTTTTGGTAACCCCACGGTTGGAGAATTTCTTTCTACAGCTATGAGATTCGGGTGTAACTGCCCTGACTATTTAGCAAGGGAAGATTTCAATCTTTACAAGTACGCTCAAAAGAAAACTTATCCTTACACCGGAGTACAAGATTTAAAACCTGGAACTTACGACGCAGGTACAAATACTTTTGACGGCGAGCGTCCTGTTGATACCCGTGACTTCCCTGGTTTTACAAGAGACTTCGGCTTTATTTATACCAAGAATCTTTTTCTTGGTCCTGTCGACGGTGTAGATAATAAGGCGTCTTCTTACTCGGATCCAAACTTACTTTTCTTCCAACCAAAATTCTGCAAACACATCTACGCCTCGTGGTGGGATATGCAGAACAGATTCCCTAATTACAAATACTTAGGTGCTTTTCTTCAGCAACCTACTGACGAACCGATGGACGGTCGTTACAGAGAATATTTTGAAATCAACCTCGATAAACAAACCAAAAAACTCCAAACCGCTCGTACTTTGAACTGGTGGGAAGCATACTCACCTGCTCGTGACACCGTTCCGGATCACGTCCTTTATTCGGACATGAACCCGACGATGGTCAAAGTTTTGAACTTTGATACCTTGGCTTCCGGTGTGTCAATTCCTCTTGTCCCGAGTGGGTTCGTGATGTTTGACATCGACGAATTCAATCCTTTACAGCCTGTTCCACCTGAAAACCGTCCTATTATTGACGGGGGTCAGTATGTTGACGGTGTCCCAAGTGGAACTGTTGCCACGATTGTTTACGACGGAGGGACTTACGCGAATGGTTCCCCTATCCCTCCTCTTTTTAGTCCGATTATCAATGGAGGTACTTACTAAATGACAACCACTCCGGTAACTCTTTTATCGAAGCGTTCGGGTAATACCTCTGACCGTCCTTTAGATACGACAATTCAAGCTGGTGAACTAGCGATCAACTTCGCTGCAGCTGAAAACGGTCTTTACTTTAAAGACTCAGTCGGTTCTATTCGAAAAGTAACTGGCGTTCATTATGGTTCGAGTGCTCCCAATAGCACTCCGGCAGGTGCCACGGGTAATTCAGTAGGTGAGATCTGGGTTGACTCTGGTACGAATAATTTTCTAAGGGTTTGGGACGGAACCACTTTTATCAAGATCGGTGCTGCTTTCGCTGATTCTGCAGGAACAGCCAATGTGACGATCGCTTCAGGCGCAATTGTCGCCAACAGCTCGATCATCAGCTCGGGTGTTTACTTAAATGTTTTCACAGGATCATTTCCTGCCGCTGCTACTACAGGATCATTCGCCTATAAAAACGACGCACCTAGCGGACTTTACGTTTCAGCAAACGGAGGCTGGGTGCCAGCAGCCTAACGAAGCGTCGCTTTAATTTTTCCAGCAGCGCCAAACAGGTTGCCGATAATCGCTGCCATGGATGCTTCGACATCGGGAGCTCCGACTTCTTTAGCCGTGTCGTATAAATCTTTTGCTTTGAACCCACAGTCTTCGAGGTTCCGCACATAAGTAACCAAGCTATCCCGAGAGTCATAGCTCTTGACGTTCTTGAAGTTCTTGTATGCGCCCATCAACCCTTTTTCGCACATCGGAAGAAGGTAGTCCATGCTCCGGACCTTCTCAGCCATAAAGTTGAAGTCACATAAGTGCCGTTTGTACTGCTCCTTGAGAAACTCACTCATCGAAAGTGAATTAGGGCTCTCAAGGTTCAGCGAGAGGAGATTCGCTTGAGTATTCAGGTGATAAAGATAAGAGGCCAGTTCGACCATCCCAAAAATGAGATTGTCGACACTGACCTCTTTCGTTACTACGACTTCTTCTTTGATGATTTCCCCCGTGGGCGCTAAAGCAGCTTCAGAGAGAATTTGTTGAATATTAGAAGAAGTCATTTAACTCAGACAGGGCACTGACCCGTGCTGCAAGGGGTGGTTTCTTCTTCAACTTTAGCTTCTTCGGTAACTTCTTTCTGCTCGTCTTGAGTCTTCAGGAAGTCCTGAAGCGCTTCTTTGTTGATACGGAACAGAGACTTAGCGCCGTTAGGTTGAAGGTTGACGTAGGTGCTCTTAGGCCAGCCACCGGGCTGACGTGACTCAGTCAGAGAAATGCGTTTGCGAACAAAACCAGCTGAGCAGTTGAGCAGCTCAGCAGTTTGGGCGATTGTGAGCAGCTTCTGGGATTCCATGCAAATAAAGTTGTGAGTGATCTCAACGTCAAAAGGTTAGCAGCAAATACCTCTACAGCAACAAATAAAATCATCGTTATTTTGTTTTAATGTTCTATGACGGTTATGATATATCAAGACTTGCTTGACGGTAGCCAATGGCACGGATCCGAATCGCTGGCGAGGTTTTTAGCGGCTACAACAAGCCAAAACGGGACGTCCAGGGCGGCAAACAGTTTGCTGTGGCGGCCAAAGAAGGAGACAAAGTCCGCCTGGTCAGGTTTGGAGACGCGAATATGGAGAACAAAAGTGACGATCCGGAACGCAAAAAGAATTTTCGTGCAAGGCACAACTGCGATGAGAAAAAGTCAAAACTCACCGCTGGTTATTGGTCATGCAAAAAATGGTAAGCATGTAGTGACATAGTGTAGACGTCGATTTCGAATTAGACTAAAGTCAGCAGCATCGATACGATGAACGGCTCTGAACATATCAGTGTCAGTCTCACGCTCGAAGATGAATTTGTACTGACCCGAATCAAGAACGCTGCACATGAACTCAAAGGAAAAGATCGAGATCAATATCTTTGGAATCGAATCGTGAGGCTTGTCTGTCGAGAACGAGCTTTCAAGTATGTTGTTGATGAGCTCGGTGTTTGCGTCGATCCTAATATTGGAGTATTCGACGAATTAGAAAATGAAGAGGAATAAGTTAGTACCCCTAGTACTTCTGTTTTTTCTATTTATAACTCCATCTGCTTTCGCTACTGAAGTATTCACCTTTAGTCAGTTAAAGGAGCTCGCAGAGAGCGTAGGGTTTTCACCCTCGATATCTTCGACTATCGCGGCCATTGGATTAGCTGAATCTTCAGGTAACCCCAACGCACACAATGATAATCTAAGCACTGCAGATAATTCCTACGGTCTGATGCAAATCAATATGATTAATTTTCCGTATTACCAGCTTGGTAATTCAAGATTGAAAGAATTCGGCATTGAGTCAAACGAAGAACTTTTTGACCCAGTAGTAAATATGAAAGCTGCGAAAAGGATTTATGATACAAGTGGTCTTACCGCCTGGAGCGTTTACAGGCAAGGAACTTACAAAAAGCATCTTCCCTAAAGTCAATGACTTACTCTGCCTCCTACCCTAAAACTGCTGGTATAGATTTCTCATCAGCTTTTGACACTGACAAAAATATCAACTTTAGCGCTGTGGGGGAGAGTGTTTTTCCTACGGAAAATATTCTCGGAGTAAATAAAAACATGGACACCATCAACCGCATTGGTGAGAAGGTGTCATTTATGGGAAGTTCGAATTTACCCGACGCACGTCCAATAGGGACCGAAGAGGCAGGAGTGCGTGAAAAGCTCTCCGCACTGGCAGAAGAGCTTGATCGTTTAAAAAGAAAAGATACTGGAGTTGAAACCATCGAAGATAAGATGGAAATTGCAAAAGGTGTAATTGCTCAAGCTGTTAAGGACTTTAAGGGTCCTGTTTTGTAGAGGATCTATAATTTAGAAAAGTGGCAGCATCAAAGTGACCAGTATTAACGTTGACGCGATCGGTGACTATATGGATGGTATCCCCTCTACTGGGGACCTTGCAGATACTGCAGCTTCCACTCCAGTAAGTGGGGGCGGGATTAATCTTGGAAACATCTTAAAAGGTGGTATCCAAGCAGGACTTGATTCACTTTTAGGTGGTTTATTTGGAGGAGGTAGTTCTGGAGGTTCAAGTGGTTCGGGAACCTTTGAGAACATGCTCTTGGCTGGTCCTGCTGCTTACTTCGATAACGAACTTATCGAACGTGCCACGCAGCGAGTTCAGTCCGAAACTCTTAAAAATTTAAACAACCTTCGTGCCACACTCAACGATCTTGCAAATCTCACAGGCCAGACAACGCCTGAGTTTGTCAACCGTATGGAAGGTCGTCTTCAGAATTATCTGGAGCCCGCAGCTCAGCGCGGATACAATTTCTTGACTGTTAAACCCGACGAATTTGGCGAAAAAATTGCAAAAGACACTGCTTTTCAACGCGGAAACATTGATGAGTATCTGGAAGCTTACAGTAATTTAAATCGTCCTACTTTTATGAATCAAGCGACGAATCCGACCACTGTTTCCATGAAAATGGGGGAGTTAGAAGATGTCGCGAACACCTATATGAATAAGTTCCGTGGAGAGATGCAACAAGGTGGACTGATGAATTACATGGATCAACAGTCGCAAGAGTTTATTCAAGGTGCAGGTGCCCCAGGTAAGCGTTATAGCCGAGAGAACTTAATGGCTTCGTACGGTGATCCAAAAGTCAAAGAAAAGTTTATGACTTATTCTTCTTACTGATGAGTCTTGGTAAATCACCTGCTGAAAGAAAAGCCGACAGTTTTGCGTACCGCCGTGGTTCGCACACTGATAAGAGTCAGGCGTTTCGTTTAGCAGGTAAAATTTTTACTGACTCTGATTTCTTCGCTGAGAAGAAAAAAGAAATTAGGCAGTCTTTGCAGAGAAATCGCCCGGTGGGTTACGGCTTCGCTAATAAAGACGAGTATGGCCCAGACAGTTCCTGGGAAACTCAAGACTCTCTCAGAGGTATACACGACCGAGATCACTATATAGTTGGCGAAAATCATGGATTCGGTGCTCGTAATTATTAATCGCGGGCAAGTAAAAAACAAATCCGAACACCTTTGAATTTTTAGCCTGACTCATTTCGTCATCGTCTCGAACGAGGCGTGGATGATCTTTAAGTATGCAGACTGGTAAATCGATATTAGATTTTTGAGTAGCAATGAGTGCTACTTCAGTTGATGTTATGAATACTATGCCTTCATCGAATTCTTTCTTTAACCATTTTCTATGAGCTTCTTCAAGCCATATTCTCTGGTTTGATTTTTTGAAGTAATTAGTTTTTTCGAAAAGCCTGGTTGATTTAGGCTGTTCGCTCTTGAGGGCTATATCTCTAGGAGGATAAAGATATACGTTCTTCGCTGCCCACGTTTGGTTTAGACCGTTTTGTTGCCAGTTAAAAAATCTAGTCGCCTGAACGACGGTGTTTGCTCTTTCACTAGAGGCGGGATCTAAAAAAATCTCACCCCCGAGAAATGCTGTGGATACAGCAATTAACTCAGGAGGCGAGATGAAATCAAACGAAGCGAGCACTATGAAGCTTCAGTTTCTTCAGCGTGCTTAAGACGCATCTGACTATGGAGACTTTCAGTGCTAGTCCCTGACCAAAGAACGCTGTAATAGAAATGTCTTTGACCAGCCCGGTTCTTCTTGACAACAACGTCAATTACTGTTCCAACTCCTCGCTCTTGTCGTTTCTGAAAAGGGCGGTTGGGGTTGACAGTAAGAGCGATGTGTTTGCACTCTTTTACTTGGTCACCTTTTTTGAATTTAGCTTCCGGGTCAGGACGTTTTTTAGCCATATCAAAGAATTAAGCCGTTGGTAGCGGAGTCGATGACTTCGTTTGCGTGCTCGGGATCGAGGCGCATAAGTTCGAGGTGATCTTCTTCGTAGAAAGCAACCAAAGCTAAACCTGAGTTACTTTCTTTTTCGACGAACCTAATCACCTTGTGAAACATTTCTTCCATATCGGAAGACATTGCTTCTTGAGCAATAGAAAGGTCAGCTTCTAAATCCTGGATGGTGCAGTATTTACTAGCTGTGGGCTCAGAGGGGTTAAATACAAGGATTCCTTTTCCCCTGTATTTTCTATTCTCTTCGTACAAGGTGATCATGTCGCTAATGATGCTTCTGAAGACACCTGCACTGAGCTTTCGCTCTATTTCGCTGCCTTGAGAGATCATCCGCCGAAGACGATTTACTGCTTCATTACTCATATTTAAAATTGCTCCAAGCGGATTGAAGGATTTCATAGGGATCATACAGAAACTTTGAACTGTTGTTTTCTTGAGGATCAAGTTTGCAGTAGTGTTTACCCTCTATGAGACCAGAAGCACCTTTAGAAGATATGCCCTGAAAAATTAATTTATCGATCGCAACCGTGGGTACTCCCAGGCGCATGGCGATAGTTTTTCTGTTGACAAAAGCTGTTGTTCTTCGATTGTGCTTGTTCGCCATCATCTGTAGCGAAACATCAATACTGCTCAAAAGATCTGTGATGAGTTTGATGTCTTTTTTGATTGATTCAGAAAACATTTCAAAAGGAAGGTTCCCCTCGACCACCTGACGTCAGGCAATCAGGGCGACTTGCGTGAGGGCGGAAAACGGTAAAACGCTACCTCAACCTTCCGTGATCGTTCAGCCGTTTCTTACAAAACGATCGAAGTCAGTCTAGGAGCGCCTGGGCTTGTTGGTGAAAGTCGGGCGAATCCTCAACGAGTAACTCGATCAGCTTATCGAGCTTTTGAGGCACGTCAAGAGGTTGTGTAGTATTCAAGATCAACCAGTATTTGTGTGCGTTGAGTAAGTAGTATTGTGACTGTTTAGCTTTGAGAGCTTGACAACGCCATTTTTCAAAGTCAAAAGTTGATTTATATCTGCTGCTGCCCATAGCGCACTCAGACTGACGAATATCAATCTGAAGATCAATATCAACGATGGTGTATTCGATAGCTGAGATTTTTGCCTCGCAGTCTTTGACTGACAAAGGAGGTTCGTTATCTGAGTAAATCCAAGGCGGAAGATTTGAAATGATGTACTTTTCTTCCCAGAGAGAAGGTTTATGCGGCCTTACTTCCGAAGTGGAATGATTCGAGAATGTCCTCGATGTACCTGTTGAAATCGCCATTGATGCAGTAGAGCGTGTGGTGTTCAAATCGGGTTCTGATAACAAGATCGAGCTTTCTAAGTTTCTTTAGTTGCTCGCGTGTAGTCGCCTGAGACTGACCCAAAGCCTCAGATAATTCGTTTACATCAGTCGGTTGAAGGGACTGTAACTCATAAATCAAGAAGCGCAGCTTTTGGATCTGGTTATATCTCTTCTTATTCTTCGAATCGATCTCTCTGACAGCTCGATAGAGAGCTTCTCGTGCAAAAGCTGCTTGATCGTCCCGCTGGATATTTTTTGTTTGATTAGAGCCTCCACTGCTTGGCGAGCCTCTGAAGGAAGTGTGGTGTCCTTTGTTGTTAGGCATAGGTGGTACGGGTTGATACACTTTGAATTACAGCACTTAGAGCGCACACAGTGCTCTCTTTTAACCTCTTTTCTCCAGAATTGCGTGTAGATAAACCTCCGGGTGCGTTGGTATCGGTCGTCGTTAGGTCCTTTATACAGACCGCCGTCCTCGGGGAACTCCAGGCAAGCCTTGGGATCGAGGGTTGCGCGGTGCATGTTGAGCCACGCGACGAGACGCTCGGACTTGCAGGACGCACCTTGGAGCTCCGATCGACAGATCTCACAGGCGTGAATGCCATCGAAAGGAAGCAGGACGTTTGATGAGTCCCGAGCACTGATGGTGATTGGTTCGGATCGCCCACAGCGGCAGGACCACACGACGACGTCACCGTAATGCAAGACGTCCCAGTGACCTTGTGAGGTCCGGTGTGTCGGCTGACCAGACGGACGCAAGGGTTCGGAAGGCTGGAGTAACCCCAGAAGCGCCGCCAGACGAGCGTCGCGAGTGTTCATAGGCATGTTCATGTTCTTGTCTCACGAGACTAGCACACAGAGCGCACAGAAGGGAAGTATCAACAGATTTTCCAAAGTAAAAGACTTTCTTACCTGAGAGTCTTTCCATACGAGCTGGCAACGACCCGGTGTCGATACAGAAGACGGAACTAGGACACGGAGGCCAAAATCACTTACTTTCCTAATTTAATTATTTAATACGTTTACTTAGACGTCTATATAGATACAACTCAATAGACATACTGTTTAGATCACAGCTCTCGTAGAGAGTTTTATGCACGGCGATTTGTGCAGACCTCCCGTGGCAAGCGGTATTAATTACAATGCTATACAATTTCAGTAACAGCTTAATTCTCGTGCGACGCATTTCTTCTTCTGGTCCTCCTCTGACCTGGCAAGCAATCAGAAAACGAGCTGACGAGCTTGGTGTACCTGCTTGGAAGTTGGCTGAAGAATTAGCTTTTCACGAAACTCACGACACTCTTAAATTTTCAAGCGGATCTGTTAAGGGGTAAAATCTAATTACCGAGATACTCAGATAGACTGTTATAAGGAGGTGGACTATTTAAATGCCTGAACGCAATAGCCCTGCTTGTCCACTTCACGGCGATCTTCCCAGGGCAAGACATCCGCACAATTTCTACGGGATTGTGTCGGTCATCGATACACTCATCGAAACTATTAGCGGCGTGGGAACTACAAGCTTTACAAGATGTCCTTACGGGTACGCACCCAATTTTGAAGGGGTAGTTCGAGCTCTCGAAGATTTAAATTCAACTGCTAGTGGCATCACTGGAGGTGGTGGCGGCGGGGGAACCGCTAGTGGGATCGTTGGTGGTTCGGGTATCTATATCACTCAAAGCGGTAGCTTCCAAGTAATCAACGCCACTGTCCTTGACGCTTCAGGTGTTGCGTATACAGCAGGCTCAGGTATCTATCTTTCAGACGGCGGAACAAAATTCAATCTTTTTGCAGCTGCCGATGGCGGTGTCGATATTAGTTACAGCGGCGCTGTTGCTGTTATTAGTGGTGCTGAAGGTGGCGGAGGAGGAGGCGGTGCTTCTGTGACCGTTTCTGGTGATCCTGGTACTGGGTACTCGACCGGTGACCTCTGGTTCGACTCAAATCAGGGTCGAATGTTCGTGTATGCCAGTGGCGGATCTGTCAGTGAACCCAACTGGTATCAAACCAACGCTGAAGCAGTTGTTTTTAAGGGCGAGACTGCACCTTCTGGTACTGGTGAAAACGCTCCTCCAAGAGACGGAAGCGTGTGGTTCAGCACTCTTGTTGGATCGTTGTTTATTTACGACGCAACTACAAGCGGTTGGTACGAAACTGCACCTGAACGCAGCTTT
>MDTE01111943.1_pt1 | contig 10434 bp, 9 predicted proteins | sample 811231 | NCBI WGS metagenome assembly MDTE01 (sample SAMN05326651, study PRJNA326480) | marine metagenome | isolation source: seawater | place: Indian Ocean: Red Sea | collected 2010 | reverse complement strand
TACTTTGGATAACTTTTATCTTTTCAGGAATATTGGGTTTAACTCGTTTGTTTGTTATAGAGCAAGAAAACGACACTATTCATGGAATCTTATTGTCACCAGTTAGGAGAGAACATATATATTTATCGAAAGCAATCTCAACTTTTATCTTTATGTCAGTCTCCCAAATAGTCATTATTCCCCTCTTTTCTATCCTGTTTAACTTATCTTTGTTCGACTTCCTTATCTTTGGCATTATAATAATTACCACCATCGGATTCTCATCAATTGGAACATTTTTCTCTGCAATCGCAACTAACACCAAATCGAGGGAAATAATGATGCCAATGTTGTTTATCCCCATTGTCGTACCTATAATAATCGCTGCTGTAATCAGTACCGGAGCGATTCTGGACGGTGGTAGTTGGGTTGACATCTCAAAATGGGTTCAACTAATCGTAGTTTTTGATATACTATCAATCGTATTTTCAATGTTGGCTTTTGAGCAAACGCTACAGGAGTAGAATGACTTCTTCAAGAATTAGTCCACGGTTAGTATTGCATCTAATGACTTTCTTTTTGATGCTATATGTTCTGTATTTAATTTTCCTGTCTGTTCCCACTGACAAGAATCTAGGAATATCTCAGCGAATATTCTATTTCCACGTTCCTTTAGCTTGGTCTGGGTTCCTATGTTTCTTCATTGTCCTGATAGGGAGCATAGGGTATCTCTGGAAGAAATCCTCCTTTTGGGATCATCTAGCTCATTCGGCCTCTGAAATAGGTGTGCTATTCATAACTTTAATGCTCATGTCAGGTGTTCTATGGGCAAAGCCCGTATGGGGTGTTTGGTGGACCTGGGACCCGAGATTAACAACATCATTGATATTATGGCTAATTTACGTAGCATATCTTATGCTTAGAGCCTATTCTTCTAATCGCCAACAGGCGGCTAAATACGCTGCATTACTCGGCATTGCAGGTTTTATAGACGTTCCAATAGTATATCTATCAATATACTGGTGGCGTACTGTTCATCCTCAACCGCTAGTCGGGCCTGCTACAGGAGGTAATGGATTAGATCCGTCTATGCAAAGCGCACTGATGTTCTCAACCCTTGCATTTACATTTGTGCTCATCTCACTACTGGTAGAGCGAATATCCTTGTTCTCCAGCCAAGATACTCTAGATGAACATCTTTCAAGAATTAAGCCCCAATATAAGAATAACTAAACGGAGAAAAATGAATTACTACCTACGAAAAATACTACCAAGGATAACCTCTGTTCTTACTGGCTATATCCTGCTATTTAACACTGCTTTCGCAAAGGTATCGGGCGATGGTCACTCTGCCAATCCTGAGGATAACTTACCCTACCTGTTCGCAGTCTTCGCCCTTACTTGGATAGGGATTGCCACATATATATACTACATATCTCAAAAGCAACGTGAACTCAAAGCAGAACTAGATTCACTAAAGACAGAATCGGTCAATAAATAGATTAAAGCCAGGAGGACAGAATGATATATAATAACAGCCCCTCTATAATTCCTATAACTGTATGGTATGACTACATATGACCCTGGTGCTATGTCGGCCTGGCTAGGCTCGACCAACTCGGAGAAGATTATCCACTCCAAATCGAATATAAAAGCTTCTATCTTAAACCTGACACACCATCTGAAGGAATAATGAGAGAGCCTCGACCTGGGTCAGAATTCGGGACCTTGGTTACTGGGCCCCTAGGAGATGCAGCGAAGGACGCTAATATTGTTATGCGTAGATCTCCAATCGTCCCAAATTCAGATTTATCCTTCGCCGCGTCTGAGTTTGCGAAAACAAAAGGCTTGTTTGAGCCTTTCCATAAGATATGTTATGAGGCGTTCTGGGAAGAAGGGGTTAATTTAGGGGACATTTCAGTACTGCAACGTCTTGGGGAGAAGGTTGGCCTCGACCCAACCGAGTTGAAGTCGTGTCTTGACTCCCATGAATTCACAGAAGAAACAAATCGTCAATATAGAGAAGCTCTAAAAATGGGGGTTACTGGAATCCCTTCCTTTATCATGGGTCGTTATTTCTTCTCAGGAGCTCAACCCTATGAATTCTTCAAGCATGTCGCTGATCTCGTTCAAAAAGAACAAGCAGAGAAAGGATAATTCTCTGCCATACACCCCTTCATCAGGATGAGGTGTGTGGCAACATCAAAAGTTTATAATGATGATACCGTTGGTTCTCCTTCCACTTATAGGGGTTGTTGTAGCCGCCATTGGCTCTCTCGTAGGACTAGGTGGCGGTTTTATCCTAGTTCCAATACTACTTGTATTGTTTCCTGAATATAGCGCATCTACGATCACATGCATTTCCCTGCTGGTCGTATTCATCAATGCAACTTCTTCAAGTTTAAGAAACCTCAGATCAGGCGTGGGAGATACCAGAACAGCCGTTATAATGATAATTTTCGCTATACCAGCAGCCTCTCTAGGATCATATGCGACCAGATTCATTGAACGATCTGCTTTCGACCCTATTTTCGGTTTACTGCTTGTACTAGGAGCAATTTATATTCTGATAAAACGAGACCCGAGGACTAGAGACACAGCAAATCATGTCAACAACCGACACATCCAGGAGAAAAATGGGGCACTTTATGTATTCTATATTAATGAGAAACTTGCTGCAGCCATAAGCCCTGCCGTTGGTTTTGTGTCTAGCTTTTTCGGCATTGGCGGCGGCGTCATACATGTCCCATCATTAGTGTACCTGCTACGAGTTCCAACAAGAGTAGCAACCTCAACCAGCCTACTTCTATTAGTCCCGACCTCTCTTGTTGGTGTAATGACACATATATCTACTGGACAATTCGAAGGTGAATGGATTATACCAATACTCCTAGGTATTGGCGCGTCAATAGGCGGACAGATAGGCAGCTACTTAAGCAAGATAACAAACCAAAGAACGGTACTGCTAATCCTTGCTTTTGTTCTAATGCTAGTAGGGGTCCGTCAAATCCTCACTACTTTAGTTTAAGTCTATTGAGTATGAATTCCTGGTTGAATCTCTTGCCCATAACCTCCTATGGGCTGTACTATTAGAGCAAGCGAAGAAAGGAGGTGATCAAATTTATGATAGATAGTAATAAACGGACTTCTCGTGAGGTGTCTGTACCATAAGTATTCTCTAGGCACAACATAAAGCTCTGGGTTCCACTTATGGAATACCAGCAAACACCGAGCCCCAAAGCTCTTGGCCTTGTCCACCAAGAAAGGTCTTGCCTACAGGCTTTGGGGCCATAATTCTAGGCCAAGTCGAACCGCCTTATTTCTCTAACTGTATCACCATCCAGCGCCCTTACCAGAGATGTTACCAACCTAACTGCGTTATCAAAGTCGTCTATACTGATGACCCCGTTGTGTGAGTGAAGATATCTTGTAGGAATTGCGATATTTATAGAAGGGCTACCGCCCCTAGCTCTCTGGATCTCCGCTCCGTCTTGACCATACCCACTTAGAACATCGAATTGAATTGGCACTTTTTCTTGGCTAGCTATCTCTAATACAAAATCTCTTAACTTTAAATTTGGAATCATTGAGCTATCATGAAGGAAAATTGCTGGGCCAAAACCTATTTTTTCTTGTGATTCATCTGGATTTGCTCCTGGGTAATCTCCAGCTACTCCTGATTCTAAGTTTATGCCTATATCCGGCTCTACAAGATAACTACTCGTTTGAGCTCCTCTTAACCCAACTTCCTCTTGAACGGTTGAAACCAAATGTAGATTGTTTGGAATATCATCACCCTGAAGCCTAGCGGCTACCTGTATCATCACCGCCAACCCTATTCTGTCATCCCAGGCCTTGCCTACATAAAGGGAACTTCCATTCAAATTAGCAAATACGCTATCTGGAGCAATAGGGTCTCCTGGACCGATGCCTAATCTGTTTACTGCATCATTCTTGTCAAGAGCACCGATGTCTATAAACATCTGCTCTTTTTTGAAAACTTGGCCTCTGTTTTCCGCTGGTATTACATGAGGGGTTTTAATTCCAGTTATTCCTTTTACTAATCCCTTCTTAGTCCGGATCACCCATCTTTGATTAATTAAAGCTTGATCTAACCAACCTCCGATTGTTTGGAACTTCACATAACCTTCCTCTGTTATATACTTAACCATCAGCCCTACTTCATCCATATGAGCTGCCAACATAACATTAGGTCGACCATCTTGCCTGTCATTCACTTGAGCTATAAGTGACCCTATACCATCCACTTGTATTTCATGACAAAGACTATCCAAGTGTCGATTTACTATAGATCTTACTGGTCCCTCGAATCCTGTTGGGGCACATACATCAGTTAATTCCTGTAACAATTTTTCGGTTTCTTCTTTTCCCATTTGTTTATTTCCTCTCAAAGAAATGGTCTCATTGATTTACTATTCTACAATAATTAACCGCCTAACTTGCCTTATATCAAAATCTGTTTTACAGACAACCTGTATTGTATCTTTATTAATGTTTCTATACTCTATAGATACTGTACAGGTAAATATGAGCACAGTTAATTCTACTTCTCAAAATAACCGGCCTCTTTTCTACGGTTGGTACATAGTTATGGCCGGAATGGGTATACATTTATGGGTTAGCATAGTCTGGATATATGGCATGCAGTTGTTTTTTACGCCGCTCGTACAAACATTTGGATGGAGCAGGGCAGCGATATCTGGTGCTTTTGGGCTGCAACGTTTAGAGGGTAGCATAGCAACTCCTTTACTGGGATTGCTATTAGATAGATCTGGGGCCAGAATTATTGTTATAGCTGGAGCTTTTACGACCGGAATGGGTCTCATCTTTATGTCTTTTATGAATACTTTATGGATGTTTTATGTGGGCGTCCTTCTTGTGTCACTGGGAACGGCTGCATGCAGCGGCAACTCGCGGAACTGGGCAATAGTTCAATGGTTTCGTCGACTCAGAGGTCGGGCTCTTGGAATAGGTTCGTCTGGAGCGGTTCTTAGTGGCCCATTATTGATCATAGTTGTATGGTTGCTCTCTACATTTGGCTGGCGAGTTGCTTTTTTTACGATAGGCTTGATCACTTGGATAATTTGTATCCCATTAGCGATGATCTTCCGCTCCCGCCCTAGAGACATCGGGCTATTACCAGACGGAGATATTCCTACCGATGACATAGTTAAGCCTAATAATCCAAATCCTGACGCTTCTCCAACTACTCCTAATCCAGTAGAAAAAAGTATGCCCACTATTACTGCATTAAAAACGTCTTCGTTCTGGATATTGACCCTGATTTTTGGAGCGCAAACCATGGGTGTTAGTGGTCTAAATGTACACTTAATTCCTTACCTCGAGACTATTGGGTTTAGCCCAGGGCAAGGTGCCTCCGTGCTGGCTTTTTATACTGTTCTTAGTGCATTTGGTCGTCTTGGAGGTGGTTGGGCTATGGATTATTTGAATCCTCGCGCTGTCTTAGCCAGTCTCTTGATTTGTCTTTCAATAAGCCTAATTATTCTAGCCAATTTGCATTCGTACTGGCTAGTATTTCCATTTGCATTACTTTATGGTACGGCGTTTGGAGGAATGTTGCCTGCCCGGAGTGGGATTCTTAGTTTTTATTTCGGCCCTCAAAACTTTGGTGCTATCAATGGCCTAGCACAAAGTGCAACTATACTTACGGGGGTTCTGTCGCCTGTTCTAATGGGCTTTGTGTTCGATACTACGGGATCATACGAGCTATCCTTTTACATAATAGCAGCGATCTCTATTTTTTCTGTTCCGTTTGCCTTTATAACGAATCCTCCTAATCATGAGGTGAAACCAGTACTCTCGAATTAAAAAGTAGCAGCATCTACTTGTTGACTGTATAATTACCTCGCCAAAGCTAACATTACTAATCTATGGAATATATATATGGAATCTATCAAATTTGAAAAATTCACTCTCTCAAATGGGCTAGATGTCATCTTACATCAAGACAGATCCCTCCCACTCACCTCCGTAAATCTGTGGTACCATGTGGGCTCCAAAGATGAAAAGCCTGGCAAAACTGGCTATGCCCACCTCTTTGAGCATTTGATGTTTGAAGGATCTAAGCATCACAACAGAAGCCATTTCGAACCATTACAAAAAATTGGCGCTAGTCTAAACGGATCGACTACCCCAGATAGAACCAATTACTGGGAAGACATCCCCTCAAACTACCTTGAGCTGGCATTATGGCTGGAATCAGACCGAATGGGTTTCTTACTTGATGCGTTAGATCAACAAAGCTTTGATATACAGCGAGATGTCGTTAAGAATGAACGCCGCCAAAGTTATGAGAACAGACCTTATGGGATGGCAAGCATAAAACTTCAAGAATCATTATATCCACTTCCCCATCCATACCATTGGCCTACGATAGGATTCCACGAAGATCTTGACGCTGCAACCGTTCAAGACGCTAAGGATTTTTTCAACCTATTCTATACTCCTTCTAATGCTAGCCTTGTCCTTGCAGGTGATTTTGAGTTGGATGCTGCCAAGGACTTAGTGGATAAATATTTTAGCAACCTCCCTCCCGGTCGATCGGTACCAAGAATCACAACTATGGCCTCCCCAATAGCTAGCGATATAAAGTTAACAATGTATGACCAAGTTTTATTACCTCGGCTAATCTTGGCATGGCCTACCGTCCAGCGTTTTCACCCAGACGAAGCCGCACTTTCACTATTAGCTAGTATCCTAAGTGATGGCAAGAGTTCCCGTCTTCATAAATCTCTGGTATATGCGTCCAAGATGGCCCAAAGCGTTTTTGCATACCAGAGTTCGTCGGAAATATCTGGGGACTTCAACTTAATCTCAACAGCAGCTGAGTCTTATAATCTCGCAGATATAGAAAATGTGCTGATGGACGAAATCGGACACATACAAAACCATTCTCCGTCTGAGGATGAGCTAAAACGTGCTAAGAATCAATTGGAATGGCGATATGTGCGTCAAATGGCCCTATTAGGTGGCTTTGCAGGCAGAGCTAATAGACTTAACTCATTCAATGTATTCGGCGCCGATCCTGGCCTCATTAACACAGATATCAATAGGTTCCTGAATGTATCGTCCGAAGAAATTTCAAGCGTTGCAAGAAAGTATTTGAGCTCCCTGTCAATTAATCTGTCTGTTCTTCCTGAGCCAAGTCGATTCGCTTCAAGTATATATGTTGACCGCTCTTCTCAACCTAGTAGCTCTCCAGAGGCTATATTCAGCCCTCCATTGCCTGAAGAACACTCCTCCCCAACTGGCCTAAATATAATAGTCTTGGAAAAACCAGAAATCCCTATCGTATCCTGTGCCTTATTGCTGCAAAGCGGCTCATCCCGAGACCCTATCGATAAAGCGGGCCTTTCTTCTTTTACTACCGCCATGCTCCAAGAAGGAACCACTTCTAGGTCTAGTCAAGATATAGCTCAGGCATTTGAATCTATGGGAACCCAATTAAATTCCAGCACAGGCAGAGAAAACACTCTATTTTCTGTAGAAAGCCTAACCAAGCATTTTCCTACCGCCCTCGAATTACTGTCAGATTTAGTACAAAATCCATCATTCCCTTCAGACGAATTCATTCGCCTCAAGAACGAACGGCTAACTTCCCTCAGAAGAATTAAGGATGACCCAGCTTCCATCGCTATGAGAGTCAGCCATTCTATTCTATATGGACAAACCAGCCCATATGGCCACCCAATCAGCGGTTTTGAAGATAGTATCAATAATATTAACAGGGCTGACTTGATAGATCATTTCACTCATCAATTCTTTCCAGGCAATATGACGTTGATTATATCGGGAAACATATCAGTTTCCGAGGTCAATAAATTGGTTGAAAAATACTTTTCTTCCCCCTCATCTACAAGACAAAAGACCGTAATATCCCTGCCTGCCCCTGCCCCTGCCCCAGTAGCAACTCCTGCAATTTACTTAGTAGACAAGCCTGGAGCAGCCCAATCTATCATAAGGACTGGATATGTAGGAGTGCCCAGAGATCATGCGGATTACTTGGCACTAAATGTTATCAACCACATCTTTGGCGGTCAGTTCACGGCAAGATTAAACATGAATTTACGTCAAGATAAGGGATATAGCTACGGCTATAATTCATGGATAGAATGGATGAAGGCCTCTTCTATTTTAATGACCGGAGGCAGCGTAGAGACAGACGTAACTAAAGAAGCAGTACAGGAGGTGCTTGAAGAGTATTCATCCATTGTAAGTACCAGACTTATAACTGATGAGGAATTTGATGCCTCTAGAAGAGCCCTGATCAGGCAATTCCCCTCAGCCTTTCAAACCACTAGCAGTATAGTTGACCAACTTATTCGATTAGCCCAATTCGGTCTACCGATTAACTACTATCAATCATATGTAGACAACCTTAATGCACTCTCACTGTCTGGAATACAAAATATAGCAAAGTCTCATATCGATAGAAGTCGCCTACTTATACTAGTTGTTGGAGACATATCTATAATAAAGCCCGGTCTAGAAGAACTAAAAATGGAGATTCATGAATTAGATGTGGAAGGTAGCTATATTTGAATCGCGCTTCAAATTTAAGCTACCGCCTATAACCTATAAGCCTTCTTTAACAAAGGATATCAATAAAGTCAAGGTTATCAGGCTTGCAAAAGTACCCAGCACCACCGCGTTTGTAACAAATGTTGGCTTGGCTTTAAACTCGGTTGCTAGAATTATATTTACTACAGCTGCCGGCATAGATGCCATAATAATCAATACCTGCTGTGTGAGGCCAGTAAAACCAAAAGGAAGGGTCAATAAATAAGCAGCTCCTGCAGAGACTACTAATCTCATAAAGCAGGTGGCAATAAGAGCGCCTGTTTGCTCAAGAGACAATTTTTCCCCAATTTGTAACCCAAGAACCATTAACATTGACGGAACTGCCGCTGCCCCCAATATCCGCACAGGCTCAGCAATAGTTTGCGGCGTTTCGAGATTAAGTAGATTAGCAGCTACGCCAGCCAAGGACGCATAGACCAATGGCATCTTAAACACTGCTGTCAATGCTCCCTTGATATCTAGCTGACTTCTTGACGCCACGAAAACAGCCAGGGTTCCCGCCAATGTGGCCTGCGTGACAAAAAATACTATCGCCCTATCAAGTCCAGCTTGACCAAAAGCGAAAAGAGCCATAGGAAGACCATAATTACCCGAATTCATGAAGAGAGTGGTCAACATAAAGCCGCTTTGGGTTTCTCTGTCTAATTTCAGCATTCGCGCTACAATATAAGCCAACGGATACGTCAAGACAGCTAATATGATGGTAAATCCAGCTATGCTACCCAGGTCCCCGGAAGAAAGAGCGGTGTTGGATAGGGAGTGAAAAACTAAACATGGACTGAACACATAAAGTGTCACTTGACTAACTGGGCCAGTAGGCACCTGACGCATCTTTCTAAGAATAATACCCATGCCGGCCATCAAAAATACCGGTAAGACTATTTCTATAAATGTTCCTAGCATCGGTTCTCGCTGTAGGTAGCTATCGCCTGACTAGACAAGATTCTTAGTTGCGAAACAATAGAGGAGTAGCCAAATATTAAGCCACTCCTCTATTATGGTCCACTTATGATTTAAGTGTTAGTGAATTGAGCCTTTCTCTTTTCTGCGAATGCCTTAGGTCCTTCTTTTGAGTCATTCATCCCTCGAAGGTTGTACTCTAATGCTGAGGCAAAGGCCTGTGCCTCTGGAATAGACCGCCCCCAACACTCATAAGCCATCTGATGGAAGTTACGCAGAGCCCGTGGCGCCATGTTGATCATGGTTCTAGCCCAATCGACGGCTTCATCCATTAGGTCTTCTTTCTTAACTACTTTGTTAACAAAGCCAACTTCATATGCTCTCTGAGCAGAAAGCCTGCGATCAGCCATCAAACAAACTTCTAATGCGTGAGGGATACCTATTAACCTTGGTAGCCAAGCGACGAATCCAGCTCCTTGGTTCCATCGGGCCTCGGCAATGTTCATTTCTGCATGCTCGGCGGCAATCCGGAATGTAGTATTTTGAGCGACGGACCAGCCTCCAGCAATAGCAAAGCCATTGATAGCTGCTATAGTGGGCTTCCAGCAGTTCAAGCGTGGTCCTAATGGCAATACTGGATATGGCACCCTCGTGGCCGTCTCAGCTGGTGCGTTGCCTTCTCCTGCTGCTGCTTCTCTCTCATTTCTGATTTTCAAGTCCTGTCCAGCAGAGAAAGCCCTGTCCCCTGCCCCAGTAACTATAGCAGCCCAGCAGTTGTCATCGGCGGCAAAATTAGTCCAGGCGTCAAACCACCTCTTACCCATTTCAGGATCACTGGAATTCATTCTCTCCGGTCGGTTGATCGTCATAATAGCTATACGGCCATTATCTATAGTATCGTAGAGCAACTCCTTGTGAGGCCATCCTGGCAAG
>MDTE01054404.1_pt1 | contig 10436 bp, 4 predicted proteins | sample 811231 | NCBI WGS metagenome assembly MDTE01 (sample SAMN05326651, study PRJNA326480) | marine metagenome | isolation source: seawater | place: Indian Ocean: Red Sea | collected 2010 | reverse complement strand
CTCGGAGCGGTTCTGATGCTCGTATACTCTCTAGACCTCACACTTAGCCGCTGAAAAAAGAATCGCATTCCATCAAATCGTTACTACACTGGTGTGCGGCTCTAACGCTCGTCCTGACTGCTCCGCGCCCGTTTCCTCATGGGCGTGAGCTGCAGCTCCTGCTTGTACATCCGCCTCTGGTAGTTCCCGAACGCCTTGGCTGCTGCTTCGACGTACATCGGGTCCTTACTCTTGCTGAAGACCCGCACCTTGCGCTCGATGAATGAGTTGGGCAGCAGCAAACTGACCTTGCTCTTGTCGATGTGAAAGCTTCGGGTGTCCCCGTAGTCCTGGAAGAACTTGACACTGTCCACCGGGTTCTTGCTTTTCATCGAGTAGTCGATCTTCACGTTCTGCACGATGATATCGTCCGGTCTGAGACCCCCCGGGATGTTGTTATCGCCCTGGCACGAAGTTATGTCAACCTCCTTGACAGGTTTGAAACCGATGATGTCCTCTTCCGGAACCGCAAAGTCGTTGACGTACTGGTACAGCTCCCTCCTCCGAATCTTCCTCACCAGATCCCTACCCTTCTGCAGCTTTGACTCCTTGCTCCACTCGATTCGCTTCAGGATGGTGTCGTCGAGGCGGATGAACTCGTTCACGTCCCAGATCGACTTGCTAATCTCGGAGTCCCACGCCACATCCGCCTCGACGAGCGCGTCCACGATCATGTACTCGATCGCCTTGGCCTTCTTGTGAGTGTACACCTTCTGGTGCATGTTGGCCCTCGTGTGAAACAGGTCGTACACGTTGTAAACCTCGGAAGCCTTGAAGCAGATCTGATCGTCGATGACCTTCATGAAGCTCATCAGCCGCCCAACGTCCACGTTGCCCTTGACGCCGGTGCTGTGCTGGTCTCGCAGCAGATACTCGAACTTGTCCACGTCGATCGAGTTCCGCTTGTTCGCAACGATGTCCCACAGGAATTTGGTACCGGGCGTGGCGCTCTCGACGTTGGAGCTGGTGATGAGGTCGCAGACCCTGTCGATGACACCCTTGTCCAAATCCATGCCGTTGTCATCCACCATCCACCGAAACATGTCGGCTCCCATCGCCTCGTGGTTCCACGGGGGCTCGTCCCCGGCGTGCCACCCGGCGACGCGCCTGGGGAGAAACTCGTTGTCGAACACGTGGGAGAAGGGCCCGTGACCAAGGTCGTGGCACAGCCCCGCGAGTTGCACCGCCACGCGATCCGCGCCCGTCAACGCGCCCCTGATGTCACTCGACGCCCGCGTCCTGAGCGCGTCGAACATGTTCGTGGCGAGGTGCGCCGTCCCGAGCGAGTGCTCGAACCTGTTGTGCGACGCCCCGGGGAACACGTAGTAAGACGTCCCCAGCTGCTTGAGCTCGCGCAGGCGCTGCACCTGCGGGGTGTCAATCGCGTCGACGATGACGCCGGGGAAATACATGTGCCCGTGCACCGGATCGTTTATGACCTTACCCCGTCGTCGCGTCGTCCACCCCCTGCTCGGGTTCTGCACGTCGTCCGCAGCCTCCGCGGGAAACATCGGCTGCTGGTGCTGCAGCTGGGACATGGTCACGAATTCATCGATGTCCTCGTCGAGCTCATCGGCGTCGCGCCTCTGACGCCACGACGCCCTCTTAATGTCGCGTCCGCCTCCCCCACGGCCGCCCCGGTGCGTCCGAGTGCCATCGTGCGTGCCGTTCACGGGAGGCGTGTTCATGCCGTCGTGGGGCATATCGTCGTCGTCGGTGGCCAAGCCATCGTCCAGCACCGGGTTTTTGTCTTCGAGGGACATGGCGTTCACGTTGCTCATCTTCGAGTGGGAGCTCTCGGACATGCACTCGACGTACTCCTTCTTGTGCATTTTGAGGTGACTCAGGAGGTTGGTGGTCCCCATCTTTGAGCCCTGCCACGTGAGCAGTCTCCCGCATGGCCTCGTCACGCCGTCTTCCCCGGTCACCTCGCAGATACACTCCACGTTCTTGCCCTCCTTGCTCGCGGGGGCGAAGCGCTTGAGATACTTCCACACGTTCGACGGCTTGGCACCCTTCTTGTAGTCCGGCGGGTCGAGATACTCCCTCGCGGTTGCCTCGCCGCCCTCCACCGGGTTCGTCGCCTCGTCCGCCATCGTCGCGAGGCGGCGAGTTCTGCGGGTGAACGTTGTTGGATTTCAACTTACAGTACTCAACCGGATATTCCCACCGGATGAGGTTTTGGCCAACGGTCGTACGAGAATCAGTCAGAGAATAGGAGAATACACGCGTAAACGCATATAGAGTTCATGTACCAATATAAAGATCTGTGGAAAGTTCGCTCGATTCGCCTATTTCGTGCGCGACTGTAACGTGCGCGGACCGAAATACCTTCGTATCCCGTTTTGGGCGCGGAGCAACACACGGTTGTTTACTCAGACCTCTCCCTCGCCGCCATGCTGCAGGTGGAGGTCCCAGTCGACGAGCGGCGAGAGTTCCGCGCCGTAGACACCTCCATCGCCGATGCGTCCGCGGCGGGCGAGGACCCGGGCGATCCGCTCGTCGGCACCCCCGAGCACGAGCGGAGGCTCGTCAGGTCCGATTCCGCCAAGGTACCGATAGAATTGGAGGATGCGCTCCGGCTGCAGAGCCTGGGCCGGCTGATGCACCGGCTGCGTCACAGGGACGTCGCGAACTCCCCGCAGCGACGGGCGATGGTGGAGCAGTACCGGCGGGAGACGGTCATGGGAACCGGGGTCGCCGAGCGCAAGGTGCTGGGAGTGGCGTCCAAGGAGAAGATCGACGACATCATCGCGAGCGGCAGGTACTACGAGGAGGCGTTCGGGCGGGACTCGAAGCACTTCCCAACGACGGGTCTGCGGCGAACGGCGGCGTACGGCAAGGCGGGCGCGATGGGCATCGGCGCTAAGGACAGGGCCAACGGCATCGGCCTGGACTACACCGAGGGCGCGCTCGCGTTCAAGGCCAAGGACCACAGGCCAATCGCGAGTCTGGGCGTCGACGCAAAGAAGCACTCGCCTGCGGAGCACTCGCGCCTGTGCGAACTCGTCGCGCCCGAGGCGCCGTCCCCGCCCCGGGACCGCGGCTGGTCCATCATGGGAAGGATGGGGGGCGGGAACGCGGGTGGGAACCCCGAGTCGTCCGCGTTCAACGGCGAGGACACCGCGATGAACGCGGCGCTCCCGGCGCCGTCGCCGAAGGACAAGTCCGCGGGGATGGGACCCGGGGACAGGCGCGACTCCGCGTACCTGCGCTCGGAGAACGCGACGCCGAATGGAGCGCGTCGCGACGGTCGTGACGGGACGAAAGCGTTCGACGCAGCGTCGACTCCGAGCGGGGACGAAGGGAGCGGCGGGGGCGGACGAAGGGACGACGGGCGAGGGGGCGGGGCGAGTGCCGGTGACGGGACGGAGGTCGGGTCGGTGCTTGCGACGCTCTACGGCGCCGGCGACGCGGTGCGGAGCCTGAGTTTGGCGGAGCGCAAGGCGCTGTTCGAGGTTGGAGTGCACGAGCACGTGTCCGCGCTGACGGAGCTGCTGTTCCCGGAGGAGGACGGCGTGAGCCCGCGTGTCAACATAGACGTATCCGTGTAACCAGTCCGCCGGCTTTGTCGAAACGATCACGAGTTGTCAAGTTATCAAATCAAATCAGTTGGACGCGCCGATGCCCGCGACACGCGCCTCGTCGCGGGGAACTTCCCGGGCGGGCGCCGCCCTGGAAAAGGCGCTGGACGACAGGCTCGCCGACGCCGCGCTTCGATGGGGGTCGTGCTGCGATAAGGGCGCGTGGCGGGACCACGTAGCTGAGCACGGCGACACTGCCAGGCAGCTCGAGATCCTGGCCGAGCGTTCCGTGGAGGTGGTGTCCAGGAAAGGACACCCCGCGCGGGGCGGACCCGCGAGGGCGAGGTTAAAGAGTGCGTTGGCCAATTCCCAGTCCGCGCAGGCGACCGCCTGCCTCGTGGGATCGTCCAATAAGGCTGCCGCCTCCGTCGCGTGCCACTCGCTAAATCGTATCACCGCCCTCTTGAGCGCATCGGAGAATAGCACGATACTGAGGGCGTGCGCTTCGGATCTCATCGTACCCCTGATATGGAAGGCGTGCAAGGACTACCGCGATGATACCAAGGCGGCACTCGCGGCGGCCACGGCGCTCTGGCGCCTCCTGGGCACACCCGCGTTCTCCCAACCCACCCCGCCCCCGACAGTCGTAACAACGAAAACCGCGGCGGAGAGGGAGACCTTCGAGCTCGTCGCCAAGACCCTGGACGCGACGACAGCGAACGACGTCACCTTCAGCTTCTCCGACCCATCACCGCTGATGTTTCCCGATATTCTCAGGGGCATGGTGTGCGATCGTTTGATCAACAACGCGATGCGGGGAGATCGCAAGGGGGCGTCCAACGCCCCGCTAGCCATCGTCGCCGCGGCGTTGGCGCCCCACTCGCGGCTGTGGATAGAAGCGTTCAAGGATACCAGACGTCATTCGCACACCTGCCAGAAATTCGCGCAGCGGCTCGTGGAAGTCGCGACGATTGATGAGGGCGCGATGACGACCCTCGGCTCGGAGGCGGCGCTCGAAGCTGCGGCGATGCTCACGCGCGATGTGCCCGCCTTCCGTGAACAGCTGCTCAATTTTCCTAACAATATCGACGCGGCCCTTGGGGCGCACCTTTGCGGAAACAGGGAAAGGCCGGCTGAAGTCGCCGCGCTCCATCTACTGACGGCGATGGCGACGACGTTATCGCCAAAGGTGCTTGAATCGTCTACGTCTGACTCTGACTCTGACTCTTCATTACGCGTGGGTTACATGTACGACTCCGACTGTGACACAGAGAGGATTCCCTTGATCAGCTTCGGGTGGTCGGCGATTTTTAAAGCCGTGGTGAAGCGTGCCGATGAGTTCCCGTCGGTGATCCAATCGAGGCTTGAAAACAAGTCCGACGAGGCGAAGGAGGCTGTGCCCGCCGCGGCGATCACCGTCGTCGCTGAGCTTTTGACCGTCGACCCCTGGAAATTGGGGGAGCGAGAGTCATTTGATTTATCTTTTGGCGTATCTTTTGGATGGGGCGAAGCGTTGATGGGATTGAACATCGATAAGACACTCGAGGCGTGCTTGATGACACTCTCAAAAGGTGTGCAGAACGCCACAGGTAGCGGCAGGGCGATGAGCAGCGTGTTCAGGCGAGGAGAAGCAGTCACGGCGTCGGTGATTGATTGTATCCGCGCGACTGAACGACTGGTGATGCATCTAAAGGCCGACATGTTTGGTGAGATCCTTCGTCGGGATTCAAGTTTTGAGAATCCAAAGCCACCCTTGCGATCGCCGAATAAATTGCACTGGGATGAGTTGCTGGAATATGCCATGAACATACTCATGATCGCTGGACCGAAATACAGCGGGGTTGTCAAAGTTGTTGACGGTATTGACGGTATTGTTGACTACATTAACATCTCTGCTCTTCCCGGTCCGCCTTACGTTGGTCCAGGTTGGCAGCGTGTCGTGGATCAGTTTGGCGAATTTGACGAGGATGGCCCCGTGGGTGATAATATATTTCAGGACCCAGAATTGATCGCGACGGCTGGAAAAGGACTTGGCGATTGGATGGCTGAAAGTATGGCGACGGCGGCGGGGAATTTGCTCTGCACCGCGTTTTTCCAGAACATTTCGAGGTTGAGCTTTGAGACACCAACATCAGGCTTGATCAATTGGAATGGTTGCCTGTTTGGCGGAACGAACATGGAACGTGGTTTGCACTATGCGCTATCCATGGACTGGCCGTGGGGGTATCTCAAGCGAGAGAGACTCCGGCAGGACGCGTTTCTTGAATTTAAGCTGGTTAACATTCCGGCAGCGCTTCTTGCCACTCTCGTCAGTCCGTTCATGGTGAACGAGGAATTCAATGGCAAGGATTTTATACCCCAGCTGCATGATGAAAAGCTGTTGCATGCAGAACAGATCTTGAATTTCACGATTCCTCAGATGGTGAAAACAAGGATGAATAAATTGCCGGACACTGAAGTTGACTGTATCGCAGCGAACGACAAAGACATCGACGCACCGCTAATTCCATGGTCTCTGTACGGGTCGGAACTCATGGTTGCGACGCTTCGTACCTTCGTGATGCTGTTCAGCGTGTATCGAGAAGCTCCCAAGGTCAATGATCCTGTGGAGACTCGATCTCTCAGAGAAGCCCTTGATATGTTGGCATCAGAAGACGGAGGTCTTGGCGACGAGGGCAGATGTTGGGCCATCAAGGCGTTGAATATACACGTCAACAGGTACGGTGAGAAGGATATCGCGCCCGTCACTGACACGGAATACGTGAAAGGTCCGAGGTCTCGCATCGCCGACGCACTTTTCGTGGCGCTCCCTGAACCTTTCCGGCAAGCCGGCGGCGGCGACAACCTGAGCTTCGACCTTGACGCCGCGATGACGTCCTCGCCCGTCGCTCCCCCGGACGTGTGCTTCTGCCTGGCCGACGGCTGGAGGCAGTGCGCGCACTCGGTGATTCTCTCGGCGAGGTGCCCCGTGCTCAAGCGGAAAATTGAGGATGCGATTCCGGACAAGCGCGATTCCACCGGCGTCCACGCGATCAAGATGGGCGCGCAGGTGACCGTCGAGGGTTTCCGCCGCGCGCTGGCGTGGATATACTCCTCGCGGGTCACCGGACCGGTCCCCAAGGAGCTCGTGAGCAAGCTAGAACTGCCCGAGCTTCGAGCGCGAGCGTTTCCGGGAATTGGATGCTTCGCGAGCTCGCTCGTCGACGACTTGGAATCCATGATGAAGACAGCTCCATGGACCAGGGACCTCAAGATCTGTGCCAGTGCCAGTGACGACGATGGGTCCGACGCACCACCCGCGTGGGTCTATGCGCACAGGGTGATATTATGCGCCAGGTCGGAGTACTGCCGAGCGGCGCTGTCGGTGCGGCACGGTTTCGTCGAATCCGAGGAGCGGAGGGCGACGCTCACCCTCCCCGTCACCACTGCACAGGCGCTCAACATGCTTCTGCGTGTGGTGTACCTCGGTGAGATCCCAGCGGTGCCCAAACCGCTTCCCCAGGGCGTGGAGGACAAGGGTCGCAAGGGCACAGCGAACAAGGGTTGGGCCCACGCTTTGGTCGAGCTCGGATCGTGCCTCGAGTACATCGGCCTGCCAGAGGAGGCTGCGCGGTGCACCCCGCGGCTGAAACGCGCGCTCGCGGACTGGGACGTCTCGGGGGAGCCAGGCGGTACGGGAGATGAGGCGAGGATGCGATCTGTGTCGGCGGATGGCGCGATCAAGGCGCTCGCCGCCGCCGCCGAGCTGCGGCGATGGGACGACGTGGACGCGCTCGCCGGGACACTCTCCGGGGCGTACGCGGAGGTCAGCGGCAAGGCGGAGTTCGAGGCTTTACACCCGAAACTGAAGGAGGCGATGCGACGGGCGCACGTGGACGCGCGTCAGGCGGGTGTGGTTTATAGAGGGTGATAGGAGTAGCAGTATCCCGTAGCGCGTTATTGATTATTTCATCAGAGATTGGGAAAGTTGAGCTGAGTGACCGCTTGGCGCATTGGGCCAGCGCGCGAGAGGGATGGTGGCGACGAGGCGTCTGGCGTCGTTCGCTGCGCGAAGGGCGTTCGCGTCCGTCCCGGGCCGGGTCCCCGGGCCAGGCACGCCCCCTCCCCCAGGCGGGTTCAAGCAACCCCCGGTCCCGGAGAGCCTCCACGGCGTCCAGCGGATCATCGCGGTGGCGTCGGGCAAGGGCGGCGTCGGCAAGTCCACCACCGCGGTGAACCTCGCGTGCGCAACCGCGCGCGCGCTGAACCTGCGCGTGGGGTTACTGGATGCTGATGTCTTCGGACCGTCGGTGCCCATCCTGATGAACCTGGCGGAAGCGGGGATGCCCGCGATCGACGAGCGTAAGCGGATGCTGCCGCTGGAGAACTACGGCGTGAAGTGCATGTCGATGGGGTTCCTCATCCCGGAGGAACGGGCGGCGGTGTGGCGCGGGCCGATGGTGATGGGCGCGCTGGGGAAGATGGTGAGGGAGACCGCGTGGGCGCCCCTGGACGTGCTCTTCGTGGACATGCCACCGGGCACGGGCGACGCGCAGATCAGCATCTCTCAGCAGATCCCCCTCACCGGGGCGGTCATAGTTTCAACCCCGCAGGAAATCGCCCTCGCGGACGTGCGCAGGGGGGTGAACATGTACGCGAAGGTCGCCGCGCCCATCCTCGGGTTCGTGGAAAACATGGCGCACTTCGTGGACGCCGACGGGCGAAAGGTTTACGTCTTTGGCCAGGGCGGCGTGAGGAGAACCGCGGAGGAGCACGGGGTGGAGCTGCTCGGGGAGGTGCCGCTCGACCCGAGCATCGGGACGAGCTCGGACGCGGGACGGCCCGTCGCGGTGTCTGCGCCGGACGGAGACGCGGGGAGACTGTACGAGGCGATGGCGCGGCGGCTCATCGAGAAGACTGCGCCCCTCCCGGAGCCGTCGTAGCCAAACGAGTCGCGCGCGCGCCGTCGGGGAAAAAATAGATTTTTTTGACATCACGCGAGCGAGCGGCGGGATCAATCACAGTTCGTCCGCGTCGAAATCTCCGAGGGGCTCGAAGTACCCCGCGGGCGCCGCCGTTTTCCTCCCCATGAGCCCGTTGATCTTGTCCCAGGCGCCGTTGACGCACTGCTTCACCTCCATGGGAACGTACTGACCGAGGTCGTACTGGTTGTAAGCCCAGTAGCCGACGCCGCCGAAGACGCCGATGAAGAACATCCACAGGAAAAAGGCGAGGACCCCGCGCCCCCTGCGTCGGCCCTTGCCGCCGTCCCCGCCGTCCACGCGGTACTTGTCGCGACCCAGCGCGCCGGACTCGTCGACGCACGAGCTTCCCGCGATGATTCGCATGTTCGTCGCGGAAATCTCTCGGCCCTCCATCGCGGGGCACTCCTTGACGAAATCGACCGTTTTCATGCGCTCGCACATGCCGAGCGGGTTCGGCCTCTCCCAGCCGAACTCGCACTCCGTGTCGTATTGCTCGCTGCACTTGCACGCTTTCGTTTCCGGCTCCGGCCTGACGTAATCCTGTCTGTTGAGGCAGAGGCTGGTTGGGTCGCGCATGCGACGGGTGAACGTGGCGTTTCTGCCCAGGATGCACTTGTCCGGGTTGGGCGACGTCGCCGCCCACTGCTCGTAGTCCTTCGTCGGCTCGCACCTCGGCGGCGCCCAGACGTACGTCGGCTTGCCCGTCGTGTCCACCTGCATGAGGTTGTTGAAGTCAATCGTGTACATGACGCCGTCGGGGTCGCCATCCGCGGTTTTATCGTCGATGGACCCGCGGATGATGAACACGTCGCCTTTGCCCTGGGGATCGGCTCGGATGTTGTGTATGGAGATCATCTGCGAGAGCTTGAGTTCCTCCCAGCACCGGCCGAGGTCGCGGCTGAACTGGACCGTGTCGGTGGGACCGAGAGAGGACATCTTGCCGATGACGATGAGGCCGCCGTTGTTGCCAAACTCGTAGATGTGCGGTCCCTTGATAATCTCCTCCCAGGTGAGGCCCGCGTCGCGGGAGAGGTAGGTGTTCACCGAGGTGGGATCGAAGGCTAGGGACTTGCCGACGTTACCGGTGGCGAGAATCACCCCCGGCGCGCTCTCGTGCGTGTACACTGAGCCCAGTCGGGTCTTCCAGGTGCCGTGCATCCAGTGCGTATCCCCGTGGAGGTGAAGCTCGCACGAGTCAGGTCCGTCCTGGCAGTTGATCCTCTTGCCGTCGGCGCCCAGCAGCGGAGGTCGTATGCCCTGCCAGACGCCGCCCGCGTTGTACGTGATGCGGGTCTTGACGGCGTCCATGGTCATGGCGTGCCCGACAACCTGGTTGGCGAGGTAAACGCCGGGGATGGCCGCGACGTTGGTGAAATCTGCGGACCCGCCGATGCGAATGTTATCGCGCATGTTGAGCGAGAAGAACTGCATGTTGACGTCCGCGCTGTACAGGTTGCCGATGAACCCGACGTCCCTCGCGGCGGAGACCTCGGTGTGATCGACGGAGAGAAAGTCGGGGCCCGGCGCCTCTTTGTTCCAGTCGTAAACCGTGTAGCCACGCTGCCCAAGCGAGGAGGGGACGCACGCCTGCGTGAAGGTCTTGCCGGCGTCGGTGCTGATCTTGAGAATAATATCGGTGTCCTCCTCCATCGCCGCGCGCGCTTCGTCGTCGGTGGTGGCGTGGTACACGAGGCAATCGCGAAGCTGCGCCACGTACACGTCGCCGTTCAAAACCTCAAAGGAGTTACCGCACATGACCATGCGTTGGTGCGATGTCTTGAACAGGTCGGTGGTGTACACGAAGTGGACGTTGTAGTCCCAAGAGTCGTAGTACCCGTACTTCATGTCCTCCTCGGTCTCGTAAACCGTGGCCATGATCCCGGGCATGCCGTCGTCCATATCGCCTGGG
>MDTE01164739.1_pt1 | contig 10437 bp, 8 predicted proteins | sample 811231 | NCBI WGS metagenome assembly MDTE01 (sample SAMN05326651, study PRJNA326480) | marine metagenome | isolation source: seawater | place: Indian Ocean: Red Sea | collected 2010 | reverse complement strand
GCCATTGTTGAATAAACAGGCGCCGCAATGGGCTTCTCATTTTTATACGCCAAATAGGCTGTATTCCCAACCATAAACATAACCCAGGTTCCCATGATGCCATCCAACACTCGCCCGGCATACATTCGTCCGGCACCAGGGAGAATTGTGGATAAAACCCCTGCAAGAATTGGCGATTTTTTCGACTGAGCATGTTGCAAAGGGAAAACAGGATCTTCTAACCGACCATCTTTTTGATGAAAAGGTTGCTGGTATTTTAATTGATAATGAAACGCAAATGGATTGCATCTTACAATCCGCTCACTGGCCATGGCCCCACCGCGAATGAGACCGTATTGTTTAACCGCCTCCGCACCATAATTGGAACAACTGGGATAAAATTGACAATTGAGTAAATTGGTATTGTAAGAGATGCGTTGCCATCCGGCTATTGGTAGAATTCCGATCTTATGTATAATAGAAATATCTTTGGATGCCATAAGTGAATCGGCGGGATACTTTGATTGTCCAACAAGTGCGGAAAGAAAGAGAATGATGAAGACCCATCGCATGGGGAAAATTAATTAGATTTTGACATGGAAAATACGATTGATACTCTTTTTTCAAATCCGGTTTATCTTGCAATCGCCGGTGTACTGGCAATCATGCTGGTCTTTGCAATTATCAAGAAAGTGATAAAACTCATTTTTGCTGTTGGTGTGATACTGGTGCTTTATGTGGTTTACTTGAATTATACGGAACAGGAGGTACCCCAAACAGTGGATGAATTAAAAGAATCCGTTTCTGAAGAATTCAAGAAAGTGAAAGAGGTTGCGACAGAATCCTTAGAAGATGCAAAAGAATCCACAAAAAAGATTGTGGAAAAGAAAGTAGAAGAAAAAGTAGATAAAGTATTTAGCGATTAGATTCATGCCACAAAGCGGGCGAAGATTTTCAAAGGTTTTTTTCTTTGTGTCTCTTAGCGACCTTCGCGGCTAATTGTTAAAGAAGGTTACTTGCCAATTCCGCTAAGGGGCTTCGTTCCCCTTTCTCCAACGTAATATGAGCAAACACATCCTGACCCTTCATGCGGCTGATAAGATAGGTTAGCCCGTTTGAACGTTTATCCAAATAAGGATGGTCAATTTGATGAATATCTCCTGTAAAAATAATTTTGGTTCCTTCACCGGCCCGGGTAATTACAGTTTTCACTTCATGGGGCGTCAGGTTTTGGGCTTCATCCACAATGAAATACGCTTTTTGTAAACTGCGTCCGCGGATGTAGGCCAAAGGCGTAATCAATAATTTATCATGTTCCAGCATTTCATTGATTTTGATGGCGCGCTTATCGTTGGGTTTGAATTGGTGGCGAATCACAGACAAATTATCAAAAAGAGGCTGCATATAAGGGTCCAATTTGGACTGCAGATCGCCGGGGAGAAATCCCAGATCGCGATTACTTAAAGGCACAATGGGGCGTGCTAGAAAAATCTGCCGATAATCAGACCGCCGTTCCAGGGCCGCCGCAAGAGCAAGCAGCGTTTTACCGGTTCCGGCCTTTCCCGATAAAGTAACCAATTGGATTCGGTTATCCATGAGCATGTGCAAGGCAAAGGATTGTTCTGCATTTCGAGGTGTAATGCCGTAAGCCATGGGCTTATCCACCCGAACAACTTTTTTCTCAAATGGGTCAAACGCTGCGAGGATGGATTTTTGTCCATTCCTTAAAATAAAGTTTTCATTGGCCATGGGATTGGTCACAGCTTCCAACTCATCCACATCCATTCCATAGGAGGCATACAAGTCATCAATCTCATTGGAGCCAACACCTTCTATCAGTCGACTGCCGGTGTAAACCTGGCTCACATCTTCGATGGCATCCCGAGAATAATCCTCCGCGCTGAGCCCCAAAGACCGGGATTTCAACCGCATATTTGTATCCTTAGTTACCAGAATCACTTCCCGGTCCGAGTTGTCTATGTGGAGTTTATAGGCGCAATTAATGATGCGGTGATCCGGGCAATCTTCCTGGAAGGATGCCTCCACATCCGGATGCCAATTATGATTTACAACAACTTTGATTTTTCCATCGCTTTCATTCAATTCATCATTATTGGTTCCTGTAGATAGATCATCCAGATTCCGTAAGAAATTCCGGGCATTAAAATGAAGTTGTTCGTTCCCGCGCTTAAATTGGTCCAATTCTTCCAGGACAGAAATGGGGATTACAATTTCATTATCTTCAAAATGATGAATGCAAGTAGCATCATGAAGTATCACATTGGTATCTAGGACAAATATTTTATTTTTGGGATGTGACATTAAGACAAATTGGGGTTGTTTCGGTGAAAGAAGTTGATGTAAGATTTCATCGGACTAATTGAATTTAGTCGTTGAGACAAGCCGTATCAAGACCCAGAGTAAAATCTCATGTTTAAAAATGACCTTTTAGCAGGAAAAACAATTATTGTTACCGGCGGTGGTACCGGATTAGGAAAATCCATGGCTACCAAATTTGGCGCATTGGGCGCAAATCTAGTGTTGACCAGCCGCAAGAAGGATGTTTTGGATGAGACGGCCACAGAGATCAATGACCAAACAGGGGCGGAAATTTTGACCGTTCCAGCAGATATTCGCCATTCAGACCAAGTGGGAAATTTAGTAACCCAAGCGAAGGAAAAGTTTGGTCAAATTGACGGCTTGCTCAATAATGCTGCAGGGAATTTCATTTCACCCACAGAAAATTTGTCTGAAAATGCATTTCGAACCATTATTGATATTGTGCTGGTGGGAACATTTAATTGTACCCAAGCAGCGGGGCGAATCATGCGGGACTCAAAGGGCGGGACTATCCTGAATATTATAACCACCTATGCCTTCACCGGTTCCGGCTGGGTGGTTCCCTCTGCCTGTGCCAAGGCCGGTGTGTTAGCCATGACGAGATCATTGGCTGTGGAATGGGCCAAGTATAACATCCGCACCAATGCCATCGCGCCGGGACCCTTTCCTACAAAAGGCGCCTGGAAACGATTGGTGCCGCCTGGACTCAACATAGAGAAAAAAATGATGGAGCGGGTTCCTTTAAAACGATTCGGGGAGCACGAAGAATTGGCAAATCTTGCCGCTTATATGATGGCAGATGAAAGCGGGTACATGAATGGTGAAGTGGTTACCATGGACGGCGGTGAATGGTTGAAAGGGGCAGGACAATTTAACTCACTGGAAAAAATGCCAAACTTGGCTTGGAAAGCCATGGAGATAGCCCGAAAAAAGAAAAAGAGTTAAGGAATAAAATTGAACATGGCGCTTAAAATCTGGTAAATAATCAGACTATATATACATCCCACAAAAATCAGCGCCGCCGGAGTGACACGGAAATGGATCCTGAATTTGCTGAATTTTTTCTTTTTATCGTAAAATTCTATAAGCCCATCCAAAGTCGCTTTACTGAAATAAATCCCGATTAAAAAAATGACCAATAAAATTGCATGGTCAATAGCATCTAAGGAATTTAACCATTGCCCCAAGTTCATTGTAATTCCTCCAGGACCTTTTTGAATTCTGCTAAAATCATGGAGGTGGCGCCCCAAACCATTTCGCCGCCCAAATCAAAATAAGGGATATTGACCGGAAATCCCCGGAGGGTGTCTTTTTTACTTTTTTGTGTTTTGTCTAACATGAAATCTGTTATGGATGCTGAAAAAATTCTTTCAACTTCTTTATCATAAATGGCTGTTTCCGGTTCGGACTCAATCCAGCCGATAAATGGAAACAACTCAAATCCGGATACGGGAATATAAAAAGAAGTGAGGGAACCAATCAGCTGTATCTTTTCGGGATTAACACCAATCTCTTCATGGGTTTCACGTAAGGCGGCGTGTTCCAGGGTTTCCCCGTTTTCTACCACACCACCGGGAAGGGAAATTTGTCCTTTGTGGTGGTCAACAGTATCTGTGCGCTTGGTGAGATAAAAATACCAATCATCATTTTTTGGGAAAAGAAGAATCAAAACTGAGGCAGGAATTCCTTTTTTATTTAGATCAATTTTTGGAAAAGGAATTCGGGGCGTTACCATCATTTGTCGTTGGGCGTCTTTCCCGGGGAGAGGTTGGTTTAGTCTTGTGGTAATGGATTGGATAAAATTTACTGACATGAGGCAGAAAAATTATCCCATTTATGGTTAAACTGCCCGAACTTTTCCGCCAATTATTTTATGAAATACAAACATATCATTTGGGACTGGAACGGCACACTGTTAGATGACCGTTGGCTTTGCGTGGAAGCGATTAATCAAGCATTGGGTAAGCGAAACCTTGATTTGCTGACAGAAGAAAAGTACCAGTCAGTTTTCTGTTTTCCTGTTGAAAAATATTATCAGCGTGTAGGATTTGATTTTGAAAAGGAACCATTCCACAAAGCCGGCGATGAATTTGTGGCTTATTATGGTGAAAATTTCCACAAAGTAGATCTACACCGGGAAGCTCTCCCTGTATTGGAATATGTAAAGAAAAATGGCCTAACTCAATCCGTTTTATCTGCAGGGAAACAAGATTTTTTAACGGGTTGGATCCAAGACCATGACTTGTCAACATTTTTTATAAAAGTGCTAGGCATAGATAACCAGTATGCCACGGGAAAAACAGCTTTGGGTGTCCAATGGATGAATGAATTACAATTTAATTCTAATGAAGTAGTGATGGTGGGCGATACGATCCACGACAGCGACGTTGCTGAAGCCATGGGAATTGAATGTGTATTGGTGGAAAATGGACATGTGAGTCGAGAACGGCTCGAAACCACCCAAAGGATGGTGGTTTCGGATTTGAATGAATTTTTGCTTTATATGAATGGTGTTTAGATTTGATAATGAAATTTCTCATTTATTTACTTTTAATACTGAACATTCTTTTTGCCCAAACTCTAAAAACAGTCATAGATAAAAAAACAGGTGATCCAATGATTGTAGGTATCGGTCAACGGTCCGATTTAACAACTGGGCATTACGGTGTTTGGTTTGCTGAAGAATATGAGAATTATGAAGGCGATGAGGGACTCATGGCTGCTGCAGGCGATTTAATAGATAATTTTAAAATTGACCTGTTTTTAGGAACCTGGTGCGAGGACAGTCGCAGGGAAGTTCCACGGTTTTACAGAATATTGGATGTGATGAATGTTCAGTTACATGAAATGGATATCATCTTTCTTGACCGGGAAAAGAAGAGTGGTTTTGATATAGAAAAAGGAAAAAATATTCACCATGTTCCCACTATGATATTTTATAGAGATGGATTAGAAATCGGCCGTATTATAGAATCACCTGTCGAGACGCTGGAGGAGGACATTTTTAATATTTTAGTTGGAGATGCGCCCATTCCCCGGTACCATAAATGGAAAGCAAAGAAAAATTAATTAAACAAATCAGCAATCAGTAACGCATCATAGATTTCAATTTTCCCATTTCCATCCATATCAGCGGCCAAAAATTCTTCAGGTTCAAGGTCCACAAACCCTAAAAGATTATTCACACATAGCATAACATCTACTGCGGTTACATTGCCATCGCCGTTCACGTCCCCCAATCCGTGTTGTTCTGAGTTTTCTGCTAATCCTACAACGGTAAGGTAACCGGTATCCTCGGCACCATTTGGCCCGGTGACTGTCAGTGACAATTCATAGATTCCAGGTTCTTCACAAGGAAAAACTGGTGTTTTGCCCATGCCGCCAATTCCTTCGCCATAGAGCCAGTTTCGGCCACCAACGGGTCCCGTGGATTCATCATAGAGATGGAAAAATCCCGGAACAGTTATGGTTGTATTTACCGCTTTTGGCTGAGCTGTTAAAGGTGCCAATTCTCCAATGATTGAATTTTTTAATTCAACATATATAGGGCCCATTTGAGTTTGGGTGAAAAAAATCTGGATATAATTATAATTGTTGGGGTGCATGATTTGGATAGGGAAATTGGTGAATGATTGCAAACTGTCCCATTCTATTAACCCAACATCATCAAACCACGCTTGTGCTTGTCCTGAATCCGGGGTTCCGGTGCTCATCCTGATATCAAAAAAATTGGCATCTTCATGTGTAGGCGCTGCATCCCAATAATAGAACCAATCCATGGTTCCCTGAACAGAATCATCAATGGATTCTGTGAGCAAGCTTTCGCTGGTTCTCCCTTGAGCGAGCCTTAATTGCAGCGTAACATCTTTTCCGTTTTCCGTTTTAATAAATCCATGTATTGTGTGTGCGAGTTCATTATTAAAAGGAGCCCTTTCCTCTAAATTTGTAATAATGTTATCTAGGGAAGTCTCCTGGCGAATATGGGTTGCACCGGTGCCGCCGCGGCGGAACACAGAATCTTGGAGAAATTCACTGTCACTGTTGAAATTCCAGAGCGTGCTGCCTTCATTTTCAAAATTTTTCATCCATATTTTTTCCCGGCCTAAACGATAGTGGGTGATTTGATTATACCCACCTAAAATTTCTGATAAACTTCCTGCATCGGCCAAAGGAATCGGGTCAGATTTATAATAGATCTGATCATTGAATTGGAATTGTTTTGCATCGCCAACAATACCCAAATAATCCATTTGTTGGGTTTGAAGTGTAGTAGAATCCATAATGACTGTTCCAAGGTGATGATCCGAATTGACATGAACATAGGTATCCAATTCACGGGAGCGAACAGCAATATTATCCAAGATGTAATTGGCCAATTCACCGGTGGCGGGAACCGTCAAATAATCGTCAATATAAACGGGGGAAATGGAATAGGCATAAAACCCCGATTCGTCCGCCTCTGCATTTAAAATCATGGAAGGATATGTTTCGGGATAATTCAGATCGAAAATGAAATTTCCAAGTGAATGGGCAATCATTTTTCCATTATAGATCTCCACGCCTTGAATAATATGAGGATGGTGAACAATCACCGCATCAGCGCCCTCATCAATGGCAAATTGTCGTATGGCTCGATCCCACATCTGGGGTCGATCCAATCTTGGGGAATAATCTTCTTCTTCCAGCCCGATCAATAGATCCGGATTAAAACCTTCCGTACTTGCAGGATTAATCCGCATGGCAGAAAATCCCTCGGGAGGCTCATAAGAATCATAATCTGCACCTGGAGAATAAGAATATTCGCTACCGGCGTGCATTTCCACCACAACCAAGTCCACAGACTCTCTCACAGCTTGGATCTGCTGTTTCAAATAATAGGGCGTCATATAAGCAAAACCGGGCTTATTCTCTCCGGCGTTTAGATACGGTTGATAATTGTTATATTGACCGGTTCTGTCACTGGAAGCGATGAAAGCGATGGTTTGGCCCTTCCGTGACAAAATTGCCGGCAAGTATGCCTCATAACTATCCATCCCTGCACCGGAATGGTGGATGCCCACTTCATTCAGAAGATTCATTGTTTGGATCATAGCCGGTTCCATATAATCCATGATATGGTTATTTGCCAAAGAAACCACATCAATCCCGCCGTAGAGCAAGCCGCCAACATTGGAGGGCGCACACCGAAAAGTAACACCTTTTGTAGGATGAGGCGTCCCCTGATCTGACAAGGGAATTTCAAGATTTGCCACCGTTACATCCGCTGCCATACCTAAAATTTCGAGAGTTGGCTCAAATAGAGCATCAACGCCCTGGGTTGTTATAATGCCATTTTCTCCTTCGAATCGGCGGCCCATCATTATATCGCCCACAAAATTCATGGTGAGAGGAAAGGATGATTCTCCTTCGTCAACTTGGACGGCGGTGGTGGCCCAGCCTTGGTGTCCGGTTTCATCTTCTACGGTCAAAATGACTGTGTATTCATGATCATCCTCGATCAAGTAGTTGTGGATTGGATGAATTACATTTGAGGTAGCACCATCTCCAAATTCCCATAAAAATGAAAAATTATAAGAATCAGAATCAATGACAGTGGAATTAAAGGTAACTGAAACCATTTCCTGGTTATTCTCGGTTCTTAGATCGCCGGTGGTATAATCAATAAAAACTGTGGGGGGAATGGGCAAATCCGGTGATAAATCAAGAATCTGACTGAAATGAACACTACCCGGTGCTCGCGTTGTGTCATCGTGGTCATTGATGAATTGGATTTCTGTGATGGCAGAAAGAGAATCATACCAAGCTACCCAATCGTTCCCAAGAGGGATTTCATAAGACCGCCAAATTCGAGTGTATCCTGCTCCCTGGTAAACTGGAATCCATTCTTCAATATCCAGCATTTGCGTGCCCGCAATTGAATATCGCAATGTTTTTTCCCCATCGGAAAAACCGATAGCCTGGATTTCGGAAATACTGTCAATTCGACCGAAAAATTGCAAAACGGTGGTAGTATCGGGAAAAAACGAATCAATTTGCACTGTTTTCCATGTATTGCCAAAAATGGCTAATGTCGGGCTCGTCCCGGGCATGGTTAAAGCTGTATCTATAAAGTAATGATCGCTATCTATATCTTCGTCGGAAATACTCTCAATAACTGTATTTTCATCAAATATCAATAACGTGTCCGGCGGGCTATGCCCGGGCAGTATATTTGAGACGGAAACTGACCAAGGGCTCACATTGTCAAAGTAATCTCTTGCTCGGATCCTGAAATACCACGGATCGGAGGTATTTGGTAAATAAATATATGTTTCATCCGTGCGCATATATTGCAAAGTCGGATAATCTTGCAAATCTATTATGGGAGAGTTTATTGTAATTGAATCTTGTGCATATTGGATTTCATAGGATTTAAAATTTGTATCAAATTCCGGGGTCCAATTGAGATAAACAGTATTATTAAATCCAGTATTGTAGGCCATTAAAAAATCAATGGAATCGGGGGCAGTACCATCCGGCACTGTTTCCCAATGAGTCAAATAATCCTGAACGGTCTGAATGAAGGGTTGGTAATAATCACGTATCATGGTAAAGTTGTGAACATTCGTTGGGTAAAGCCCTTGGGAATAAACTAACTCGTCAGATAGATCTGTATCGTCAAATAACATGGGTTTTTCGTCCATTTCCACCTGGACCCAAGGTTCATACACAGAATATCCACTGACCAATTCCTGTAAATGAACCATTTGATGGCCATTTTGGATGCCATTCAAACTAGTGGATTCCCGGATGGGGAATTCTTCGGTTCCGTTATCATAGTAAAAATCATAATCATAATTGGCCTCATAGTAATCGGTAACATGAAGCGGTTCCAGATTGGTGAATTGTTCTGCCGGGATAGGGAATTCTTGGGAGAAATTCACAATATCGAAATGATCGCTAGTAATATCACGAATCGGTTTATTGGTATTAGGATTTGAAGCCCCGGCAGCAAGAATAACAGAATTCCTTGTTGAGTGGGACGCATTATCAAAACTATGGATGGCAAACACTAGGGGCCAATGGGGCTGAACATTCACCAAAGGTTCGGTTACCGCTTCCTGGAATTTTTGAAAAACCGTATGTTCATATCGAGAGGGATCAGAATGAGATTTACTGTTGGTGAATGTCCCCTCTTCTGACCAGGCCACTTCCCGTCCTGCGCCATTGATCATGAAACCAAATGCATCAATTTCCAGAAAAAGATCTAAGGCAACATAAGGGGCGATAAAATCATCACATGGATGAGGGACTTGGATCAAGACCTGCTCTCGAGTGGCATTGGGGTTGATAATATATAATCCCCAACTATTTCGAAATCCGCCAACCACATCATCATCAGGCACATCAACTTGGTTTGTATCAATGAAAGTAGAATCAAGCTGTTCTCTCAATAAGTGAAATGTCTTATTGAGCGTGGTATCTTCGAATATCACCAATTCATAAAAGAATGTTGCTAATGAATCCAGAAGTAATGAATCAACGGTAGTGGTATCACCTAAAACAAAGAATGAAAAAATGTATTCCCAATAGTCCATTTCTGAAGAAAAAGAGTACAATTTATTATATTGGCCAAAACCGTTTGTTTGCACATCCAGCCAATCTGGGCCATAATCATTATAGTCCTCCCGTGCGATACCTTCTGTCACATGGCTGACCCAATTATCATAACTGCTGCCGGGCGCAGACCCACCGAAGAATTCAACTAAACTGCCGGATTCATAAATAATCTCGGCCTGGAGAATACAGGAAATAAATAGGAGTGTTATTATTCTTTTCATAAGGAACGGGGCGGGAATGTAGGGGGAATTATGAAAAGGTGGAAATGGTGTTTTAACAGAGAATTATTTTCTTAGTTCAACCAATCTTGCTGATCTATAACAGGAACCCCATTTTTTTTGCAGACCAAAATTGTGTGACCGGTTCCGCCTGAAAGCGGTTTATCCTGATTAATATAAAATATTCCCAAGGTTGCCGGACGTAAATCTAACCCTTTTGAACCAATAACTTTCAGGGAATCTCACCAATAAAAAACCCTGCAAAAAGCAGGGTTCGTTCAAAGTGGCTCGGGCCGGAATC
>MDTE01158350.1_pt1 | contig 10437 bp, 1 predicted proteins | sample 811231 | NCBI WGS metagenome assembly MDTE01 (sample SAMN05326651, study PRJNA326480) | marine metagenome | isolation source: seawater | place: Indian Ocean: Red Sea | collected 2010 | reverse complement strand
TTGCTGGGTTTATTAACCCAAGCTCAGCCGCATCCACTGGCTTCTTCAACATAGGGTCTGGCATCTACAATCCGTTGGCTCAGGCCATCAATGCACCGAACTTTACAGGCATCAATAACCTTTCTAATAACATGTTGAACGCGGCTCAGACTAATTATGCAAATGCCGCACAGGCTTCCCAACTTGCTGGTCAGGGTGTCGCTGATGCCTTTGCTAAGTTTGGTGATGAGTTCGGAGCGTATGGAAAATCTAACAACTGGTGGAATATATTTGGATCTAAACCAGAAGACAAGCCAGCGGGAGGGTCATAATAAATGAGTTTCTGGGCTGGATTCGCTAATCAACTTCCTACCTCGCAAGAGAATAACAGACGTCGCCGTGTCGAAGTCTTAGAGGCGTTTAACGAGTTTAAGCGTCTGAACCCCTATGCGACTGCCAACGAGTTCAATTCGTTTATAGATCAGGCCGCTGGTGGTAGCTACTATCTACGTGGCGGTATGCCCGGACAAAAGATCATAGATGAGATTGCCGCTAGAAATAAGGCAGCCTATGACCAAAAGCTATTCTCAGACTATACCCAGAACATACAGGATATGGCAAAAGCGGAGGGTACTTTTGCTGGACAGATAGACAATGCTCTTATGGGCATGGATCCAAACGCGTCAGAGGCAGATTACAAAACTGCTGCTGATAACTTTATAGCCACCTTACCCAAAGGACAGGGGCCGGGATACGAGGATCTAACAGCAAGGATTAGAACGGCATTTAACCCCACCAGACGTGGCGATATAGTAAGAACGCAGATCGCTAATAATATGGACAATGTATTATCCTTAATTAAAAACTCTCGTGGCGATGAAGATCTAACAGCGGACGTTATTGCAAACAGGTTTGGTGTGCCAAAGGACGTTGGCGAGGCTTTGCTGGCAAGAGGCAAAGAACTCTATGGCCAAGAGCAGACAGAGTATAGAGCAACCAGATTTGACGCTGCGATAGCGCAGGGTATGCGTTTGCTAGAGGCAGAGGGTGGAATGGATTTAGATCCTAAAACCTTGGCTGCGCAAATTAAAGAATACTTCCCCGGCATTGATGTAAGTTTTGCCGAAGATTATTTTGAAAAGGTTGCAGCAGAAGCAATAAGAAAAAGAAATGTTGCAATAGATGACCGAAACAGGACGATAAGAAACGAGGCTTTTCAAACCGCAAACACTATTGGCCAAAACTTTATGGGCAACAAAAGAATTGCAGGTATTGTTTGGTCTGGTGATAAAGCGGCTTTTCAAGAACAGTACATCAACCAGCTACAGCAACAACTTACCGAAGAACAGATAAACCTTTATTTCGGCGTGGAGGACGGGAAAATACCCGCTAGTTCTCCAATCATCGAACAGTTGTTTAATGAAATAAACGAGAACAACCTAATCGCCCAGCGTCAGGGGCAACAAACAAGGCGAGAAGCCGAGCTTGCCAAGCAAAGCGAGTCCGTTACTAAGTATACAACGGACAATTACACAAGAGCCGATGGTATTTTTGGTGCTGTTGGGCCTATTGGAAAGACTGTCGGGGATACGCTTGAGCGCGATTTTGACATGAACTCTGTGTTCTCACAGTTAGCCGCAGAAAAAACGTACCAAATTCTACAAGCCGCCAAAGAGGCAGGAGATCCGGCTCCGTCACCAGCTCAGATTGTTGCCGCGATAAGAGCCGACAAGGCTATTATGGATCAAACGCAACCTCTCTCTATGGCCGCTAATGCCTACGGCGAACGAATTACACAAAGCAATGTGTTTAACATCGAGACATTCGCTCAGTACAACACAGGGCTGAACGAAGAAGTTACGGCAAAATCTCAGGAATTAAACGACTACATTCAAGCCATTCAAAACTCTAGCTTGCCGCTTGAGGCAAAGAAAGAGGCTCTGGCAGCCGCAGCCCAAAGGAATAAGCAGTTCGCGGTGGATGTGCTTGTTCAACACCAGCAGCGCAAAAACAAGCAGGACAGATGGATCACGTCTGGCACAGGCGGCTGGAATGATGAGGTAGCGAACACAGCAGCAGCAGCGGTAGAAACAAACAGGGATAACATTGCTGCCACCATTGAAGCTCTGCAAACCCAGATTGACGAAGAGATAGCACAGCGTGATGCAGGTGGAGGAAACACTGGCAATCCAACCACAACCAATAATACGTCGACATTTAATAGCGTCCATCAAACCATCAGGCAGAACAACGCCGATACCAAGGCCGCTGGGGGTGATCCTGTACAGGCTAACCTAACAGCATTGGATCAGTTTAAGCGCGTTCTCAGGGGTGAGGTTTATAATAGAAAAGGCCGCATCAAACCGGGAATGGATGCAGTTGACCATCAGTACCAGATGCTTGAAAAGTATCTTGACGACATAGTAGTAGACAAGTTTGGCCCCGTGAATGTAACGGTTGCCGACAAGTTGGCAGCAGATCCAACCGAATTTGATAAATTTATGAACGATCCGCTGAATTACATGATGAGCGATGATGACTTCACAAATAAATACCCCGGCTTTAAAGATCTAATAGATTGATGGGCGATGGAGCAGTTATTAGAATACTGGCCCATATTAGTCGCCATAGTAGGATTGGTCGTGGCTTTCGCAAAGGCTTTCAATAGGATCGAAGTCTTGGAAGAAAAGGTCAAAACGCTGTTTAGTTTGTGGAATGAACGCAACAAGTAGGGACGACCACTAGCATCCTATCCAGTATCTTTAGCGCAAGTGCCTACGGATAACTGGAGAACCTAATGGCTGATAAGTACACCCCAAGTCTAAACCTGCCTGATTTACAATCATTTAATCAGCCAACCCAACAGAACAACCCATCGACTGGCGATTACGTTACAGATATTAACGTGGTCTCCCAGCTTAAAGACCCTCGTTTCCTAGAGGATCTACGAAAATACTATCAGGATAAAGGAGAGCGTGTTCGTTATCTCAATAACGATGAGATGATCGACAAGTTTTTCAGCGACCAGACTTGGGAACTCCTCAATACTGGCTCCGCTGTTATGGGTGCTATCGAGGCACAGCAAGCTGATACAGAACAGAAAGCCCGGATGAACCGCATCCAGCAGGTCTATAACAGACTTCCGAACTTCTATCAGGAAGGTGGTCGTAGCACATGGGACATGCTGAAGGATGCAGTTCCGGCTGTCATTCTTGATCCATTAAACGCTATCCCTGTCGCTAAAGGTTTTGCGACAGCGGGTACGGCTGCACGTCTGGCAACAACCCAAGGTAAAAACGCAACTCTTGCTGGCATCAAACAAGGTGCTAAGACAGGTGCGATTACTGAGGGTGTTATCAGTGGTGCTCAAGAAGGTGTTATCAATACTGCCAACCAGCTTAGAGATGTTGAGCTTGGATTGCGCGATGAGGTTTCTCAAACAGAAATACTAGGATCCACTGCATTTGGCGCAGCGGCAGGTTTGGGTGTTGGTGGCTTATTAGGTGCAGGAGCGGGTGCTTTTGGCGCACGTGGAGCAGACGATGCTGTATCACAGCTACGCGCACTAGGCGTCGATGACGCCTCTATAGGCAATATGACCAATGAGCAGGTGAAAGCTGCATTGGCAGACCCAGACGCGACTAGGGCGATGTATGCTCCAGAGCCGGAGACTGCCACGGAGGCAGAGGCCGAAGAAGTAGCATTAGACCCAGCAGAAGAAGCATTTAACGCAGACTTCGGCGGAGATGCTTCGGAGAAAATACTTGCTGTTAAGAGAGAGGCAGAAGACGCCGTTGTTCGGGCCATCAAAGACCAGTTACCCATCGAAGAAATCAGGGAGCGTCAAAAGTTTAACGACGCTGTTGCGGTTTTAGAGGGCATAAAAAGCAGGATTATCAAAGAGAGCGAGGAAATTACCGCTCTCGCTCAGTCAGCAGACCAAGCTCAGCTACGAGAAAATGCAGCGCGTATTAAGCAATTCAATCGCGCTAAAGAACAGTTCAAAGTTCTCATAGATCAGATTGATCTGGACGACGATGCGACGGCTCTTACCGCAAAGGTAGATGAGCTACGGGAATTACTTGGCTTTAGAGTTGCCCCAGAAGAAGAAGCCGCCGAGGCTGTAGAAGGAGCAGTATCAGACGGAGCAGAAGCGGCTGTCGATGAAACTGCTGAAACAGCCACAGGTGGTGGTGAAGAGGTAGCCGTAGCAGGGGGCGGTGAGGAGGTGTCCGCTTCAGCACCTCCCGAAACAACGGTTTCTGAACCTCCCACGGAAGCAGTTGCCCCTGCCCCATTTAAATACACCACTGCTAAAGTGAAGTCTGACATCGAAGGATTGATGGCTACGCACTCTATTGATGGAGATCAATTAGATGAGTGGATTACTGAGGGTGTAATAACTGCGCCTGACGGCAAGATGAACGCTGCCTCTAGGAATCAACTCCGTGCAGCTATAAGAAAACAAATTGTCGATGACAAAAAACCCATCGAACCATCTCCTGATACAGATGAGTATCTACAGACTTATGATACGGCCAATCCTCAGATGCGCGGATGGGCCTTGTCAGAGGGTATTGATTACAGAAACCTTCAATCCAGCTCTCAAGCAAAGCAAACCGAAACAGGTGCGCGGGTACTCACACGCGGTGTTGTCCGAAAAGCCATCAACGCAAGGAAAGATGGTGATGCTTTTGATCCATATGCAAAGCAGGTTAGAGATGATCTTGATGACATACTAACTCTTGCGTCTGCTGGTAACGCGTCAGACGTCGAAGCTAGAAACCTGATAGAAGCTCTGGCTATCGAAGGCGGAGACTACAAGTCTAGCAGAGAAGACCTGCTGGCTCTGTTTGATTACACGAACAAAAAGACAGACGTGTCTGAAAGCAAGATGTCTGGTCGTGAGATGACACAGACAGAAAAGAAGTTCCTGACAAAAAGAAAGAGGGAACTCAAGAAGTCCTATCCAGACGCCTCCCCCGAAACCCTAGATTTGATGGCTCAGAATGAGCTTATAAACCGCAGAGCCATACAAGCTGGGGATGAGACGCCTGTTCGAGGCACTGGTGGTGCTATCGAGGACGCCCAGAAATTTACAACGGCTGGCCGCAATACTGCTGGCCAAATACAAGGGCAGCTAAGACGAGGAACCCGTATATCTAAAGGATCCCCTTACACTGTAACTGGGGGTCATAGAGTAAACCCTGCAACTTTTGGATTTGAGGCTGCATTAACACGTGCAATGGCCCCTCCTCCCTCCCCTCTAACGGGTAAGGCACTGAGGGACGCTGAGCGACGTGCAAAGAAAATGATCGCTGATGGGATTGACCCAGATAAAGCCAGAAGGATGAATGGCCTAGACCGAACCGAGGGTTCGGCTCCGGGTATTGTTGAGTACACGACGTCACGTGGCGAAGTAGTCCGCACACCGAACGGTCAAACCGTCATGAAAGGCGGTGAAACTGCCTATGCGGACGCAGTAACGAAACGCGCTTACAGCAGCGTTGAGTTTTTATTGCAGAACAGAGACGGCATACCTGCCAAGTCTGTTGTTCGTGATACCCCCGACAACCCAACCCCCCAAGAAAAAATTGTAAAGCCAGAAGTTATCCCAGAGGCAGATAAAACCTTTGAGGAAAACATGGGCGACCTCCTAAAAGAATTTGCAGGAGACCCCAAAGGCTTGAGAGCCGCGTTGATTGCTAGAGCAGAACAACTAGCAGACAGTGTTGGAGCTAGTAAGAAGTCAACTGCGAGCGCACTTCCCGGCAAGTCTGGGGATATGCTTATTATCATCAGAGAAAAGTCTGATCCGACCAACATACGAATGATGTCTCGCAAGCAAGCAGACGCGGGAGCAACTGCCGCAGACATTATTGGCAAAAGAAAGCCCAACCCAGAGGACTGGGATATTCGTTATGCACCAGCGGATACAGCGCGTAACAAAGCTAATCTTGCTGCGGTATTTGACACCCTTCCCGCCAATCCAGACTTGGATGGAAATTCTGGCGCAATAGTTTCAGACACGAAAGCTGCTGAGCATCTTTCGATGTCCCCAGAAGAAGCCTCTAAAACGCATTTCGATGCGTCACCTCAGATAAGAAAGCTGATGGTCTTTTTCCGACAGGGAGATAAAGCCAAATATCCTGTATCTGATTTATGGATGGCGTTGAAGATTGCGCACTCCGCTCCTTGGAGAGCAACATCAAAAGGTCACGAAGATTTGGGCGAAGCAATCGCCTTGCTTGAAGCCAAGTACGCCGAAGTTGCGCCTAACGGTATTCGTTTGGGTGAAGAGAAACGAGCAGCCGCAGTTAGAAACATTCGCGAGTTGTTCGAGAAGTATTCTCCTGACGAAGTAGACTTGGCTGTCAAATTCTTACGTGGCATGGGCGGTGATACAAGTATTGGCCCAGCTATAAAAGCACGTGAAGACGGTGGAATCCCAATGCTCACAAGCTCCACGGAAGGAGCGTCGCCAGAGCAAAGCATTTTGATGAGCTTTGGTAAGTACGACGAGATTCCCAACATATCTCAGCTTTATCACGAAACCGCTCACTGGGCATACGAGCATATCCTTACACCAGCAGATCGTGCTGAGTTTTGGCGTGTTGCAAAAACAGCTTACGCTCCCGGTGTGAAGGGTGAGTGGCAGAAGAAACGCCTATCTAAGTACGCTCAAGTTAATGAGACAGAGAGACCGGGCGAAACAATATTTAATTTCTATGACTCTCCTCAAGAGTTCTTCGCTTGGCAATTTGATCTCTGGGCATCCCGTAAGAAGTCTGGCGACTTAGTTCAGAACGAAACCTTCTGGCGCAAGATTGCTCGATACGTTGAGAGTATCTTTGACAGATATGCGAACGACGCTGAGATCCACCCAGACTTAGAGCCATTATTCTCTAAGATCCTGCCGGACTCAGAACGTGCTGGCATCATGATGGGTAAAGATGCGACGCCAAAAGGAGCGAACGCAACCCAGATAAATCGTCGGTATATGCAGATTCAGTTAGCCGAAGCAGAGATCGAGGATGCAATACAGCGAGATAGTGCTGAAGGCATTATTGATGCGCATAGATTGTTGGTGAATGAAATCCTGCTTTCTATGGCTCCGAGAAGAGGCACAGAAACACGGCCAAACACTGGTGCATACGGGCCTATCGCAGCCGGAGGTCAAGGGTTTAAGCGTGGGAACATGAACCTCATCAAGCAACGCATCAAGAATATTGATGAGATTGTTACTGGCAAGGCATTTGATTGGTCAGGCATCGGCGAAAAACAAATGAATGAAAAGCCGAGGTGGTTGGTCGATGAAGGGCTTGAGACCATCAAGGATCCGCAAGAAACTGCTGACGCACTAAGGGACTTTTATCTCAATGGCTTCGGTGCAGAACATCCTGCTATCGAAAAGCTAACCAGACCAGAGAATATGAAGAACCTTAATGCGTCATCTGTTAAGTACATGATTGACCGCATGAAGCTAAGTCTTGAGACGGCATATCGTAATGATCCAGAAATGAAGGGTAGCCCACCTGCTGGCCATAAGGTCAAGCCAGACGGCGAGAAGCCTCTCCGCAGCAAACCCAGCAAGAAAGTTCGTGACGCTAAAAAGAGGAATGTTCGCGCTAAAAACGCTGTTACCAAAGAAGCAGAGAGCGTTTCAAAAACAAAACAATCCAAGCGCAGCAGGAAAGAGCAGAAAGGAAACTATGATCCTTCTACGGCTGCCGAGGTTAAAACTCTGGGCATTGATGATTTGCGACGTGCATATCTCGATCACCGTGGCTCCGAGCGTGGAGATCAGATCGCTATAGAAATCGTAAACAAGACGAAATCAGAACCACTACCAGCAGATAAGGTTGGTGTGAGCCGTGAAGTCTTGTCCGCGAGAGAGCCTGAGATCAAACAAATGCTCATGGATGCGCTGTATGAAGGTGACAGTGACAAGATAGGTGAGCTTACTTACGAGCTACAGCGTCGTGCGACAAACAAAGGTCTGAAGAAACAAGGTCTGCCTACGATTAGTGCGACCGTTGTTAATAAGCCTGTCCAGCGAGAAATCTCTGACAACATGGGTGTTCCATCAAGCGATGGTATCCCTGCATCATCTCGCGCTGCTGTCCGAGAAATGCTGAGCTTCATTACGCATAGGGATCCAGAAGCGCAATATGCTGCTAGAACAATGACGTACCGAATGATTAACCTTATGGGCAAGACAGTCCAAGGTGATCTTAATGACGTCAATATACTGTCATCCAAGGATCTTGCCAGACTTGCGGGGGCTGATCCAGATCAGGCCGCATCCGCATCTTTTGCAGACTTGAGATCCCCGGAGTTTAAAAAGCTGCGCAGCGATATGCGTCGGTTATCTATTGGCTTGAACAAAGGAACCGCGTCTCCATTTGATGTCGTACACGAGATTGGCCACATGCTAACCCGTGCTGACATTCTCAATGAGACTGAAATGAACGCCTTGCGAGAAGCATATACGGCGTCAAGCGATACAGTTAAGAACCGTATCATTGCTACCTATGGTAACAAGTACAACGACTTTGCAAACAAGGAAGACGCTTTAGTCAAAGAGTGGTTTAGCGAAAGCCTCGCTAAATACATGTCAGAACGTGTAGCCAGAGGCGACATATTAGAGGCAATGGCTACTGGCGACATAGCTAAGCTCAAGCTGAGAAACAGTTTTGATAGAGCGATAGACAAGATGGTTGAGTATGTTGCTTATGTACTCAACGGTCTGGTTGGTCGGAATGACATCAAGCAGCAGTTCCGCAGACTATTCCTATACGGGGATATGTTTGAGCAGCCAGCGAAGTCTCCGCTTGCAGACGTCACCAAGCAGCGAGCTGCACTGCACCCAAGTCTGGCGGCAGCCGCAACATTTGATAACTTCAACTCATCACCACGACCACGGATGAACAAGATTAAAGAGTTCGTGAGTAATGGTGTGAGTAATGGTGGCCATGACAGGATAATTCCTTTCTATCACGGCACACCAAACGGGTACGCTTTCAACAAAGCAGACAATCCAGACGTCATCATGCGGCCCAGTGTGACCGGGTTCTATGGGCCGGGTATCTATCTGGCAAATAGCCCGTCAGTTGCCAGCCAAATATTTGCGAAGAAACCAACACCCGAATCCATGAGAACACAAATCATGGAGCTTGATGCAACAGACGAGTTGAAAGAAGAGCTGTTGTTTGACGCTATGGACATACATGAGGTTCGCAAAAAAATATCAGCGAAGAGACGGAACTACTACATGGCACAGGCCGAAGACGTAGATTCTGAAAAGCTCAATATCTTCCGTCAGGAATTAGATGAACTCGTTGAAATAGAAGAGGAACTTCTGGATAATTTAACTTCGTCAGGGGTCAAGACCGATCCCCTAGTTCTCCCCACCTATGTGAGGGTCTTGAACCCTGTCGATTTCCAACGAGGGACGCTATATCACGGCGGTGCAGATCCTTTAATCCAGTCGATCATCCGTCATGTGGAGATGACTGAGACCACAAGCCAGAAAGCTATAAATAATTTATTGGCTACGTTTAACGAGGGATCTCTCGACGGCCCCGATACCTACAAAGCACTGATAAGTTTTTACCGCGAAAGCGGCAGAAGCAAACTCAAAGCACAAGCCGAGCTAAATGAAACCCTAGAAGACTTGGGACACGACGGCATCCTAACAACTCATAGCAATACTATTGATGTTGAAGGGACTGATCGTATGGTCAACAACGAAACATATGAAGGTGCAGGTATTACATATCAGGGTCTTGTTGTGTTCGATCCTGCAAACGTCAAGCATGTAGATGCTGATGAGTTTGATGCAACAGACGCCGCGATTTACCATCGCGACGTTCAACCTGTACCCAGAGGCGACGTCGGTGACATGGTCACAGAGATTGCCTACAACGAGAACATAGACAATGTGTCTGAGCTAGACGTCGGTTTGTACGGCGAGATGCTTGAGTCAGTAGGTGTTGACTCAGGTTCATCTAGCGCAGTTATGTCTATGATGCGTGGCCGAACGCTTACAGCAAAAGAGGAGATCGCGTTACAGCGTAGAAGTCCGCGTGGCTTCTTGAAGTCTCAATCAGAAAACATGCAACGTCTGGGTATGAATTGGCTTGCTGGCTGGTACAAAGATTTCTGGCCCAAGTCTTCACAAGCGTTTGCAGAAAAGTACATGCCGCTTGAGCGTATGATTTCTTCTCTGCCAGACGCAGATGGAACAATCATGAAGTGGTTTAAAGAGTCGAACCCGATGAGCGGTAAGTATTCTTCCACGAGGTTCCAACCTAAATCTCTCTCAAGAATTGTTAAGGCTCTGCGATATGGGGAAAGCTCTCGATTCCACACGACTTTAGAACCAGCAGAAAAGAAAGTGGCATCTGCTATTAGGGCCGCTTTCCGCAAAGAGCTTTTAGAGTTGCGCAAGCAGGG
>MDTE01182422.1_pt1 | contig 10438 bp, 5 predicted proteins | sample 811231 | NCBI WGS metagenome assembly MDTE01 (sample SAMN05326651, study PRJNA326480) | marine metagenome | isolation source: seawater | place: Indian Ocean: Red Sea | collected 2010 | reverse complement strand
ATGTGCGCGACGATGCCGATGTTGCGCACCTGGCGGATCTCGGCTTCCGCACCGCCGGTCGACTTACCAGGCAAAGTGCGCGAAGGCCTTGTTCGCGTCGGCCATCCGGTGAACATTCTCACGGGTGGTCATCGCGGTGCCTTCCCTGTTGAAGGCGGAGATCAACTCGTCGGCCAGCTTCAGGTGAATCGGACGGCCCTTCTTGTCGCGAATGGCTGCCAGGATCCAGCGGATCGCCAAGGTCTGCCGCCGCTTCGGATTGACCGGCGTGGGCACCTGGTAGGTGGCACCGCCGACTCGCTTGCTGCGAACCTCGATCATCGGCTTGACGTTTTCCACCGCCTGCGTGAAGACCTCTATCGGTTCCTCGCCCGACAACCGGTCGCCGATCACGTCCAGCGCGTTGTAAAACACCCGCTGTGCCACGCTCTTCTTGCCATCGTGCATCAAGCAGTTGACGAACTTGGAGGCCAGCACGGAGTTGTACCGCGGATCAGGCTTGAGCTGCGTGGTGCTGGCGGTGAAGCGTTTCGACATCGGAAAAAACCGGGGAGAAGCAGGGAAAAAACTTTGCCAGAACAGATCGGTCTACTTGGGCCGCTTGGCACCGTAGCGGCTGCGGGCCTGGCGCCGGTCTTCGACGCCGAGGGTATCGAGCACACCACGGATGATCTTGTAGCGAACGCCGGGCAAGTCGCGCACCCGACCACCCCGGACGAGCACGATCGAGTGCTCCTGCAGGTTATGCCCTTCACCGGGGATGTAAGCGGTGACTTCCTTGCCATTTGACAATCGCACGCGAGCCACCTTCCGCAACGCCGAGTTCGGCTTCTTGGGGGTGACGGTCTTCACCTGCAGACACACTCCTCGCTTTTGCGGGCAGCCTTCCAACAGCGGCGTGTTCGACTTGGAACGCTTGCTCTTCCGCGGCTTGCGAACCAGCTGATTGATCGTTGGCACGGTTATCGCCGTCCGTAACAGGGTTTAACGGGTTGAATCGCCCACTTTAGGCAGCCCCTTCGACGCAGTCAAGCGCCGGGGTTCTGTCCCGGTTGCAGCGAGAATGACCGTATGGGACGCCGTTATTCGCCCGGAGTCTCCGGTGCAGCTTCTTCGACGACCGCCGCTGCAGCCTCTTCCTCGCCATTGTACATCTTCATCCGCGCCAGCCGCAGCCGCTCCTTCTCCGCCTCCAGTTCCAGCAGAGCCTCGGGCCGAATCCGGACTTCCGAGTCCTGATGCATGCGAAAACCGGTTCCGGCTGGGACCAGGTGACCGAGAATCACGTTTTCCTTCAGACCGACCAACTGGTCGCTCTTGCCGGCCAGGGCCGCCTCTGTCAGGACCTTGGTGGTCTCCTGGAAACTCGCCGCCGACACAAAGCTCTCGCTTTGCACCGCGGCCTTGGTGATTCCCAGGAGCTGGATACTCATGGTCCCCTCGGACGGCCTGGTCGACTTCGCTGGCGTGTCGCCCGCCGCCTCGATCTCGGCGTTCACTTCTTCGAACACGTCCTTGGGCACAATGTCACCGGGCTTATACTCGGTGTCCCCACTTTCGGTGATTTTCACACAGGCCCGCACACGCTCGTTGGCGTCCTGGAATTCGAGTTTGTCGATCACAACCCCTTCCAGCATGTCGGTGTCACCGGCACTCTCGACTTTGACCTTACGGAGCATCTGTCCGATCACGATCTCGATGTGCTTGTCATCGATGTCGACGCGTTGAGACCGATACACGTTCTGGATCTCGTGCATGAGGTACTGCTGAACGGCCTCGACCCCCGAGACGCGGAGGATGTCGTGCGGCACCAGTGGGCCTCGCACGAGCGCATCGCCGTGACGAACAAAGTCCTTGCCGTGCACCAGCAGTTGCTTCCCGTGAGGGATCAAGTGCGCCAGCGGTTCTCCGACGCCATCCGGCGGATGGATGTTGATCACGCGCTGGTTCCGACGTGTCTCCTCGGCCAGTTCGATCTCTCCATCGATCTCGGCGATTACGGCGGGGTCCTTCGGCCGCCGAGCCTCAAACAGCTCGGTCACCCGCGGCAGGCCACCGGTGATGTCCTGCGTACCGCCCGCCTCTCTCGGGGTCTTGGCCAGGATCGCTCCAGCGGCCACCTTGCCCCCCTCTTCGACTTCGATACTCGCCTTCTCCGGCAGGTAGTAAAACGCCTGGGTCTCGCCCGCCTTGTCGACCAGGCTGATCTGAGGGTGTTTCTCGCCCTTGTACTCCATCACCGTTCGACGGATGTTGCCGCTCGGGTCGGTCTCGACGTTGATCGTCTTGCCTTCCCGGCAGTTTTCGAGTTTCACTGTCCCGGTCACCTCGGCGATGATCGGCACCGAGTGCGGATCCCACTGGCACAGTGGCTGTCCCTCGAGGCAGACACCCTTGGTGTTTTTCAGGACGTTGTTGCTAGCTCCTTCCTTGAACTGGCAGTCCTCATCACTTGGATCCCATTCCTGGACGAGCAGCCGCGCCCCGTTAGGTACGCGGTAGCGTTCCAGTTCGCGCTCGCGTCCCTCCCGAGGCTGCAGTTCCAGGATCACGATCTCACCATTGCGGCCCAGCGCGATCTTCTCGTCATCGGGCCCTACACTGCGGACTCGCTCAAACCGGATCCGGCCCGTGTGCCGCGTGCGCACTTCACTTTCCTCGACATCGCGAGACGCGGTGCCGCCGATGTGAAACGTCCGCATGGTCAACTGCGTGCCCGGTTCTCCGATCGACTGTGCGGCGATGATCCCCACCGCCAGGCCTTCCTCGACGAGCGAGCCGTTGGAGAGATCCATGCCGTAGCACAACTGGCACATGCCCAGCTTCGACTGGCAGGTCAGTGGGCTGCGGACCTTGATCTTCTCGACCCCCATCTCCTCGATCTGACGAGCTTTCGCGTCATCGATCAGGTCGTCCTCGCGGACAATCACTTCGTCGGTGATCGGGTTGACGATATTGGTCCGACTGACGCGGCCGCGAATCGCATCGGCCAGGCCGACCTCGACCTTCTCTCCCCGGTACACCACTCCCTTGGTGATCCCTTCGGTGGTCTCACAGTCGTGCTCGGTGATCACCACGTTCTGGCAGATGTCGGCCAGCTTGCGTGTCAGGTAGCCGCTGTCGGCCGTCTTGAGTGCCGTATCGGCCAGCCCCTTCCGAGCCCCGTGTGTCGAGCTGAAATACTCCAGCACAGACAAACCCTCGCGGAAATTCGCCTTGATCGGCGTCTCGATGATCTCGCCGGACGGCTTCGCCATCAGGCCCCGCATGCCGGCCAACTGCCGGATCTGCTCGACGCCGCCACGGGCGCCGGAATTGGCCATCAGGAAAATCGGGTTGACGTAAGCCGCCTCCTCGGGTCGCTCGTCATGTTCAAACTCGCGCATCATCTCCTTGGTGATCTGCTCGCGGGCGTGTGTCCACTGGTCAAGCACTGCGTTATAGCGTTCCTGGTCAGTGATGATGCCGCGACCGTAGAGACTCTGCTGCTTGTCGACCGCCTTCTCGGCCGCGGTGATCACCGCGTCCTTGTTTTCCGGCGTGCAGAGGTCTGACGTGGCGAACGAGAGACCGCTCTGAGTCGCCTCCTGGAAGCCCAGCGCCTTCATCCGGTCCAGCAGCGAAATGGTGTCGCTGCGGCCGAGCTCAGCGTGGTGGTAACAGTCGGAGATGACGTTCGCCAGGTCCTTGCTCTTCATCGTCAGGTTGTAGAACGCCATCCGGGGGTCCAGGATGTCGTTGAACAGCACGCGGCCCACGGTCGTATCGAGCAGTCCACCGGACTCCTGGCCGCTGGCGGGCTGAGGACGAATCTCCTTGTCCGCGGAGAGCCGCAGCTTGATCCGCGTGTGCCGTGTGACCTTGCCCTGCTCGAGCGCCATGAAGACCTCGGCCGACGACGCAAACTTCATGTCTTCGCCCGGGCGGTCGTCCTTGGGCAACGTCAGGTAGTAGCACCCCATGACGATGTCCTGGCTGGCACTGATGATCGGTGCCCCGTTGGCCGGCGAGAAGATGTTGTTGGTCGAGAGCATCAGCGTCGTGGCCTCGACCTGCGCCTCGATCGAAAGCGGCAGGTGGACGGCCATCTGGTCACCGTCGAAGTCCGCGTTGAAGCCCTTGCAGACCAGCGGGTGAATGCGAATCGCATTCCCTTCCACCAGCGTCGGTTCAAACGCCTGGATCCCCATCCGGTGCAACGTCGGGGCCCGGTTGAGCAACACGGGGTGGTTGGTGATCACCTCGTCCAGGATGTCCCAGACGTCGTCATCCTTCCGCTCGAGCATCCGCTTGGCGCTCTTGATCGTGTCGGCGTGTCCGAGTTCCTTGAGCCGGCGGATCACGAACGGCTGAAACAGCTCGAGCGCGATCTTCTTGGGCAGGCCACACTGGTGCAGTTCCAACTCCGGCCCCACCACGATCACCGACCGGGCCGAGTAATCCACTCGCTTGCCGAGCAGGTTCTCGCGGAACCGCCCCTGCTTGCCCTTGATCATGTCGGTCAGGCTCTTGAGCGGCCGGTTGGACGATCCCAGCACGGGCCGCTTGCAGCGGTTGTTGTCAAACAGGGCATCGACCGACTGCTGCAACATCCGCTTCTCATTGCGGACAATCACTTCCGGGGCGTTCAGGTCCACCAGCTTCTTCAGCCGGTTGTTGCGGTTGATGATCCTGCGGTACAGATCGTTCAGGTCACTGGTCGCAAAGTTGCCTGAATCGAGCAGGACCAGGGGGCGGAGATCGGGGGGGATCACCGGAATCACGTCGAGCACCATCCAATCGGGACGATTCTCGCTGTCGCGCAACGCCTCGATGATTTTCAGTCTCTTGACCAAATCCTTCTTCTTCTGCTGGCTGCCGGATTCCTGGAATTCCTGGCGGAGTTGCACCGAGAGCTCGGTCAGGTTGAGTCCCAGCAGCAGTTCCTTGATCGCCTCGGCTCCCATCCCCAGCGTGAAGTACTCCTCGCCGTACTTCGCCCGGGCCATCCTCGCCTCTTCCTCGGTGAGGATCTGGCAGCGTCGCAGGGGGGTGTCCCCGGGGTCGACGACGACGTAGTCCTGGAAATAAATCACCTTTTCCAGGCTGGTGGTCTTCATATTGAGCAGCGCGCCCAGTCGACTGGGCATGCTCTTGAAAAACCAGATGTGGACGACCGGGGCCGCCAGTTCGATGTGCCCCATCCTCTTGCGCCGCACCCGGCTGTGAGTCACCTTCACACCGCAACGGTCACAGACCATCCCCTTGTACTTCATCCCGCGGTACTTGCCGCAGGCGCATTCCCAGTCCTTTTCCGGCCCGAAGATGCGCTCGCAAAACAGCCCGTCCCGCTCTGGGCGGTACGTCCGGTAGTTGATCGTCTCGGGCTTTTTCACCTCCCCAAAGGACCAACTCCGGATGTCATGCGAGCTGGCGAGCCCGATTTTCACGGAGCCGTAGTCGTTGATCCGGTCGTAGGCCGTCACTTCACCAACGCTCACGAGACTTGCTCCTGGCTACCTGAGCCGTTTGAGATGCCTGTTGCTTTGTTTCCCCAGTCCGTCAGGCCCGGCGGCACAAACCCGCCGGGTACCGCGGGGCTACTGGCTGGTCTTTTCGAGTTGGAGATTGAGGCCGAGACCTCTGATCTCGTTGTTGAGCACGTCGAAGCTCGCCGGCGTGCCGGCCTCGAGCGTGTTCTCGCCCTTGACCATCGATTCGTAAATCTTCGTTCGCCCTTCCACGTCGTCACTCTTGACGGTCAGCAATTCCTGGAGAATGTAGGCGGCGCCGTAGGCCTCCAACGCCCACACTTCCATCTCACCAAACCGTTGCCCGCCAAACCTCGCCTTGCCACCCAGCGGTTGCTGCGTGATCAGCGAATACGGGCCCGTGGCTCGTGCGTGCACCTTGTCGTCGACCAGGTGATGCAGCTTCAGCATGTAGATCTGGCCCACGGTGACCTTCTGCTCGAAGGGCTCGCCGGACCGTCCATCGATCAGGACACTCTTGCCGTCAGCCGGCAAACCTGCCTCCGACAGCTTGTCCTTGATCGCATCTTCGGAGGCGCCGTCAAAGACGGGACACTTGGCACGGAAGCCGAGCTTGCTGGCGGCCCAGCCGAGATGCGTCTCGAGAATCTGGCCGACGTTCATCCGGCTGGGGACGCCGAGCGGATTCAGGATGATGTCGATCGGCGTACCGTCCTCGAGGTATGGCATATCCTCGGCGGGAAGCACTTTCGAAATCACGCCCTTGTTGCCGTGCCGCCCGGCCATCTTGTCACCGACGGAGATCTGCCGCTTGCTGGCGACATAGACCTTGACCATCTGCAGCACGCCGCTGGGCAATTCGTCGCCGCGTTTGAGCGAGTTCATCTCGCGATCGCGGACCTGGATCGCCTCGCGCACCGACCCAAACGCATCACGGCGGTACTTGTCGAGGTCCTTCTGCTTCTGCGGGCTCCGGATGTCCAGCGCCTTGAAGTGATCGTCGAACTGCTCGGCGAACTCGGCCACCGCCCGCACATCCTCTGACTGCCGCCACTCGGCCCCCTCGTCATCGACGAGTCGTCGTCCGAGCAGCCGCTCGAAGTCCTGCAGGAACACCTGAAAGGCCTCAGCGACGGCCGTGTTGCCTGCCTTCTCGGCCCTCTTGACCATCGCCTCAAACTTCTTGCGTTCGTCGTCCGGCAGACTCATCCGCCGGGAGAATCGCTCGGTGTGAATCACGATGCCCTCGACACCACTGGGCACCTCGAGCGACTCGTTTTTCACATCCTCTCCAGCACGACCAAAGATGGCGTGCAGCAACTTCTCCTCGGGTGTCAGCTCACTCTTGGCCTTGGGAGACACCTTGCCAACGAGGATGTCACCCGGGTGCACGCGGGTTCCGATCGTGACGATGCCCTCGTCGTCGAGATGCCGGAGGGCCTTTTCGCTGACATTCGGGATGTCTCGCGTGAATTCCTCACGGCCTAGCTTCGTCTCACGGATTTCCACGTCGAATTCATCGATGTGAATCGACGTGTACACATCTTCCTTGACCAGACGCTCGGAGATAATGATCGCGTCCTCGAAGTTGTACCCCTCCCATGACATGAAGGCGACGAGCACGTTGCGTCCGAGCGAAAGCACGCCGTCCTTGGTGGCCGCTGTGTCGCACAGCAAGTCGCCTTTCTTGACCCGTTGTCCCACCTCGACAACCGGAGTCTGGTTCTTGCAGGTCCGCTCATTGAGGCCCTGGAACTTCTCGAGATCGTAGACGTCGCCATCAACCTCAATCCGTGTCGCATCGACGTAGTTGACGCGGCCGGCCTTGCGGGCGGTCACGATCATGCCGCTCCGCCGTGCGACCTCCTCCTCCAGCCCCGTTCCCACAATCGGAGGCTCGGCGACCAGCAAGGGAACCGCCTGCCGCTGCATGTTGCTCCCCATCAGCGCACGGTTGGCATCATCGTGCTCAAGGAACGGGATCAATCCCGCCGAGACGCCGACCATCTGGTTCGGAGCGATGTCAATAAACTCAATCTGGTCCCGCCTGGCCATCACCACATCGTTGTTGTAGCGAGCCAGGACCTGTTCGTTCCGGATCTTGCCCCCATCGAGCTCGGTGTCGGCCGGCACCACGTGCCGCAGGGCCTCCTCGTCGGCACGCAGCCGCACGATCTCATCGGTCACCTTGCCGTTGTCGACCTTGCGGTACGGTGTCGTGAGGAACCCATAGTCGTCCACCTCGGCGTGGATCGACAGAGATGAAATCAGACCGATATTGGTCCCTTCCGGGGTCTCAATCGGGCAGATGCGGCCGTAGTGGGAAATGTGGACATCACGCACCTCGAAGCCAGCACGCTTCCGGTTCAGGCCTCCCGGCCCCAGGGCACTGAGCCGACGCTCGTGGGTCAGCATCGACAGCGGATTGGTCTGGTCCACCACCTGGGACAATTCGCTGCGACCAAAAAAGTACTCGATCGCCGCCGAGACACTCTTGGGATTCACGAGTGTACGAGGAGTCATCTCCTCGACATCTTTCAAACTCATGCGTTCCTGGACCGTGCGGCGGAGCTTCAGGAACCCCTTGCGGATCTCCTCGGCAGCCAACTCGTCAATCGTCCGCAACCGGCGATTGCCGAGGTTGTCAATGTCATCGGTCTGCACCAGCTCGTTGCCACCAATTTTCAGCAGCATCAGGTATCGGATCGCGTTGACGAAATCGGCCGGGCAGAGCGTCATCTCGGTGTCAGGAATATCCTGCTCGAAGTTCTGCTCAAGAAACGTGTTGTGGTCGGCGGCCTTCTGACCATCCGGCTTGAACTTCCGATTGATACGGAATCGCCCGACCTTACCCAGCCGGTACCGGTTGACATCGAAAAACTTCTCACGGAACAGGTCCTGGGCCTTTTCCAATTGCGGCGGATTGCCCGGACGCAGTCGCTGGTAGATCCGCAGCAGCGCTTCCTGGTGACTGGCGGTCTCGTCATTCTTGAGCGTGTTGAGTATCAGGCGGTCGCGGACTTCCTCGCGAGGAATGATCGTGACGTCCTTGACCTTCGCGTCAACGATCTTCTGGGCCCGCTCCTCGCCAATCGGGATGATTTCCTTGCCGTCTTCATCCGGATTCCGCGAATCAACGATGATCTCGCCACACTGAGGATGCCCAACCGGGTAAACAATGTCCTCGGCGGCAAAGGCGTCGGCGATTCGGTCCACATCGCTCGCCCGAGGCGCCTTGATCACGGTCGTGTTGTAGAAGAGGTTGAGCAAGGCCGTGTCGGTGCTGTACTCCTCCCCCATAGCCCGCAGCAGAGTCAGCGCCGAGAACTTTCCGCTCTGGTCGATCCGGACGTCCAGGACCTCTTTCTTGGTGACCACCAGCTCGATCCAGCTGCCCCGTTCGGGGATCACCCGGCACGAAAAGCTGGATCGCTCGCCCGGCTCGGTCGTCTCCACGAAATCGACACCCGGAGACCTGTGCAACTGGCTGACAACGACCCGCTCCGCACCGTTGATGATGAATTCGCCACCGCCGAGCATGATCGGCATGTCGCCGAGATAGACCTCTTCCTCAACCGGCTGCTCCTTGTTGAGACGCATCTTGACCCGAAACGGCTTGCCGTAGGTCAACCGCAATTGCCGACAGGCGGTCGTGTCGAACCGGCTCTCGAGCAGTTCGTAGCCCTCGTAGTCCAACCGGTACTGCCCGTCGTAGCTCTCGATCGGGAAGACTTCCTGGAGGATGCCCTCAAGCCCGAGGGGCTTCCGATTGTCGCTGTCGGCCTCCTCCTGCAAAAACTGGCGATAGGACTTCGTCTGGATCTCGGTGAGATCCTGCACGAGAGTCTCGTCTCTTCTGATTTCACCGAAATCTTCAACGCGATCGGTCTGCAGAATCCGTGTCGAGGGAATCGGCATATCAGGCTCTCTTTTTCGGGGTCTCTCCGGCCTCGCGGCTCGGACGCCACATCGACTCGAGCCACTCGCTCCAGCCAAAGCGGCGGGGACAATCCGGTTTAGAACTCCGTGGAGAAAAAGCGGGTTTCAGAATCGGCAAAGCCGATCAGGCAACCCGGTACATCTCGAGCAGCGCGGTCGCACGTACAACGCACAAAAGCCCGTGCGAGGACGGGCTTCGCCCAGCCCTTGGACACAACTGGTGTCCGGGCCTGGCAGGTGACATCCGGTAAACAAACGGGGGCCGGCAATGGGGTGCAATGAGGTCTTGCAGGGTGTGGGGGGAGGGTGACGAGCGAAAACACGAAGGGCTCAGGATCGCGCGGTGCCGCGCAACCGCCCGGCGGTGGACTCATCTCCGCCCGAGCATGCCAGCATGCCCGGCGGGGAAAAGATCGTTCCGCCAGCGATTGCGGATCTACTTGACCTCGCACGCTCCGCCAGCCGCTTCGATTTCCTCCTTGAGCTGGTTGGCTTCGTCCTCGGGAATCCCTTCCTTGATCGCCGCCGGGGCGTTCTCGACGAGTTCCTTGGCCTCCTTGAGACCCAGGCCTGTCGCGGCACGGACAGCCTTGATCACGGGGATCTTGCTGTCACCGAACCCGGTCAGCATTACGTCAAACTCGGTCTTGGCTTCGGCACCACCGTCACCCGCATCGCCACCGCCTCCGGGCGCCGCAGCCATCACCACACCACCACCGGCGGGCTCAATGCCATGAACGTCCTTCAGATAATCGGCCAGCGACTTGGCTTCCAGCAGGGTCAGCCCAGCCAACTGGTCACCAAGCGTCTTGGTGCCATCGTCGTACTCGGTCTCTGTCTCGGTCACTGTCGCTTCGTCGGTCGCCATCGCTTCTGGTCCTCTCGATTCGCTTGCGCGCTAAATGGTACTGTACCCGTTTTTCGCCCGATCGCCACTGGTCAGGCGTCTGATTCCTCGGATTCACCGTCCTCAGCCGACTCCTCAGCCGACTCCTCAGCCGACTCCTCAGCCGACTCCTCAGCCGACT
>MDTE01070186.1_pt1 | contig 10439 bp, 12 predicted proteins | sample 811231 | NCBI WGS metagenome assembly MDTE01 (sample SAMN05326651, study PRJNA326480) | marine metagenome | isolation source: seawater | place: Indian Ocean: Red Sea | collected 2010 | reverse complement strand
TTATTTATATCATAATATTGATATCATGAATTGAAGTCTATATAGGTAATTAACAAGTGGATCCAAAATTAAAAGATTTATCAAACGCTGTAAGATTTTTATCGATAGATGCTGTGCAAAAAGCAAACTCGGGGCATCCTGGCATGCCGATGGGGATGGCGGATGTGGCAACCGTATTATTTAAATACTACCTCAAGTTTAATCCAAAAAACCCCAGCTGGATCAACAGAGACAGATTTATTCTATCAGCTGGGCACGGATCGATGCTTTTGTATTCTCTGTTGTATTTAACTGGTTATAAAAAAATCAAATTAGATGACATTAAAAATTTCAGACAATTAAATTCAATATGTGCTGGACATCCAGAGTATGAAGAGAACTCTGGTATTGAAACTACAACTGGTCCTTTGGGCCAAGGCTTAACTAATTCTGTAGGTATGGCGATTGCTCAAGAAATTTTAAAAAAAAGATTTGGTTCAGACTTAATTAATAATAAAACTTATGTAATGGCTAGTGATGGTGACCTGATGGAGGGTATTAGCCATGAGGCAATGAGTTTAGCGGGCCATCTAAATTTAAAAAATTTAATTGTTTTCTTTGACAATAACAAAATCTCTATAGATGGACCAACTTCACTGAGTGTTTCTGATAATTATAAAAAAAGATTTGAAAGCTACGGATGGTCTTTTCAAGAAATCAACGGGCATAACTATAAGCAGATTTTTAATGCAATTAAAAAGGCTATAAAATCAAAAAAACCATCAATAATTTCATGCAAAACTATAATAGGATTTGGATCTCCAAATAAATCTGGAAAAGCATCTTCTCATGGTTCTCCTCTGGGTGATGATGAAATAAAATTAGTAAGAAAAAAACTGAAATGGAAGTATGAAGCTTTTGAGTTACCCGAAGAACTCATCGAATCTTGGAGAGAAATAGGAGCAAAAGGAGAAAAACTAGAAAATGATTGGAACATTATTTTAAGTAAAAAAAATAATAAAATTAAAGATGAATATCAAAGATTATTAAAAAGAGAGTTGCCAGCAGAGTTAGATAAAATACTTGGCGATGAAAAATTGAAATTTTTCCAAGAAAAACCAAAAATGGCAACAAGACAATGTTCCTCTTCAGTTATAAAAAGTATATCAGGTATTTTGCCAGAGTTAATAGGTGGCTCTGCTGATTTAAGTGGATCTAATAATACAAAAACTGATAATTCAAAGGTTATAAACTTTAAAAACTTTTTAGGTAATTATATACATTATGGGGTTAGAGAGCATGCAATGGCAGGTGTTATGAATGGACTTGCTTTATATGGCGGCCTTATTCCATTCGGTGGAACTTTTCTAATTTTTTCAGATTATCTGAAACCCTCGATGAGGTTATCGGCGCTTATGAATTTGAGAGTAATTTATATTTTTTCACATGACTCTATTGGATTAGGAGAGGATGGACCAACTCACCAACCCATAGAACAGCTTGAACATCTAAGGGCAATACCAAATCTAAATTTATTCAGACCTGCTGATATTAACGAAACTCTTGAGTGTTGGGAGATTGCTTTAAAAAGTAAAAATAATCCAAGTGCAATAGCTTTGTCTAGACAGAAATTATCTTACGTCAGTGATCACAGCTCTGGTGAAAATATGTGCTCTAAAGGTGCATATGTTTTGAAGAGTACTTCAGAGAATGCAGATGTATCTATAATAGCCTCAGGATCTGAGGTTGAAATTGCTTTAGAGGCTCAAGAAAAACTTAAAAGCATCAATATAAATTCAAAAGTAATTTCTGTTCCTTGCTTTGATCTTTTTAGAAATCAATCAGAAAATTATAAAGATGAAATTCTTGGAAAAGATACTTTTAAAATTTCAATTGAGGCTTCAAGCACAACTGGATGGAAGAGTATAGTTGGAAGAAACGGTGTTACTCTTGGACTGTCAACGTTTGGAAAAAGCGCTCCATATAAAGATATTTATAAATTATACAATTTGACTAGTGATGAAATTGTTAAAGCAGTAAAAAAAAAGGTTAAAAAATAATTGGACAAATGTCTAATTTAAAAATTTTTTCTAAAGATATTGCTGTTAATGATAAACGTGTTATTGTTAGACTAGATCTTAATGTTCCAATTAATAATTCAAAAATTGATGATATTACTAGAATTAAAATTGTAGAACCTTTCATAAATAAATTAATAGAAAATAAGGCTAAAGTTATTTTAATAACACACCTGGGGAGACCAAAGGGTAGAGTTATTCCAGAGCTTTCTTTAAAACCAATATATGATTATTTGGAAAACAGATTGACTGGGAAAGTTTATTTTTACAAAGAAAAAATTGATTCCATTGCAATAGAAGCCTCTAAAAAATTAAAATCAGGTGAAGTTTTATTGTTTGAGAACATTCGTTTTTTTAAAGAAGAAGAGAGCGACGAAGAAGCTTTTGCAAAAAACCTCTCAAAACTTGGCGATATTTATATTAATGAAGCCTTTTCATGTTCACATAGAAAGCAGGCATCAATTCATAAGATAACGAAATTTATTGATAGTTATGGTGGTCCTATTTTAGAAAAGGAGATTGTATCAATTGATTTAATAACAAAAAATAAAAAAAAACCTGTTACTTGTATTATTGGTGGTTCAAAAGTTTCTACTAAAATAAATATTTTATCAAGCTTAACTGATAAATCTGATAATTTAATTATTATTGGAGCAATGGCAAATAATTTTCTAAAATTTAAAGGATTGAATGTTGGTGCTTCTATTGTTGAAAAAGATGTTGAAAAGACTGTTAAAAAAATTTATGAGCTAGCTAAAAAAAATAACTGCAATGTTATTGTCCCGGTAGATTTTAATACCTCATCTAATTTAAATGGAGACCCAGTTTACAAATCTTTAAATAATTTGGCCTCATCTGATATGATTTTAGATATTGGTAAAAAGACAATAGATTTAATAAATAGAACTATTGACAACTCAAATACAGTATTTTGGAATGGACCTGCTGGATATTATGAAAATAAAAACTTTTTGAATGGCTCTTTATCTATAGCAAAAAAAATTGCAGAAAACACAAAGTCAAAGTCACTAATATCAATTGTTGGTGGTGGAGATACTATCGCAACAATTAAAAATACTGGTCTAGAAAAGGTTTTTACGCATTTATCAACAGCTGGTGGTGCGTTTATTGAATCTCTTGAAGGTAAAGAACTCCCTGGTATAAAAGCATTAAAGAATTAAAATTTATGAGCATAGATGAAATAGCAAAACAGATGGTTGCAAAAGGTAAGGGAATACTTGCTGCTGATGAAAGCACCGGTACAATGGAAAAAAGACTGAAGAGCGTAAACGTGGAATGTACTGAAAAAAATAGACTTCATTTTAGAGAAACTCTTTTCTTATCGAGTTCAATGAAAACATCTATAAGCGGTGTGATATTATTTGAAGAAACTCTTAGACAAACCTCAAGTAGTGGGGTGTCAATACCAGAGTTAATAAAAAAAAGTGGTTCTATCCCTGGAATTAAAGTTGATAAAGGAGCAAAAATATTAGCTGGATCAAATAAAGAAAAAGTTACAGAAGGCTTGGATGGATTAAGAGAAAGAATGGAAGAATATTATAAATTGGGAGCAAGATTTGCAAAATGGCGTGCTGTATATTCAATTTCCTCTGATCATCCTAGCGAACAGTGTATTAAGTCCAATGCTCACGCTTTGGCAAGATATGCTTCAATAGTACAAGAAGCGAAAATGGTACCAATAGTTGAACCTGAAGTTTTAATGGATGGAAACCACACAATTGATAAATGTTATGATGTCACTAGCAAAGTTTTGGATGAGTGCTACAAAGAACTTTTAATTCATAATGTAAATCTTAAAGGCACTGTGCTCAAACCGAATATGATTTTACCTGGTGCAGATTGTAAACAAAAAGCTTCAGCAGAGGAAATAGCTAAAAAAACATTAGATTGTTTGAAAAAAAACATGCCAAGAGAAGTGCCTGGTGTTGCTTTCCTGTCAGGGGGTCAAAGTGAAGTAGAAGCAACTAAAAATTTGAATGAAATTAACAAAATTAATGATACTTCTTTTCATTTTACTTTCTCTTATGGCCGAGCTTTACAGCAGTCAGCTCTAAAAACTTGGGCAAAATCGATGAATGATATTAACAAAATTCAAAAAGTTTTCGACCATAGAGCTAAAATGAATGGTGCTTCTACTGAAGCAAAATGGAGCGAAAAGCTTGAACAAAGCTTTGCTGCTTAAAATTGAGAAGATTTTTATATTTAATATCTCCAAATGATATAAAAAAGAATTTCTGTAATGAATTGGAAGAAGTTCTCTCCTCTAATATAGTAAAATTCTTTCAACTGAGACTTAAAAAATATTCTAAAAAAAGATTAATTAAAATTGCAAAAGAAATTATACCCATAGCTAAAAAACACAATGTAAAGCTAATTATAAATGATTTTCCTGAAATAGCTAAAAAAATTAAGGCTGATGGATGTCATCTGGGACAATCAGATATGAAAATAAAATATTCAAGAAGATTTCTTAAAAGAAATAAAATTATAGGCATAACATGCCACGGGTCAAAGAAACTAATTTTGAAAGCAATAAAAGAAAAGCCTAACTATATTGCAATAGGATCATTTTTTAAATCAAAATTAAAGCCGAATGCTAAAAGAGCTAAAAAAAATTTGATTAAATGGTGCAGAAATAGAATTAATTTACCTATTGTTGCAATTGGAGGTATTGATAATAAAAATTATAAAACTTTAATCAAAATGGGAGTAAATTATGTTGCAATATCTAGTTTTATTTGGAATAACCCACGCTTAAAACCTAAAAATGCTATTAAAGAGTTTAAATTAAAATGAAAATACAAGGGAATGAAATTAAACCTGGAATGATAATAGAATTTAATAATGATTATTGGACAGTTCTAAAAACTCAGCATGTTAAACCTGGAAAAGGTGGTGCCTTTAATCAAGTAGAACTGAAAAGTTTGACCAAGGGAACAAAGTTAAATCAGAGATTTAGGTCTAGTGAAAATTTAGAACGCGCTCAACTTGATGAAAAAAAATTTAATTTTCTTTATTCAAACGAAGGAGAAAGTTTTTTTATGGAACCTAAAACCTATGAGCAAATTTCACTAAAATCAGATATTTTAGGAGAAAAATCCAAACTCCTTTCAGAAAATCTTGAAGTTATAATTTCTTTTCTAGAGGACAAACCATTATCAATTGACCTACCAAATAATATAGAATGTACTATTGAAAGTACCGAGGGTGTCGTAAAGGGACAAACGGCAGCTTCCTCATATAAGCCTGCAAAATTAGAAAATGGTGTAAGTATAATGGTCCCTCCCTTCGTAGAAGAGGGAGATAAAATAATATTAGACACAAGAAGTCTAGAATACGTTAAAAAAGTAAATTAATGAAAATTAATTCCCCACAGTTTAACCTAATGTACAAGGCTTGTATTAAAGCTTCTAAAACTTTAATTAGAGATTTTGGTGAAATTGAAAAACTCCAAGTATCTGAAAAGGCGCCAGGGGACTTTGTTACTGCCTCAGATAAGCGTGTTGAAAAAATATTAATAAATGAGCTGCAAAAATCAGAGTATTCATTTTTAACAGAAGAAAGTGGACTGATTGACGGTAAATCAATCGAAAAAAGATGGATTATTGATCCGATAGACGGGACATTTAATTTTATGAATGGTTTGCCTCATTTTGCTATCTCAATTGCTTACGAGGAAAAATCAGAGATAGTCTCAGGTATAATTTTTGATCCAATAAAAAATGAAATGTATTATGCAGAAAAAGGAAATGGGGCCTACTTAAATAACACCAGAATTAGAGTTTCAAACAATTCTAGTTTCAAAAGCTCCTGTTTAGTAACTGGGGGGCCTAAGTCTACTAGCAAAGCTAAGGAATCCATTCTGGATGAATATAAAAAAATCTCAATGAAAACGAGCGCTCATATAAGGAAGTCTGGAAGCGCTGCACTTGATTTGGCGTATGTAGCCGCTGGAAGATATGATGGTTATTGGCAAAGAGAGATAAACTATTGGGATGTGGCAGCAGGTATCATAATAGTTAAAGAATCTGGAGGATTTATTGAAAACCTTAAAGGTAACGGATTTGGCAACGAAAAAGTTGATATTATAGCTACCAACTCTCAAATACATAAAGAATTGATAAATTTGTTATAAAAAATTATTGAGCAAAATAGAATATTATTATAATAGTCATTAAAATGAAAAAGAAAATCCACCCAACCTATCACAAAATCAAAGTTGTGATGACTGATGGTTCCAGCTTTGAAACAAAATCTACTTGGGGTAAGGAGGGAGATACATTGAAACTTGATATTGACCCAATATCTCACTCCGCTTGGACTGGAGGAAGTCAAAAAATTTTAGACAAAGGTAGAGTGAGCAAGTACAACAAAAAGTTTAGCAATTTAAGAAAAGCAAAGAATTAATAATATGTCAGATGCACCTTTTATGCCAAAAGCGACGGCGGTTTGGCTAGTTGAAAATACTACACTGAGTTTTAAACAAATTGCAAATTTTTGTAATCTTCATGAGTTAGAAATAAAGGGTATTGCAGATGGAGATGTTGCGAAAGGTATAAAGGCATATAATCCAATTCTTGCAGGGCAGTTAACTCGTGAAGAAGTTGACCTTTGCTCTAAGGATCATAATAGAGAATTAAAAATAAATAAAAAAAAGGAAGATATAGTTGTTTCAGAGGGAAGAAAAAAAGCAAGATATACACCTATCTCAAAACGAAAAGATAGACCCGATTCTGTTTTGTGGCTTTTAAAAAATTTTCCACAACTTTCAGATGGGCAAATTGCAAAACTAGTAGGGAGTACAAAAGGAACGGTATCATTAATAAGAAATAGAACTTTTTGGAATTTTTCTAATCTAACAGCTAGAGATCCGGTAATTTTAGGTTTGTGTAGTCAGTTAAATTTTGAAAAAGCAATTGGAAAGGCTAATAGAAGAAAAGAAAGAGAAAAAAAATTAAAAGAAAGAGAAAAAAAATTAAAAGAAAAAGAAGAAAACAATAAAATAGAGGAGTCAAATGAAAATAAATAAAAATCCAACTGTTGGAATAATTATGGGTAGCAAGTCTGATTGGAAAGGTGTTATGGAACACTGTAGCGAGATTCTGAAAGAATTTGGGATTGCTCATGATGTAAGAGTCATATCGGCTCATAGAACTCCAAAAAGATTAGAAAAATTTATTTCTGAGGCTGAAAAAAAAGATTACGAAGTAATTATTGCAGCAGCAGGGGGAGCAGCACATTTGGCAGGTGTTACTGCTGCTTTGACAACTATACCTGTATTGGGTGTGCCAATGCCAAGTGTAACAAATGGTGTAGACAGCCTTTATTCTACTGTGCAAATGCCTGCTGGTGTTCCGGTTGCAACTTTAGCTATTGGAAAGGCTGGAGCTAAAAATTCTGCATTGTTTGCAATCGCCATTTTAAGTCGTAAATATCCAAAAATTAGTCAAAAATTAAAAAAATATAGATCTGAATTCGAAAGCAATATTCCAAAAAGACCTTACTAAATCGAATATAGACAATTACAATTTCGCGTGTTAATTACTGCGTCAGTTAATATTAAAAAAAGGAGGATTTATTAAAATAGACGTAAAAGATAACAATGTTGAGCAAGCGATAAGAATTCTTAAAAGAAAACTTCAAAAAGAAGGTTTTTTCAAAGTTATTAAAATGAAAAGTAATTATGAAAAACCATCCGAAAAGAAAAAAAGAATAAGACTTGAAAACATCAAAAGACTTAAAAAGTTTCAGCGTTTAAGAAATAGATTTTAATCATTAATAGTTTCAGGAGATAGAATTATGCCGCGTGGCAGAGTAAAATGGTTTGATGCAAAAAAAGGATACGGATTTTTAGCTCAAGATAATGGTGAAAAAGATGTTTTTTTACATGTTTCAGACCTAGAAAAATCTAAATTTAGAAAAATTCGAGAGAACCAAAAAATAGAATTTGAAATAAAAGAAGAACAGGGTAAGCTAAAAGCTATAAATTTAAAAAGTAGTAAAAAGGCTTAATAATTAATTATCGCGGGGTGGAGCAGTCTGGTAGCTCGTCAGGCTCATAACCTGAAGGTCGAAGGTTCAAATCCTTCCCCCGCAACCAAAGATACTAATGAGAAATATCTTCGAAGCTCTCCATATAATTCATAACCTTTACATAAAAAATAAATCCTTTTTAAAGAAAAACTCATACGCAATGGATGGTGAAGATTTGCAGGTAAAAAAATACTTTAATAATAAGAAAAATGGTCTTTATGTGGATGTGGGCGCTTATCATCCAATTCATAGAAATAATACAAAGCTTTTACACGATATGGGTTGGGAAGGAATTAATATTGATATAAGTGATTTTTCTATAAAGCTCTTTGAACATTTAAGGCCTGATGATGTTAATTTGAACTTGGCAGTATCGAAAACTAATGGTTACGTAGACATGTTTTATCAGAAGAAACTTTCACAAATTCTTACGATTAAGAAAAAAATTGCGGAAAATGTTTTTCAAGGAAAAATTAAAAGTAAAAAAATTTTATCTAAGACTTTAAGCCAGATTTTAAATGAGTCAAAATATTCTGAGAGAAAAATTGATTTTTTAGATGTTGATGTAGAAGGTGCAGATTTAGATGTATTAGAGTCTTTAGATTTTTCTAAATATTCACCAGAATTAATTTGTGTTGAATATATAGGAAAAAATAAAAATAATAGTGATATCTTCAATTTTTTAAAAAATAAAAATTATGAAAATATTTGGTCTGGTGTTTTTAGTCATATCTTTAAAAGATTAGGAAGTTAAAATAAAATGCTTAGTAAATTTAAAAAGAATATTTACTCTGAAAACGGTGAAGATGGTGTATTGAGGGAGCTTCTAAACAGGTTAAATATTAAAAAAAATGGTTGGTGTTGCGAATTTGGAGCTTGGGATGGAAAAGTAGGAAGTAATACTTTTAATTTGGTAAAAAATTCTAACTTTAAAGCAGTTTATATAGAAAGTAATCAAAAAAAATTTAAAGATTTAAAAAAAACTGAGAGGAAATATCCTAACATATTATCTATAAATAAAACTATTGATAAAAATAAAAACTCAAATAATTCTTTAACAAAAGTTTTAGAAGAAACACAAATTCCGATTGATTTTGAAGTCCTTTCAATTGATATCGACTCTTATGATTTAGATGTTTGGGAAACTTTAGAAAAATATCATCCTAAAATAGTTGTTATAGAAGTTAATAGTTCAATTAAACCAGGAATAATTCAGCGTCATGATAAAAATAATCAAGGAAACAGTTTTTCAGCAACAGTAAATGTTGGGAAGAAAAAAGGCTATATTCTTGTGTGCCACACTGGAAATTGTATTTTTTTAAGGGACGATCTTAAAAATAAAATAAATTATGAAAAAAATTTATTAAATAATCCAAACATTTTGTTTGATAAATCATGGCTAAACAAGAAAGATAGTTTTTTTAAGCTTTTATTAAAAAAATTGTTACCTAATTTTCTGATCAATATTTTAAAAAAAATCAAAAATCTTTAAGATTAATTTTTATTAACTAATTCTTTGTAAATATTATTTACTCTATATACTTCTCTAGAAATATTAAAATAGCCTTCATACTGTATCTCCTCCGGGGTAACATCAAAATGATAATGACCGGCATCTTTGTCATGATTATAAGAATGAAAATGGGTGTGTTCACCTGATTCTCTCAAATTTAATTTGCCTCCTGATGGATCCCCTGTCCATAGAACTGAATAACACTGAAGTTCGGATCCAACTGGTTGATAAAATTGTAAAAAATCCTTAGTGCATTTCATTAATTTTTTATCGTAGTAATCAATTTTTATATCTTTATAATCAGGTTGAACGTGACTTTTAATTTTTCCATTTATAATTCTGAATACTCCGCCTAAAGATACGTGTTTATTTTCATTAATTTTTAAATGCTTGGTTAAAGCTGTTCTCATTGATTGAGGCAAAGAAGCCTGTTTACCAGTTCTTATATTAATTTTAATCATGATTACTTTGCCTTTTTTACCATCTGAAAAATAAATATTTGAAAGACCTCCATGTTTTCGAGCTGTATATTTTTCAACTATGCATTTTTTATTTTTATCTACTCTTGCTACAATAGATTTTGAATCCGATGTGATTAAGTTTTCATTAATAGTGAGCTCACCACAGTGTCCATCCATACATGACATTGCGCTTGAACCCGCCCCAAGAGCATATGATTTTTCAGAACCAATTTTTCTTGAGATTTCTTCATAATCAAACTCGGTACCTATAAATTCTGGATCATGCATATAAGGTTCTCCTCCAACATCTATGATTTTCTCATTTCCAGAAATACCCTCTGCTGGACAACCCCA
>MDTE01059875.1_pt1 | contig 10439 bp, 9 predicted proteins | sample 811231 | NCBI WGS metagenome assembly MDTE01 (sample SAMN05326651, study PRJNA326480) | marine metagenome | isolation source: seawater | place: Indian Ocean: Red Sea | collected 2010 | reverse complement strand
GACTAGCTGCGGTTAGAAAACGAATCCAATGCCGTTTCCCCGCAGAATCAGTATTTGCGAAATGCTTTTTCGCGGCTTGGCTGAAATCAACCACACTCACAGATATTCTCCCGATTTATTACGACGCTTGATTCCTGCCAAATAACAATTTTAGCGTATTTCAGTTTAGGGATCGAACGCAGAAACGATCAGAAATAGTGCTGTATTTGTTTTATTAACGATGCGTTTGTATAGTGATTTCATGGAAACATGGATAGTCTTTACCCTGTTAGCAGTTGTTATGCAGTCAGTGCGTACGGCGGCGCAAAAACAATTAGCAAATCGAATATCTATACAAGCTGCAACGCTGGTACGCTTCCTGTTTGGTATTAAGTTCGCCCTTATCTATCTCTATTTTGTATGGCAGGCATATGAACCTGTGAGCTTCGAGTTGAGTCGTAAGTTTTTTCAGTCGGGGGCACTGGCAGGAGTTTCGCAAATCCTTGCTACGGTCTGTTTGATTAAAGCGCTTACTCTTAAAAATTTTGCGGTTGGAACTGCGCTGGCAAAGACCGAAGCTATCTTAACCGCAGTTTTAGGTGCGATTTTTTTTTCCGCTGCACTCTCCGGACTTGGTTATTTATCAGTTGTAGTTGGAGTAACAGGCTTGCTAGTAGCAAGTAATTGGAAAGTCTCATTACAAGATTTCACTGATAATGACAGTATTCGCTACGGCGTTGGTGCCGGTCTTGGCTTTGCTTTAGCGTCTTTGTGGATTAGAGATGCTTCTCTTTCTATAGATTCGCCGCGACTGCTCAGTGCCGCATTAGTCTTAGTTTATATGGTGATACTGCAGTCATTAATTTGCCTTTACTGGATTTACATAAAGGAGCGTGAACAACTAACGTTGATTATGAAGAACCTAGGAGCCTGCATTTTTGTCGGATTTACTAGTGTAGCTGGCTCGATCGGGTGGTTCACTGCCATGAGTTTGCAAAATGCGGCACTGGTAAAAACCCTAGGTCAAACTGAGTTCATTATCAGCCTGCTCATCACCTATCTTTATTTCGGTGAAAAGGTTTCCACCCGCGAATATCTTGGCATTGCGCTTATAGCCATCAGTGTAGTCATTTTACTTATGGCAACTTAGTTTTTAGCTAGGCCTTTGGCAGTTGTGTTTATTTGTTCTACAAAACCTATGAGGGAAGTTGGGCGGAGACTTTCCAGACTGAAGAAAAAGAACCAGCGAAAACGGCCGAATAGCTTTTCAATCAGCACAAATAATTTATTGCGTGACAACCAGAATCTCTTTAGTCTAACTCCCTTTTACAGATTACAGTCGAGCTGGTTGCCCATGTCCAAACCAAAAATTCTTCATAAAATTAAGCCTCTAACAGCAGTTTTTTGCGCTGCAATGTTGGCCTCTTGTGGCCAAGCTACGCGGGAAGAATCTGCGTCATCCACAGTTGCTGAAATAGAAATCATTGAATCGAGCCCAACAGTTGCTGAAGCGCAAGCTTTTATTGCTGAAGCAGAAGCGAGTTTAGAAATTATTGGCAAAGAATTAGCACATGTTTCCTGGCTGGCAAATACCAATATCAGTTATGACAGTCAGGTTGCTGAGGCAACGGTTTCACAGCGTTTTACCGAGCTATCAGTTAATCTCGCAAATGAAGCAGCACGCTATAACAGTGTGGCTTTAAGTGAGCAAGACCGCAGGAAGCTCGAATTATTAAAACAAGTCTTGGTATTTCCGGCGCCGCAAGATTCAGAAAAAACCAGAGAGTTAGCTGAAATCGGATCCAGCATGAATGCCATGTACGGTACAGGGCGATACTGTCGCGAAGTAAATGGTCAGGAAGAGTGTTTAACTGGCGATCAAATGGAAAACCTTATGCGGGAAAGTCGCGATCCTGATGAGTTAGAAGAAATCTGGGTTGGCTGGCGTGAAGTAAGCCCACCTATGCGCGAGTTATATCAACGGCAAGTGGAAATCGGTAATGAAGGCGCGCAGGAATTAGGCTATGACAACCTGAGTGTTTTTTGGCGATCTAAATATGACATGGATTCAGATGACTTTATGGTGGATGCTAACGATCAATGGCAGCGAGTAAAACCACTTTACGATGCGCTTCATTGTCACGTACGCGATGGGCTCAATAATTTCTATGGCGATGACGTTGTACCAGCCAATGGTTCGATCCCAGCACATCTGTTAGGCAACCAATGGGCTCAGCAATGGACTAGTCTCTATGATCTGGTTAAGCCTGAAACTTCAGAACTTGGTTACGATTTAGATCAGCTGGTGCAGGGAAATCTCGATGATGAAGTTGAAATGGTAGAAACTGCAGAGCGTTTTTTTACCTCACTAGGATTTGAACCACTTCCGGATACATTCTGGGATCGATCCATGTTTCTTGAACCGGTTGACCATCAGGCAGTATGCCATGCCAGTGCTTGGAGTATGGATGGCCAGGATGATTTGCGTATCAAGATGTGCATTGATATGAACGCGGAAGATTTCACCACGGTACATCACGAGCTCGGACACAATTTCTATCAGCGTGCCTACAAAGAGCAGCCAGTACTTTTTCGGGAAAGCGCCAACGATGGCTTCCATGAAGCAACAGGTGACGTCATATCCTTATCTGTTACACCTAAATATCTCGTTGATATTGGCTGGCTGGAAGAAGAGCCAGGTGTGGAAGGGGATCTTGGTTACTTACTTAATCTGGCGTTAGATAAAATTGCGTTTCTGCCATTTGCTTTGGTTGTGGATCAGTGGCGCTGGCAGGTATTTAATGGAGAGATCGCGCCTGAAAACTATAACGAAGCATGGTGGGCTTTGCGTGAAGAATATCAGGGCATTACTCCACCAGTAGAGCGTAACGAAAACCATTTTGATCCAGGTGCCAAGTATCACATTCCAGGTAATACACCTTATATGCGCTATTTCTTGGCTTACATTCAACAGTTTCAATTCCATCGCGCCTTGTGTGAAACTGCTGGACATGAAGGGCAACTTAATCGTTGTTCTATTTATGGCAATGAAGCGGCCGGCGAGAAGCTGCAGGCCATGTTGCAAATGGGTGCCAGCAGACCATGGCAGGAAGCAATGGAAGCGATTACCGGCCAACCAGAGCTCGATGCCTCTGCAATTATCGATTATTTTGCGCCACTTAAAGTCTGGTTAGATGGACAGAACGAAGACAGACAATGTGGTTGGTAGCTAAAGGATTTAAGAATGAAAGAACAATACGGAGACATAAAAGTCACGCAACTGCCTGGATTTGTCGTACAGTGCGAAATCGATCGACCACCGAATAATTTTTTTGATCTGGCCTTGATTCGAGATATGGCTGATTGCTTCGATGAACTAGATGAAGATTCGAATTGCCGGACAATAGTGCTTTGCTCAAACGGAAAACATTTCTGTGCTGGTGCAAACTTTTCGACTCCCGATTCAAAAGCTGAAGGTGATGTTCTTGTTGCCGAGTCGGCTGATCAAAGAAATCCAATCTATCAGGAAGCCGTTCGTTTGTTTGGGAGTAAAAAACCAGTTATTGCTGCAGTGCAGGGTGCAGCTGTCGGAGGCGGACTGGGTGTGGCAATGATGGCTGACTTTCGAGTAGTTTGTGAGAATACTCGCCTAACCGCAAACTTCGTAAAGCTGGGATTCACACCCGGTTTTGGTTTGACCCATACTTTACCGAGAGCAATCGGAGTGCAAAAGTCTCATCTGCTTTTTTATACCGGAAGAAGAATTAACGGTGAAACTGCAATGGAGTGGGGAGCTGCAGATATTTTATGTTCAGCAGCTGATGTTCGCGAAAAAGCAATCGCATTAGCGACCGAAATCGCAGAAAACGCACCACTGGCATTACTTTCACTGCGTGAACAATTAAGACCTGGAATCCAGGAAGCGGTGCAAGCCGCAACGGATATCGAAGGTCGTGAACAGTTCTGGTTAACTCAAACTGAGGATCACTTCGAAGGCCTTAAAGCTGTGTCAGAAAAAAGGGCGGGAGAATTCCAGGGTAAGTAAACTATTTTATTCTGTTGGAATTTTATAAATGTCTGAGTCGGGTCAAGAGTCAGGATTTCGCCGGGTACTAGGCAGGCGCGATGCTTTAGCACTCTCCTTTGGTGCAATGATCGGGTGGAGTTGGGTAGTACTTTCATCTACCTGGATCGAATCCGCCGGAACTGCTGGTGCCATAGTAGCTTTTCTGATCGGCGGCGCCATTATGTTAGTGATTGGCCTCACCTATGCTGAGCTTGCCTCTGCATTACCGTTCGCTGGCGGAGAACACGTGTATAGTCATCGGGCATTAGGAGCAGGTGCTTCTTTTATTTGTACCTGGGCAATCATTCTTGGCTATGTATCTGTAGTTACTTTTGAAGCTGTGGCGCTTCCTACTGTTCTCGATTCAATGATTCCTGGACTGGATCGAGTTTTTCTTTGGCAGATTGCTGGGTGGGACGTCTACCTTTCATGGGTACTAGTAGGTGTTACCGGCGCGGCAGTGATGACAGTTTTAAATATTCGTGGCGTGCGTCTAGCAGCAGTTGTGCAATCCACAGTAGTGATTGTTATTTTGTTGGTCGGTGGTTTATTTCTTTTCGGTTCTTTTTTCAGGGGGCAGGTAACTAATTTAGATCCGTTATTTATAGATGGTCCTGTGGGCATAACTCTTGTTCTAGTGATGGTGCCTTTCATGTTTGTTGGTTTCGACACAATTCCTCAAGCCGCAGAGGAAATTGACCTGCCATTTAGAGACATCGGCGCCGTGTTAATGCTTTCTGTGATGATGGCCATTGCATGGTATTGTCTAATCGTTCTTGGCGTGAGTCTTATGATGAACGAAAATGAACTTAGCAGCAGTGATGTATTAGCTGCAGAAGCGAATTCGCAAATCTACGGAGAGTTTGGTCGGCTTGCTATGTTAGGGGCGGGCCTGGCTGGAATAATTACCAGTTGGAATGCATTCATAGTTGGCGGAAGTCGAGCAATATTCGCTTTGGCACGTGCCGACCTGTTGCCCGCCAAACTGGGTAAACTGCACCCACGTTATCGAACACCCTACAATGCCATTCTGCTAATAGGCGGCCTTTCGGTGATTGGTCCATTCTTCGGCAGGCCAGTAATGGTGTGGTTAGTTGATGCAGGTGGTTTCGGTATTGTTCTTGCTTACGCCATGGTGTCCTTGTCATTTCTTGTATTACGTAATCGCGAATCGAAACTGGAACGACCCTATCGTGTCCGATTCGGAAACTTGGTTGGCTGGGCTGCGTTAGTTTTATCTGTCGGTCTGGGATTCTTGTATTTACCTGGCAGTCCTTCAGCGTTGCTGTGGCCACAGGAGTGGGCAATTATAATTTTCTGGATAGCACTGGGTGGAGTTTTCTATTTTCTGGCAACCAAAAAAAGTAGCGCAGCTTCTTCTGACTCATTAGAAACGGAATAAGATAGGTAAATGGAATGATTGAAATTGATACTGGAACTGAAGAGCTACTTTGTACGATTGAAGATCGGGTTGCTTCGATCACATTAAATAAACCCCATAAAAAAAATGCTCTGGGAGATATTCTAACTCCAGCTCTAAGGCACACGCTGGCTCAAATGGAAGATGATGAGCGGGTAGGCGCAGTAATGATTACTGGTGCTGGAGATGCCTTTTGTGCAGGAGGTGATGTTTCGGGAATGGGGTCCGGCGCTATAAAGGACTCCACAGAACCAACACCGACTGATCGGGAGAGAATTGAAATTCTCATCGGAAAACAAAAAACCCTAACTAAACGCATACATGAACTAAACAAAATAACCGTCGCTGCTTTACCAGGTGCAGCGGCAGGTGCAGGTCTCTCAATTGCGCTTGCATGTGATTTGCGAATCGCTTCTGACAATGCCTTTGTTACAACCGCCTTTGGCAACATAGGGTTGTCAGGGGATTACGGTGCTAGTTGGTTTTTACCGAGATTGATCGGTTTAGCCAAGGCAAAAGAATTGTTTTACTTAAGCGACAGAGTCGGGGCAGAAGATTGTGCGCGCCTGGGGATTTTTAACAAAGTATTTTCCCAAGACACGTTTCGAGCTGGTGCACGGGCTTATACTGCAAAACTTGCTAATGGGCCGACCAATGCTTTTGGTCGAATGAAAATAAACTTAAATCAGGGGCTGGATCATGACTTAGATGCTAGCCTGCGACTCGAAGCAGAGCATCTCATCGCAAGCATGGCTGATCCGGAATCGAAGGAAGCAATCTCTGCGTTTATGGAAAAGCGTAAAGCAATCTTTCACTCTTAACCGTGCTGTTGTTGTAATGCTGCTATTCGTTTCTCGATTGGCGGATGACTCATAAACAATTCTGCCCAGGCGCGCTTACCAGTGATACCGAAAGCGGTAAGTTGACCATCCAATTGACTTTCCTGTTGATTCGATTGCAATCGTTGCAGTGCAGCAATCATTTTTTGTCGACCCGCCAGATTCGCTCCACCACTGTCGGCGCGATATTCACGATAGCGAGAAAACCTCATCACAATAACAGAAGCGAGAATGCCAAAAAGTGCTTGGAACGCCATTACCGTCATGAAATAGACGAAGTAGGAGTTGTTGCCGCGGTTCACAATATTGGCGACAATTCGAGCAAAGAAGTAAACGAAAGTATTTAGCACGCCTTGAATCAAAGTAAGTGTCACCATATCACCATTGGCAACGTGACTGACTTCATGGCCAAGAACTGCTTCGGCTTCATCAGAAGTCATGTTACGCAATAAACCAGTGCTCACTGCTACCAGGGCATTGTGTCGATTTGCTCCGGTGGCGAATGCATTGATTTCCGGTGAATCGTAGATTGCGACTTCTGGCATGCCTATTCCTGCCATTTCAGCTTGCCGTCGAACAGTGTCTACCAGCCAGGATTCTTCCTGGTTGCGTGGTTTTTCGATCACATTGGCACCTACGCTGCGCTTAGCAATCCACTTGGACATGAGAAGGGATATAAATGATCCTCCCATACCAAAAACGGCGCATATAACGAACAGTCCGCTATTGGACGCAGAATCTAGCCCTAATACCGGCATCAAGATGCTGAGCACGATCCCCAGAACTAGAAGAATCGCTAGGTTGGTAGCTATGAAGAGAAAAACACGTTTCATGGCAAACTCCAATGAGTAGTCAGAATTTAAATAATAGCGGTATTCCACCCAATATGGGGATGATTTTTGTGAAATACAATGGAATTACTGCCATTTGTAGCTGCTCCGTAGAGTCTGAATTTGTGAGGCGGTTTAAATGAGATAAATCCGTTGAAACAAGGTGTTACAGCGCTTCTAAAGGTCTTTTGGAATGATTGTCCTGCGCGTATACTCCAACAATGAACATTGCTTTAGTTAACCCTCTTAAGAAGAATATAAAAAGGTAGAACAATAGGAGATGACCCATGGGTTCTAAGAAACAAAATCGCAGGGAATTTCTGAAACAGGGCGCGGCCATTGCCGGTGGTGCAGCAATAGGAGCAGCTTCTAAGACGGCGAGCGCTCAACTGGAAGGTCCTGAGCGATATATCCACGGCTCAGATGATATGGTTGCTTACGGTTCCCGTTCTCGCTTCGTAACTTCTGAAAGAATTCCACATGGTGGGCGCCATTCGCCAGATACCTTTGGTCTGGATTTTCATATCGCCACCCCGCTTCAAGATCAATACGGCGTTATTACACCTTCATCCCTCTTCTATATGGGTACGACTCGTGGATCCTATCTGCCGGATATCGATCCTGATAAGCATCGACTGATGATTCATGGGCTGGTTGATAATCCATTGTTGTTCACTATGGATGAATTAAAGCGTCTTCCTTCAGTAACCCGTATGCATTTTGTGGAGTGTGCGGGCAACAGAGCTAACAACCGGATGACAACCGTTCAAGAAACCCATGGTATGACTAGTAATGCGGAATGGACTGGTGTCCTTTTATCAACTTTGCTAGAAGAAGCGGGTGTTAAAGAAGGTGCTGAGTGGATTGTGGCTGAGGGCATAGAAGAAGTTAAAGGAGCTTCCAGTATTCCGATGACTAAGGCGATGGATGATTGTCTCCTTTGTTATGCTATGAACGGTGAGCCTGTGCGTCCTCAACAAGGGTTTCCTCTGCGGCTATTAGTTCCGGGATTCGAAGGAATCTTCAACGTTAAGTGGTTACGTCGCATTAAAGTAGTTGATCAGTACTACATGACATACAACGACTATGGTCACCTAACTCAGGATCCAGCCACTGCCGCATTGGGTTATCAGATTGGTCCTAAATCCGTAATTGTCCATCCTTCTGGTGGAATGCAGTTGCCAGGCACTGGTTATTATCAGGTAAGTGGCTTAGCTTGGTCAGGCGGCGGAAAAGTAGATCGAGTCGAAGTAACTACCGATGGAGGTCAGACGTGGTTCGATGCTGAGATTCGTGGCGAACCACAACCAATGGCCCATACTTTGTTTGCCTTCGATTGGGAATGGGACGGTTCTGAGTGTGAATTGCAGTCTCGTTGTATCGACGAATTAGGTCAGATCCAACCTTCTCGACAGGAAGTGGGTGAATTTTGGAATACACCTCCCGGTGAACGAATCCGCGTTCGTGGCCAAGACAACTCGATTCAGCCATGGCGCATTCACGCTGACGGAAGTGTGCACAATGCGATTATTTAAATTATTGATCCCGGTAGTGTTGCTACTGAGCTTTGCAGCACACGCTCAGTCGCCAACCAAATATGGAGTTGGTCGGACGCCTAGCGCGGAAGAAATAGCTGCCTGGGATATTTCCATTGCGCCAACAGGTGAAGAACTTCCTGCGGGCAGCGGCACTGCGGATTTAGGAGCGCAACTGTTCCTTGAAAAGGGATGTGCCGGTTGTCATGGTACTAATGGCACCGATGGTCTTGCTCCCAGGTTAGTAAAGAGAGATGTGGGTGTTCTGGAAAACGCATGGGGCTATGGAAGGATTCTTCCTATCCGCTCTCCATTTGCAACTACAGTTTGGGATTATATAAACCGAGGTATGCCCCTTGGCGCCGAAGGCACGCTTACGCCAGACGAGGTCTACTCAATAACAGCATACTTGCTATATCTCAACGATGTTATAACAGACGATCAGATGGTATTGGATCAGGATACGCTACCCAAGATTAAGATGCCTAATCAGGATAACTGGGCACAGGTCCCGGATTGGTTTCCAAATCAACCCAGACTGCAGGGTTACCCCTACTGAGCTAGTTGAAGTTGGTTTAAAAAGGCCGGCGCTTAATGCTCCGGCCTTTTTTATTTAGCGGGGCAAAAGTTTGTTTTCGTTTCTAATGAAACCGATAAACTTAGAAATTCAGTAACAATAACGCCTAGAAGATTGAAAAGTACACTGGCTGTGACATTAGAATAGCTCTATGTCTCAAAAATCTAGAGTACCAGTGTATTTAATAAAAGCTGAAGCGTTCGCCTGCCTTTGAGTGTATTTTAGAATGAAGGTGTAAAAACGTAAGGCTCAAACATCATCCAGTCTACTTCAGAATTCGTTCGCAAAATCAGCTGGCCATCAATTAATTCATAAGATTCAGAACGATCTAGGTTCATTATGAAACGGTTGAATAGAGAAGGCTGTACACAAAGTTTTCGTGTTGTGACCAAGTCTGTGAGCCTCAGCGTATAGGCTTCTTGCATCCAAGTGGCCCCAGCCTGATTACAGTCTGCTTCAATTTGCAATCTACTTTCTAGACGAAAACGCAGGATGTAATTTTCAGGATTATTCGGAATAAATTCCGAGTTGTTAAAGCTGTATATAGCAACCAACTGCCAAGAGGTATTCTCCAGAGATTCTTCTTGGGCAGAAACAGGATTGAAATTAAAAGCGCAGAAAAAAATAAAGATAAGAAAATATTTTAGTTTTGCAGACATAAGAATAAATTTAAGCATCTATCACGATCAACATTCCACACCCAATCGAGAGCTTCCCTAAAACATTTGACAACGTGGTCCTAAGCAATCGCGGACAACGTGACCCACTCCAACTGGTTTTCAGTTAGTATTAAGGAGTAGGCCAACAAGGGAGTTATTGACACTCTAAAAAAATACTTGATCCTCGCAAAGATCGCGGGCAAGTCTTGATTTGACTGTAAATAACTATGCTAATTAAACGCTATATATAGTTCCATTCCATTCTAGAGTTTCAAGTGTCATTTCTCCTTCACTCCTAATTTGCGTACCATCGGAAATATTTATTAGCAAAGAAGTTTTAGCAACATGAGCATCTGGCGGGGTTTCCCAAGTTCCTTCGCCTTGCCCGACCACTGTAGAGCCATCGTTCAAAAAGGATTGTCCAACCCATTTGATTTTGCCGCCTTCATTTAAACCGGAAGGAGGAGTAGGCCCCCAAATGAGTGTCCCAAATACGGTACCAAAACCATCCGCAGTTCCTTCCCAGTTTTGATG
>MDTE01175323.1_pt1 | contig 10440 bp, 8 predicted proteins | sample 811231 | NCBI WGS metagenome assembly MDTE01 (sample SAMN05326651, study PRJNA326480) | marine metagenome | isolation source: seawater | place: Indian Ocean: Red Sea | collected 2010 | reverse complement strand
TGACCTACCGTAGCCAGAAATTTCACACAATATTATTTTTGGATTAATTCTTTTTAATTCATCGTATCCAATACCAAGTTTATCCATTGTTCCTTTTCTATAATTTTCAATAACAACATCAGATTTTTTAACCATTGACTTAAAGATGTTTATTCCGTCTTTCTCTTTTAAATTAATTGCAATACCTTTTTTATTTCTATTCATCATCATAAACGCAGATGACTCTCCATTAATATCAGGAGGAACAAATCTTCTGGTATCATCTCCCCCAGGTATTTTTTCTATTTTAATAACTTCAGCGCCTAAATCAGCTAACATTAAACCACAAGTTGGACCTGCCATTATTTGAGCAAGCTCTAAAACTTTTAATCCATTGATAGGTCCTGGCATTTTATTTATTTTTAAATTTCGGCTTAGTTTTTGCTAAAAAAGATTTATAACCACTTTTGAAATCTTCAGTATCATAACATTTGTATCCTAAATTATTTAACTTATCTGAAACTTTACCAGTTTTTATTATCTCTTTTGCAAATTCTTTGTGCCAACGTGCTACTTTTGGCGCGCCCTCAGATATTAACTCAGCTGATTTATACACCTCAGTTTCAACCTCTGAGTCCGCAACAACTCTGTTGACCAAGTTCTTTTCATAAGCCTCTTTAGCGCTCATAATTTTACCTTCTAATAGAATTTCCATCGCAATCGAGTAACTTGTAATTCTTAGCAAAGCCTCTAACTCTTTAGCTGCCATAGTTAATCCAAGTCTTTTTATCGGTACTCCAAATCTAGAACTTTCTCCACATATTCTTAGATCGCAACATGATGCAATTTCCATTCCTCCTCCAACGCATATACCGTCTATTAAAGCAATAGTAGGTATCGGACACTCTTGAATTGCTCTCAATGTACCGTGTAAATGAACCCCGTAAGCTTTGGCAAGTTTGCTCGATGAACGTTGTGTTTCAAATTCACTAATATCATTACCAGGTGAGAATGATTTTCCTCCTTTTCCTCTAATAACAATGCATCTTAATATTTTATTTTTGCTTAACTTTTTAAATACTTGTCCAAGCTCTTTCCACATCGGTTTAGTTAAAGCATTTAATTTTTCTGGTCTATTTAACGATACTTCGACTATATAAGAATTTATTTTTTTTTCTAAAACAAGTTTATTTGTCATGATCTATAAAAAAACTCTACAAGTGTCATTGGTATAGCAGGTACATAAGTTACTAAGAAGAGCAAAAATAATAATACACAAATAAACATTATATTTGCTCTAGTGACATCCCAAATATCGGCTTTTGCAACTGAACAAGCTGTGACTAAAACACTGGCCACAGGAGGTGTTTGCTGTCCAATGGCTAAGTTAAGTGTTACAATGATACCAAAGTGAACTGGGTCAATACCTACTGCATTAACAAGAGGCATTACTATTGGAACAGTTAAAATAATTGCCGCAACAGAGTGAAGAAAGAAACCGATGATAAGTAAAAAAATATTTAAGATCAATAAAACTGCAAACTTATTTTTCGTAAAATCAATAATCGACTCGGCAACCTTTTGTGGAATTTGTTCAATAGTTAGAAATTCGCCCAGCAGAACAGACGCGGCGACTAAAAGCATTACTGAAGCTGTTTGTATAGCCCCCTCTGTTGCAGCTTGATAAAGTCTTTTAAAATCAAACTCTTTATAAATTAATCCGATTACAAGAGCTGCTACTACCGCTAATCCAGCCCCCTCTGTAGCAGTTACAACACCTCCAAAAATTCCTCCGAGAATAATAAAAGGAAGTAAAAAAGCTAAAGCAGCCTCTCTGCCGGTTTTTCTCAAATTTGCTAAATTAAAAGTTTCTTCAACTGGTAATTTGTGTCTCACAGCATAAATGTAAGCCGCTAGCATCATTAAAAAGCCTCCAATAATTCCAGGAATTATTCCCGCTACAAATAATTGAACTACTGATGTTTGGGCCATAACTGCATAAACAATCATCGGGATTGATGGTGGAATAATAATTGCTAATGATGCCGAAGATGAAGTTACCGCGGCTGAGAAAGCTCCCGGATAACCTTTTTTCTTCATTGCAGGTATCAAGATTGAACCAAGCGCTGCAACGTCTGCAACTGCGGATCCAGAAATTTCAGCAAAAAACATTGAAGTCGCAATATTAATCATACTTAATCCACCTTTGATAAAACCTACCAAAGCTGATGCAAATGCTATTAACCTTCTTGAAATTCCAGAACTATTCATAATGGAGCCCGCAAGTATAAACAGTGGTATTGCAATTAATGGAAATTTCATTGATCCATCAAACATCACAATTGCAGTATCAATTAAAAAACTTGTTCCAGTTTTCATTACCATTGCAATTATAGTGGTTACAGCTAAACCGATAGCAATGGGAACGTTAATGCTTAATAAAAATAATAATACGAGGAACATTGTTAAAATAATCATATAAGCTCCTCTCTTTCAGTTTCTTCCTTCACTTGAAGGACATTCTGTCTATAATCTTTTGGAATTCTGATTGTTTCTGCAATGATAAATAAAACAGCTCCTATGGGTATTACTGATTGTACAAAAGTTTGTGGTACCCACTCCAAAGTAACTAGAGTTTCACCTTTTATTAACGTAAGGACTAAAAATCCGTAATAGGCTAATAATATTAAGAAACCATAAATAACAATTTTTGACAAAACAAAGAAAATTTTTCTTAAAGATAATGGGAATGCTCTCAAAATACTAGGTACACCTATATGCGAACCTTTTAAAGCCGCATATGCAGATCCGTAATATGTTAACCAAGCTAATTGTACTGAAGCAACTTCATCATACCATGCTAAAGCATGTCCACTAAACCTGAATGTTACACCTGCAAGCACAACTATTGCTAAGGCAATCATCATTACAAATAAAATTACTTGTAATAATTTTTCGTATAAACTTTCAAATTTATCTAAGTTCATTTTTAATAAAAACCGGCCCCATGAATAGGGGCCGATTAGAATTTATTTTAATTTGCTAAAGAAGAAACTTTTTTTACTAAAGCTCCTCCAGTTGGTACTTCTGATGCAAATTGATCATAAATACCTTTGCTAGCTTTGATAAAAGCATCTTTGTTAGCGGTATTTACTTTAACACCAGCCTTTTTAATAACTCCTAAAAGAGATTTCTCTAAAGAAGCAGCTTCTTTGTAAACAAATTTTTGAGTATCTTTAGCAGATTTTTCAAGAATTTTTCTTACATCAGCTGGTAACTTATTCCAAGTAGATGTGTGAACAGTTACGTATGCAGGTGTATAAACGTGACCAGTGATCGATAAGTATTTTTGTACCTCTTGGAACTTTGCACTAGCAATTTGTGCATATGGATTTTCTTGACCATCCATTGTGCCAGTTTTTAATGCAGTAAACACCTCTGAAAATGCCATAGGAGTTGGGTTTGCACCATAAGATTGGAACATTTTTACTCTCCATTTAGATTTTGGAGTTCTTAGCTTAATACCCTTTAGGTCACCTGGTGTATTAATTGCTCTTTTATTGTTTGTAATATGTCTAAAACCATTTTCCCAAACTGCTATAACTTTATAACCAGTTTTGGCTTCTAAATTTTTAAACATTCCAGGTAAAACTTGTTTTTCAACTTTGTTCATGTGTTTTCTATTTTTAATGATAAATGGCATATCAAATACACCAAATTCATCATGAATAGACGCCATCACAGAAGATGGTAACCACATGTTAACAGTACCAAGTTTTAATTTTTGCATTCCTTGTTTGTCTTTACCTAGTTGTGAAGACCCGAATACAGTTACTTTTCCCTTGCTGCCTAATCTCTTATTCGCCAATTTTGCAAAGTGATCTACAGAAGCAGAAAATAAAGACCCTGGTTTCCCAACATGTCCAAATTTTACTTCAACAGCACTTGCAGAAATTGATAGAAATAATGTAGAAATTAGAACAACAAATAGCTTTGCTATTTTTTTCATTTATTTCCCCCTGTTAAATTTTGACGTATTTTAACTAAAATAAAAATTTTAATCCAGCAATATTAACTATGTATTTTTATTGTGACAAGAAGTCTAAAGCTTTCATGACGCCACCCGCTTTATGCGGAATACCAGATTTTTTTAATCCCATTTCAACACCAGCTAGAGTTCCTGCTAGCATTAAGTCATTGAAATCACCTAGATGGCCGATGCGAAAGACTTTGCCTTTAATCTTATTTAAACCCATACCTAAGGCCATATTATAATTGTCTAAAACTACTTTTCGCAGTGCATCAGCGTCATGTCCTTCCGGCACCATAACTGCAGTTAAGGAATTAGAATACTCCTCTGGTTTTTTACAGAGTATTTCAAGACCCCATTCTTTCACTGCTGATCTTGTTGCTTCTGCGTGACGAGTATGTCTAGCAAGAACATTTTCTAATCCTTCTTCCATCAACATATTTAAAGCTTCATCTAGACCATAAAATAAATTTGTTGCAGGAGTAAAAGGGAAAAATCCATCTTTATTCATTTCTAACATTGGTTTCCAATCCCAAAAAGATTTTGGCAAATTAGAAGTTTTGTATGCTTCTAATGCTTTTGAACTTATTGCATTAAAAGATAGGCCTGGTGGTAATAATAATCCTTTTTGAGATCCACAGACTGTTACATCTACTTTCCAATCTTTATGTTTAAAATCAATAGATGCTAATGAGGAAATTGTATCTACCAATAATAATGCTGGATGCTTTACTTCATCCATAACTTTTCTAATTTCTCCCAATCTACTACAGACACCTGTTGAGGTCTCGTTATGAACAACAAAAAGAGCTTTGATTTTATGATCTTTATCTTTCGATAATTTTTCTTCTACAATTTTAGGGTCAACTCCAGTCCTCCAGTCACCTGGTACAAAATCAACATCTAATTTAAAACGTTTAGCTTGTTCTTGCCATAAAGATGAGAATTGACCAGTTTCAAACATTAAAACTTTGTCACCTTCACTTAAAGTATTAACTATAGCTGCTTCCCAAGCCCCTGTACCAGAGGAAGGAAATATTATTACTGGTTCGTCTGTTTTAAAAATTGGCTTTATTCTATCTAGCACTCTTTTTGCGATTTCAGCAAAATCTGGGCCTCTATGGTCTATGACTGGATAATCCATAGCTCTTAATACTCTATCCGGTACATTTGTAGGTCCGGGGATTTGTAAAAAATGCTTACCTGGCTTAAAACTGTTCGATATTGGCATAATTCTATATAAGTATAGCTTGAATTATATTTAATTACTATATGAAAAATAAAATTTATATTGATAGTCTAGAAGTAAGTATTCTCCAAAGTCACGAGGAAAAAAGACCTCACTGGGTAAGTCATTTTAAAGTACCGCAGGCAAACGAATTATTGATAAAAATCAAAAGTAATGAAGGTCATGAAGGTTTTGGAATGGCAACAAGTTACACAGATATTAAACCTATAATTGAACCATTTAAAAATGGAATTGCAGATGAGATTATTGGTGAGGATCCTTTTTGTCCAGAAAAGTTGTACGATAAAATTTTTAAATTAACTGATACACGTAAATCAAATGAAAAAAATTGGTCTAGGGAAGCAATTATAAGAATTTCATCTGCTCTAGATATTGCATGCTGGGATCTAATAGGAAAAAATAGTAAATTACCATTATACAAATTGTTTGGTGGTTTCAAAAATCAAGTTCCTTGTTATGTAACATGCGCATATTACAGAGACGGAAAAGACAATAATGAGCTTAAAGCAGAAATTGAAGCATTACTTGCTGGGGGTCATAAAAGTTTTAAAGGAAAAGTTGGTGGATTAAGTCTTAAAGAAGATATTAAAAGAATGGAAGTAATAAGAGATGTAATTGGTGAAGATAAAAATTTCATGATTGATGTAAATCGAGCTTGGGATTTAAAAACAGCGATTGAAGGTGCAAAAGAATTGGAAGAGCTTAAACCCACATGGTTGGAAGAGCCTTTAAGATGGGAAGATGATAAAAGAGGTTTAAAAGAATTATCAAAGAGGACAATGATACCTCTATCGGGTGGAGAAAGTGAATTAACAAGCTATGGATGTAGGTCTCTGATAGAAGAACAAGCTATACAGATTTTGCAATTTGATTGTACTATGTTTGGTGGATTTACACATGGAAAAAAATTAGTCTCAATCTGTGAACTGAATCATATTGATGTAGCTCCGCATCATGACTGTTATATACATGCATCTTTAGTGGCATCTACGTCTGCAGGACGATTTTTAGAGTCATTTCCCGATCCTGAAAGAGACCCGTTACAAGCCGAATTATTTGAAAATCCTCATAAAATTAGAGACGGGATACTGTTTTTAAATGAAGAACCAGGATTAGGCTTAAAGCTATCAGATGTCGCTTTGAAAAAATACGCAAAGCCAGTATATAAATCAAACTAATGAAATATACAGAAACACATATCAACAAAATATCTAAAGATTTGCAAAATAAAATTAAAGGCAAAGTTTTATCTGATCCTTTTTCTAGAGGACGATATAGTACTGACTCATCTCTATATCAAATAACACCTTTAGGCGCAGTTCTACCTAAAGATCAAAATGATGTTTTAAATTTAATGGAATATTCACAAAAAAATTCAATACCTCTTTTAGCAAGAGGAGGTGGTAGTTCACAATGTGGGCAAACTGTTAATGAGGCAATTGTATTAGACTACTCTATGCATCAAAATAAAATTTTAGAGTTAAATGTTGAAGAAAAATATGTTTGGGTTCAACCTGGTATAGTCCTTGATAGTTTAAATAAACACTTAAAACCTCATGGATTGTGGTTTCCGGTGGATGTATCAACAAGCAGTAGAGCAACAATTGGAGGAATGACTGGAAACAACAGTTGTGGTTCACGATCATTATATTACGGAAATATGGTAAATAATGTACTTGCAGTAGAAGCAATATTAGATGATGGATCTATTCATACATTTGAAGATATTGATAAAAATTATCTACAAGCAACAAACGATCAAAATAGACAATATGAAATAATTAAAAATTTTTTACAAATTAAAGAAGAGACAAAAAATGATATAGATCAATATTGGCCTCAAACTCAAAGAAGGGTTGGTGGCTATAATATAGACTTAATAAATCCAGATGGATTTAATACTTCAAACATTCTAGTTGGTTCTGAAGGAACACTGTCATTATTTAACAAAATTAAGCTTAAGTTGTCACCAATACCAAAACAAAAAGTACTAGGTGTTTGTTATTTTGAAAGCTTTGCTCAAGCAATGGAACTTACAAAAGAAATGGTTAAACTCAAACCAACCACTGTAGAATTATTGGATAATAATTTAATAAATTTAGCTAAAGAAATTCCTATTTATGCTGAGAGTATAAAAAAATATATTATTGGTAATCCCGAGGCAGTATTAATGGTTGAATTTATTGATAAAGACCCTGATATTGCAAAATCAAAATTAAAGGATCTTGAAAACCTCGTTAGAGAACAAAATAAATGTAACAATTTTAATAGCTATAAAAATCTGAGTGATCAAAAAGAAATTTTTGAAATTAGAAAAGCAGGTCTAAATATTTTAATGTCTTTAAAAGGTGATAAAAAACCAGTGGCTTTTATTGAAGATTGTGCGGTTACACTTGAACATCTTGCAGATTATACATCGAAGTTAAAAGACATATTTGCAAAATATAATACCAGTGGAATGTTTTATGCCCATGCATCAGTAGGAACTCTTCATGTAAGACCAGTATTAAATATGAAATCTGATCAAGATATAAAAAATATGAAATGTATTGCTGAAGAAGCATTTGAAATGGTAAAAAAATATAGGGGCTCACATTCAGGTGAGCACGGAGACGGAATAGTTAGGTCAGAATTTCATGAGAAAATGTTTGGAAAAAAAATTATTAGTTCATTTGAACAAATAAAAGATTCATTTGATAAAAAAAATTTATTAAATCCTCACAAAATTGTTAGGCCTTTTAAATCAGATGATAGATCTTTAATGAGATATAAGTCTGATTACAAAGCTGAAAATATATCAACACATTATGATTGGTCATCTTGGGGGCAGTTTTCTGATGCAGTAGAAATGTGTAATAACAATGGAGCGTGTAGAAAATTAGATTCTGGAGTTATGTGCCCTTCTTATAGAGTTACGAAAGAAGAAAAAGATTTAGTAAGGGGTAGAGCTAATACATTAAGATTAGCATTATCAAATCAATTACCGAAAGATTCTTTTGTGTCAAAAGGAATGTACGAAACTATGGAGCTATGCGTAAGTTGCAAAGCCTGTCAAAGAGAGTGTCCAATGTCCGTTGATATGGCAAAAATGAAAAGTGAATTTTTATCACACTATTATAGAAAATTTTCTATGAGCATAAAGGACCGTGTGATTTCTAATATGCCTAAACTTATTTGGTTACTAAAAATTTCAAATCCAATAATAAATACTTTAAATAAACTTCCTGTATTTAGTCAAATTATTGAATGGTTTGGTTTCTCATCAAAAAGATCACTTCCAGTAGTTGAAAATCAAAAGCCATTAAAAGAAATTTACAGAGATCAACTCCAATCAGAAAAAAAAGTTATTCTATTTGCTGATACATTCAATATTAATTTCGAGATTAAAAACTTGATGTATGCAATTAAAGTTGTAAATAAATTTGGTTATCAAGCAATTATCCCAAGTTTTCAAAATGATAGTCTTGATAGACCCCTTTGTTGTGGAAGAACTTATATTTCTCTTGGTCAACTCGATAAAGCACAAAAAGAGTTAGAACGTTTTACAAAATATATAATCGACAATGGTTATAATGAACTTCCTGTAGTCGGTATAGAACCTTCATGTTTGCTAACATTTAATGACGAGTATAAATCTTTTTCAAAATTAGAAAACAGAGATAAAATCAAAAATCAATTCATGCTACTTGAAGAATTTGCACTAAATGAAATTAAAAAAGGTAACAAAGTAAAATCGAGAGAATTTAATAAAAATGTATTAATACATGGACATTGTCACCAAAAATCGCAAAATAGAATTAAAGGTCTTACTGATCTGCTAAATGAATTGAATATTAAAAACTCAATGATTGATAGTAGCTGCTGTGGTATGGCGGGCTCATTCGGTTACAGTACAAAACATTATGAAGTTTCAAAAAAAATGGCTTATCTTTCCCTTGTACCTAAAATAAACAATTCATCAGAAAATGATTACGTTATAGCTAATGGCACGAGTTGCAGGCATCAAATATCAGACTTTACAAACATAAAGCCAAAACACATTAGTGAACTTTTATTTAATTTATTTGAAACAATAAATTAATATCTATTTTCCTACTGCCTTGTAAGCTGTAGCTGCTGCAGAAGCTTTTGATGCAACACTATTAAGATCGACTGGTTCCATAATATCCATTTCTGAGAATGCTCCTGAAGACATGGTAATCATCTTTAACGCTGCAGCTGCCTCAAAATTAGGTAAATCGAATTCTGCAATAAAATCATATTTACCTCTCAAAAAAGTTATACTTACAACTTTACCCCCAACTTTTGCCGCCGCACTATTTGCTGCTGCAAGTCTATCTGAACCTGGCTCTTTAATCCAACCCGCCATAGCTTGAGCTGAATAAGTCGCTCCAATTATATATTTTGCCATTTTTATCCCCTTTAATTTAATTTAATAACTATATAATAAACGAAAAAAATAACTATTTTACTCACCTTTTAGATGTATGCACAAAATGGCTAATAAAATTATCACTGATATCAAAGATATTTGTATCCCTTTATACAAAATTTTAATTCCTTTTGTTTTTATTGTTAAAATTTTAGAAATTTCTGGAATTATTGAATTTTTAGCAAAATTGCTTGAGCCCTTCATGTCTATTGTTGGATTAACACCAGAACTTGGTCTCGTTTTAGTAACTGCAATTTTAATCAATATGTACGCTGCGATTGTACTATTTATAAATTTAATACCTGTATTAGATGTAAATGTTGCACAGGTAACGATTCTGACAACTATGATTTTAGTTTGTCATAACCTTCCAATTGAAAGTGCTATTTGTAAAGCTACAGGTGTAAGCTTTACTTATACTGTTTTATTAAGATTCTTTTCAGCTTTTCTATTGGGTTATATTTTAAAAGTGATTTACTTTAACTTTGAATTATTAACTGAGCCATTTGAAACTTTAATTACTTTAGAACCGTTGCCTACAGAATTTTGGCCGTGGCTTTATTACCAATTTATAAATCTTGTGTATATTTTTTTTATTGTTTGTATCATGGTAGTAATTTTAGAAATTCTTAAAAAAGTGGGAATTGAAAAAATTTTTGAGATTATTTTTATTCCACCTCTTAAATTATTTGGAATTCAAAAAGAAGCAATGAATATCATTATAGTTGGAATGACAATTGGTATTCAGTA
>MDTE01115536.1_pt1 | contig 10440 bp, 8 predicted proteins | sample 811231 | NCBI WGS metagenome assembly MDTE01 (sample SAMN05326651, study PRJNA326480) | marine metagenome | isolation source: seawater | place: Indian Ocean: Red Sea | collected 2010 | reverse complement strand
TGCCGTATTTGACACAATGGAAAAACACAGCGGCGGAAACGACTGGTTACGTAACCGGGATTGAACCGGGTACCGGTTTCCCTCACAACCGCAGCTACGAGCGCAAATACGGTAGGGTGCCGAAATTAGCTCCTGGAAAGACCCGTTCATTCGACTTGGAATTCAAAGTTCTTGGTAACAAAGAGGATGTTAAAACCGCATCTGAAGTCATCAAAAAGTTACAGGGAACTGTTGGGCCAGAAATTCAGAAACAACCTGAAGAATAAGTTGAACAGTGCCTTTAGTTGGCTTGGTTTAGTAAAGGATCTATATAAACTGCCTACATATTATATTGACGGCTAGTTGGTTGTTTTAAGTGTAAAATGTTTTCAAGAATCTCGGTAATCGTTGTCATTATGTTTATATTGGTTGGCCAATCGCTTGGCCAAGCTGGGAAAAAAACTCATCTGACTCATGAGTTGAAACTTCCAGTTGATTGGGAAGGGGACATGCCCGAAATTGATTTTGTAGCTGAATCGGCCGGAAACAATGAATGGCTTTTGCGAGTCGGCGTTACAAATTTCGAGTTTACCCCAAAAAATACCGGCCAAGCCCACAGGGTTGGCCAAGGGCATATGCACCTGTTTGTGGATGGGAAAAAAACCACCCGACTTTATGGGCAACCTTATTTTCTCAGTGGCCTAGATGAGGGAGAAAGGAAGCTTCGTGTAACACTTAACAGTAATGATCACCGCGATTACCATATCAATGGGCATGTGGTTTCCTCTGAGCTTACTATTATGCAAAGCAAGAGTCATCTATTCAGGAACATGGAAGAGAAAGAGTTGTTGAAGGATCCGGGATTGATCGTGCGAGTGATTCGTGATCCGATGCATGGATGGAATATCTTTATAGATGCAGCCGAATTTGATTTTTCAAAGGGGTGGGCTGAGTTGTCTATCAATGGTCAGTTTAGGGGCCGTGTTTATGGGGGATATCATTACTTGGCAGATTTTTTGCCCGAACGCGATTCACTGACTGTTAATATAAGAGATGAAGAAGGCCGTGTTTGCTTATTTGATGGTATGCCAGTTGAGGAGATTCTGGGAAAGGCGCATCAATTGAGGTGGTTTGCATCAGGTTTAAATACGCATCCCATAAATCGTCGTAATGGATTGCCTGAACCAGAAATGGAACTGGCTTATGACAAAGAAACAATTTATGTTAATAGTAATGGGATACCCACTTTTCAGTTCGTGCAGCAAACTCCTAATCCAATCGAACCTCAAATAAATCAGTGGAAGATTCCTAGGTTTCCAGTCGTTGCGAAAGAATTGCAACAAATACCTCTTTTAGGAACGGTTGCTGTTCTGACGGTAGGGTTGCCGATCTACGGGCCGAATGAGGCACAGCATCCTCATCCATTTGGTGACCCTTATATAAACGAAGTTTTGGATTTTTGTCATGGGCACACAGCTGGGCGTGGGGACTATCACTTTCATTATGCGCCAACTTGCCTACTTAATACGCCCGATGGCAACGAGGAACACTACAATATCGTTGGTTTCTCACTGGATGGTTATCCAATTGTTGCCCACTATCTTTCTGTGCTAGATAACGATGGGAAACCAATCCTTAATGCTAACGGAGAGTTTCAATTTAACTGGCAGGAAGTCTCTGGGTACGAACCTAGTGAGAATTATCGGCGTGACGTCCTTGAAGGCCAGGTTACCTCAACCTATGTTTGGGAAAATTACAACTACCAGCCGGGACGTGAAGGGAGAACTCTTGACGAATGTAATGGTCGCCAACTGAAGGAGCGAGCCATGGCAGATGGAACAATTTTTGATGAGCGAGATTTTTTTAAATCTAATTACGCTTATTTTTTGACGGGGGAATTTCCCTATGTTTTGGCAAAATACAAGGGGGAAGCGAAAGATGCTCGTGGTCGTCGAACTTACAACAGAGATGGCAGTGAACGCCGCCGTGACTCCTCTCGACGTCGAGGAAGAGATTAACTAATGAAAAGTAATATTATCATCTTAGCCTTAGTCTTGACGCTGTGCGTTGTTGTTGAAGCCCAGGATCGCAATTCTCTCCGAGGGCAGCAACGTGGCATTGGTGCTGGACAAGCATTTTTGGAATTGTTCAAAAACGATATAAATAAAGACGGTAAAATTTCACGTGACGAGTTGCCTGAAGATCGAAAGCAATTAATTTCAGATTATGATTCCAACGGTGATGGTGCAATTTCAAAAAGTGAAGCTCGTTTGGTGGCTCCCGCGAATCAAATAGACCGATCTCGATCGAGAGTGAGAGGGCGAGGGGATGCACGTCGAGAATCATCACGAAGCGCATCACGTCGACCTCCTGGCAGACTTCGAGAGTCCTCCCGCCGCCCCGGTTCATCCTCTAGTCGTTCAGGTGGATTGTTTTTTCAGGTTTTTGATGTGGATAAAGACGGGGAGATTTCATTGGATGAAATTAAAGATGCGAGTAAAGCTTTGATGAAGCTAGATGTAAACGGTGATAAGCGTCTCAGTCGTCGGGAAGTTGGGGGCGATAGACCAAGTGATTTAGGGCAACGTCGAGCATCCGGTATTGGGCGGGGGCAAGAAAATAGTAATTCTGAGTCCGGGAGAGATCGGTTCGTTTCCCGCATTTTTGAAAATGACAAAAATAATGATGGGAAAGTTACAATTGAGGAAATACCGGATCGTATGAGCGAATTATTCGAAACTGGGGATTTAGATGACGATGGAGCTCTTTCTCGTCGAGAAATTGATGCAATTTACTATCGAATGAGCCAACGTGATCCGCGACGTAGAGAGCGTGATGACCGTTCGTTCAGCGGACGACGTCCGCGAAATTAATATCATTATCTGACCAAATTTAATTCTTTATCGCCAAGGCTGTGGGGCGACTTCATAATCCGCGTCTTGGTAAGATTTATTTGAGATGAAAATAATACAATTTAATTTGAAGAATTTATTAGTTGTGATGGCTTGCGTTGTGCTCGTCCCTTTGGTCAAGGCCGATTGGAAAATTGTAGAGAAGTCGAATCCACTTGGCCCTGGCAGTGCAGTTGATGTGTTACAGAACGGTAAGCCTGTTGCGCGCTTGGTTCATGGAGAGGGGCAGATTAAGCCCTTTCTCCATGTTTTCGGCACAGATGGGGAGCTGGTCACCAATCCTGGTGTTGACAAGGAGGGAAAGGGAGCAGGGTTGTTTAATCATCATCGAGGTATCTTCATCGGTTGGAATAAGGTCTCATCGGAATTAGGAACTTATGATATGTGGCATAGGGGCGGTCCCGGTCAGGGCCGTTACGACATCGTGAAATTTGAAAATAAGGTAGGTAAAAAATTTGGTTCCATCGTTGCCAATATCAAATGGCGTGCGACAAAAAAGGACGCCGCCGGCAGCGATGTGATAATCACCGAGCGGCGCGTATTCAAGGTGTCCCGCCCTAGGGGGGCGTTCACACAGGTCGATGCCAGTTTTGAGTTAAATGCGGAGAGAGATGTGAGCCTTGGTGGCGATTTACAGCATGCTGGCGTTCATTTTCGTGCCCATGCTGAGGTTGCAAAACGTAACAAGGAAACAAGCTATTTGTGGGAGCCTAGCGAAGCCAAGGGCGCTGGTAGGGTCATCCATGACAATCATCAGTGGGCGAGGTTACTTTTTCCAATTGGTAAACGGTGGTACACTGCTCAGGAAATGAACTCGCCGAAAAACGGGGTGAGAGAGCTGTCCTGGCGTGACTACGGTCGTTTCGGTTATTTTATGCCGAAGTCACTCAAGAAAGGAGATCCATTCAATTTGAAATTTCGCTTTGCCATTGAAGAGGTGGACGTTCCGGCTAATGTGCCGAAGCAGTCTATAGCCCAAATCGGACAGTCTCAGAGAAAGTGCTCTCGCCGCTACGAGGCATTTTTGAAATCTCTCGATTGATTGGCAACGTGTCATAGTGCTTGGTTTGATTATTCAATGTCGATTTCCGCCAAGCTAAACCCGTCCCTTCGCAACCTGCCAGTATATCAGCCGGGACGGCCAATTGAGGAAGTGGCACGTGAGCTTGACCTTTTGCCAGATGAGATCATCAAGGTTGCTTCAAACGAAAATCCACTTGGACCAAGTCCGAAGGCGGTTGAAGCCATGCAATCTTCTGTGGCGCAAAGCCACCTTTATCCGGATGGTAATGCATTTTATCTTAAGAACCAATTAGCATCCAAATTGTCTGTCGAGCCTTCCAATCTTATTCTGGGTAATGGCTCAAATGAGATAATAGAGTTTGTGTCACATGCGTTGCTTGCTCCGGGAGATGAGATCGTTGTGTCACAGTATTGTTTTGCGATTTATCCGCTTATTGCGATGATGATGGGTGCCAGTGTTAATGTGGTTTCGGCTGTTGAGTACGGGCATGACCTGTCGTCCATGCTTGAGGCGGTGAACTCTGAGACAAGGATCATATGGGTGGCCAATCCGAATAACCCAACCGGAACCCTAGCCAAGTCAGAAGACGTGCTAGCGCTGGTGGATAAAGTCCCGGACGATGTGTTGCTGGTGATGGACGAGGCCTATTATGAATTTCTTGAAGATCCGGTTGACCTATTGCCATTGGTGCGTTCCGGCGAAAAGTCGAATCTGTTGTTGATGCGCACTTTTTCAAAAATCTACGGTTTGGCGGGACTGCGCATTGGATACGGAATTGGTCATCCTGATTTCGTCTCGGCGCTCGAGAAGATTCGTCAACCATTTAACACAAATTCAATTGCTCAAACCGGCGCAATAGCAGCGCTTGAGGATAACGAACATTTGTTGAGAACGCGCAAGGTCAATGCTGCTGGGCTTCATTTTTTTGAATCATTTTGCAACGAAAATGGGTGTGAATTCGTTCCTTCCGCAGCCAACTTCGTGCTGATCAGGGTGGGTGATGGTCAGGCGACTTTTGAGGCACTGCAAAGACAGGGCGTCATCACACGACCTATGGGCGGTTATGGTTTGCCTGAATGGATTCGCTTTTCCATTGGTATAGCTGACGAAAACCAACGTGCTGTGGAGGCGCTCAAGGCAATCTTAGCTTGAACTCTAGAAGCACAACCGACTGTTCCTATCTTCGCAAATGGTCCGAGCATTTCGGCTTATCCATTTCGCCCTCAAGTGCAATTGGAAGAAGGACAACCAGAGCGTAGTTTAGCTGGTTTGTTTCCATAGGATCGAACTAGATTAGTCTAGCGTAAGAACCTGACGCCTATTTTACAGGATTACAGGAACTAAAAGGAATTTTCTTCCCGCTTGCCAAGTGGCATTTTTTTCCCTAGTGCTGACCGGCAGATGAGTAAACCACTCGAGGGAAAAACCGGAGTTGTCTTTGGGGTAGCCAACAAGAACTCGATCGCCTGGGGAATCGCTCAGGCATGGCACGAGGCTGGAGCCAGACTAGCGTTCACGTACCAGGGAGAAAGGTTGAAGGGGAAGGTTGAAAAACTGATAGCTGATTTTGATGAGGATACGCTCATTACGGAATGTGATGTGAGCAGTGACGAAGATATTGAACGCGTGTTTAATGAGTTGGGGGCGCACTTCAACGGCAAGCTAGATATGGTCCTGCATTCAGTGGCGTTTGCTCCCCGTGAGGCACTCGAAGGCCGCTTTGTGGACACGACGCGTGAGGCGTTTTCCGCTGCTCAAGACATCAGTGCCTATTCCTTGGTGGCTTTGGCCAAGCGAGCCGCACCGTTGATGGCTGATGGTGGAAGCATCATCGGTATGAGCTATTATGGAGCTGAAAAAGTCATCAAGCATTACAACGTCATGGGTGTGGCCAAGGCTGCACTCGAAGCGAGCACTCGTTATCTTGCGGCAGACCTTGGTGAACAAAAAATCCGAGTCAACTGTATCAGTGCCGGGCCTGTAAACACTCTAGCTGCACGAGGTATCGCAGGTTTTTCAGAGATGCTTAAACACTACGATGAGCATGCACCGTTGCGTCGCAATGTCACGCACGAGGAACTTGGTCAGACCGGGGTCTTTTTAGCGAGTGACGGTGGGGCAGCTATAACGGGGCAAGTTATCTATGTCGACTGTGGCTACCAGATCATGGGTGGTATGTGACCGGCCGGTAAGTTAATTCCACTTTTTCAATTCTTCGGTAAACCCTTCTCGGAAGGTGGGGTATTTGTATTTGAACCTAAACGCCTCCTTGAAGCGCCTATTTGATACGCGCTTGTTTGTGAGGCTTCGCATACGGGTGGAAGGATCCGGTTCCACGACCGATGGTGGCATCGGTCTTCCCGTGGCTTCGCTAAGCCATTTGTAAAATGCAAACTGTGTCACCGGTTCGTTGTCGGTGATGTTGTAAAGGCCGGAATCGTCGGCGAGTTCGAGTGCTGCAGCGATCGAGTCGACCAAGTCATCACAGTGTACCATGTTTAAATAACGTCTCCCTTCGCCCTCAATGGTGGCATTTCCGCACATGAATCGTCGAAATAGATGGCCTCTACCTGGGCCGTAGATGCCAGATGACCGCAAGATGGTGATCGGTGGTTTGGCGGCGGACATTGTTTGTTCAGCTTTCCAAAGAATTTTGCTCGGGCCTTTTTCCGGAATGTCGGTGTTGCTTTCGAACACCCATTCAGCATTTGTTTGCTGATAGACGCTGGTACTACTAACGTATACAACGGACTGGGTTTTTGCCGTTTTTAGCCATCGTGCGATATTTTCTGAGCCAAGCCCGTAAACTTTTTTATAAGCTTTTTCGCCACCCTGCGATGAAGCGGCGGTAATAACGACCCAGTCGAATTGGGTATCTAGTGTGGCCAAAGAGCCTTCTTTTGATATATCAAGATTGATCGGGCGAATACCGAGCTTGGCAAGGATGGTGTTGTGTTCCAGGCTACGGCAAATGCCTGTTACATTGTGGCCCAATTTGGTCAACTTTTGGCCAAGCGCTTTGCCGATGTAGCCGCAGCCGATGATCAATGCCCGCACGCGGTCATTGTATCGCTTGGCTAAGCGGAGATGCGATTTAATTTTGGACTTTGCCGGTCGCGGTTCGCGCCGTATTTTTTTGTTTGAACATGGATGGCGTTAAAAAATTGAAGGCGAGACAGGTATATGTTGTGGCCAACGGCGATTTGCGGCTATCGGCGAACCAAGTTTGCTGGGCGGAGCAGTCAAAAATGGAGACAGCTTTGGCCAGGGCGCTCAAGGTCGAGGGGTGGACGGCGGTTCGCGCCCATGCCTATGATCGTAAAAAGAAGCACGGCTTCATTGATTCGCAGAAACGTGGTCTGGAGGTGTTTCGTATGATTGACGCTGAAGCACCGTTGATCGTCGCTGAGTGCGTCTGGCAATACAGCCAGCACATCTTGCCGGGACTTTCAACCCACCGTGGTCCGATTCTAACAGTGGCCAATTGGAGCGGTACATGGCCTGGTTTGGTAGGCATGTTGAATCTGAACGGTTCGCTTACCAAGATGGGCATAGAATATAGCACGCTTTGGAGTGCGAAATTCACCGACAAATATTTTCGAGACGGACTGAGGCAATGGCTGGACGGGGGCAAAGTGACGCATGACCAAAGCCATGTTCGAAGTCTCGATTTACTTAAGTTGCCATTCGCTGAGGTGCGACTTGGTCAGGAGGCGGCACGGCGACTTCGCAATGAAAAGGCGATCATGGGCGTGTTTGACGAGGGATGCATGGGCATGCACAATGCCATCATTCCGGACGAACTACTCAATCCGACCGGCCTGTTCAAGGAGCGCCTGAGCCAGTCCGCTCTCTTCGCCGCGATGGGAGAAGTTAGTGATACCGATGCAGCTGAGGTGTACACTTGGTTGAATAGGAAAGGCGTGACATTTCGTTTCGGGCCGAATGAGGCGACGGATCTCACCGAGGCACAGGTGTTGCAGCAGTGCAAAATGTACATCGCTGCTATGAGGATCGCCGACGAGTTTGGCTGTGCGACGATCGGTATACAGTACCAGCAGGGGTTGAAGGATCTGTCGCCGGCGAGTGACCTGGCTGAGGGGATGTTGAACAATGTTGACCGTCCGACTGTGCGCGATGCTAGGGGGCGCGAGTTGTTTCCCGGGCAGGCATTGCCTCACTTTAACGAGGTGGACGAATGTGCTGGGCTGGACGCATTAGTGACGAATCAGCTGTGGACAGAACTGGGCTGGCCATCAGAGAACACGTTACATGACCTGCGATGGGGCGCGCCGTGCAGGTTCAATGGCCGAAGCGAATATGTTTGGGTGTTCCTGATTTCAGGCGCCGCGCCACCGGCGCACTTCATTGGCGGTTGGAAAGGAGCGTCGAGTGAGCGTCAGCCTCCTATGTATTTCCGTTTGGGTGGTGGAACATTGAAGGGGATTTCAAAACCGGGCTGGATTGTTTGGAGTCGTATATTTGTGATGGATGGTGAGTTGCAGTGTGATCTTGGCATAGCTGAGGTGGTGAAATTATCACAGAAAGAGACCCAACTTCGTTGGAAGGAAACCACACCGCAATGGCCAATCATGCACGCGGTTTTAAAGGGGGTCACCCGTGATCAAATGATGGCTCGGCATAAGTCTAATCATATTCAGGTTGTTTATGCACCTAACGAAAAATGCGCGCACAAAGGCGTTCGTATCAAGGCAGCGATGCTTGCTGAGATGGGGTTGCGCGTGCAGCTTTGTGGTGATGTTGCATTGCGGTGACGGATGAGTAACGAACCGACCAAATCGACACCGACCGGATTCGCCGCTTGGCGTTGGCCAACTGCATTCGTATTGGTTGCAGCTTTGTCCTTGGTAGCGTTCGTTATCCTAATCCGAACACCGGAACGCCTGATAGAAACGGCAGGCCGTGGTGCAGCTGGGGGGGCCGGCGCTCTCAAAGATGCATCGGCGAATTTTCTTCAGGGAAACATCACCGAAACGTTTGTTGCCAGTCTGCCTAAACTTGAATCGAACCGCGGGGGGCTGCTGGAGCTCGCCAAGGTCACCGCTACCGAAACATTTCGTAGTGCGGATGAACTAACCTACGATTTCAAGTGGTTTGAGATCGACGCCGGCACGACCACTACTGAGATTCGCTTGCCGGTAACGTATCGATATCATCTTCGAATGCGTGATGAGTGGCAGCTGTTTGTGACTAATGCGGTGTGTGTTGTACATGCGCCGGCAATCCAGCCTAGCCAGCCGCCGGCGATTCATACGGATCGAATGGAGAAATCATCCGACGAAGGATGGGCCCGCTTCAATGCCGAGGAGCAGATGGCCAAGCTAGAAAAGACTATCACGCCGACGATTCGAGATTATGCCGGAGACGAGCGACATCTTGGCGTCGTACGAGAGAATTGCCGTAAAACCGTGTCTGAATTCATTGAGGATTGGCTGCTTCGCGAGGGGCAGTGGGGAGAGGGCCGACTACGGTTCGTAAAGGTGTACTTTCCTGGTGAGGTAGACCCTACACGCGCAATTGTGGAGGATGGCACGGAACGTAGCGGCAGCAATTGAACACGTAACCGTTTGCCAACGTCAGTCGTACTGCCTACGGTTTGCCGCGCCGAAACTTCGGGAGAGAATCAAAAGTATGTCCACCTTGTTACCGCCAGAACACGCCAAAGCGATTGCTGCGTTTGACCAAGTCCAGAGCACCCGCCTGGTATTCGGTAACGGCAGCGCGGCAAATGCTGGCGAACTAATCGCAGAACTGGGTCTGAAACGAATCCTGCTGGTCACGGATCCTGGTCTTATCAGGGCTGGACACGTTGCCAAGTTGTGCGCTGTGCTTGAGACTGCCGGGCTTGAGGTGGTCTTGTTTGACTCAGTTATCGAGAATCCAACTACTGAATGTGTTGAAAGGTGCAGGCGTATTGCTGAAGAATCCAAGGTTGATTCCTTTCTTGGCCTAGGCGGAGGCAGCTCAATGGACACGGCAAAAGGCGCTAATTTTCTGCTAACCAATGGTGGGCGTATGCAGGATTACTGGGGCGTTGGCAAGGCGCAGAAGGAAATGTTGCCTTTAATCGTTATTCCAACAACGGCTGGCACCGGGAGCGAGTGCCAGTCGTTTGCGCTGATATCCGATGCCGAGACGCATCAGAAAATGGCCTGTGGAGATCCGAAGGCCGCGGCCAGAATCGCCATTCTTGACCCAGAGTTGACTCTTTCACAGCCGCGTAATGTCACTGCCTGTACCGGTATAGATGCCATCGCACATGCGGTCGAGACCGCGGTGACCAACAAGAAGAACGAACTTTCTTGGATGTTCTCTAAGGAGGCGTTTGGTCTGCTTATGCCACATTTTCCAACGGTGCTCAATCACCCGGATGATCTCAACGCCCGTGGCAGCATGCTGCTCGGTGCAGCGATGGCCGGCTGTGCGATTGAGGCCAGTATGCTTGGTGCAGCGCACTCAACCGCTAATCCTTTGACGGCACATTACGACATAGTCCACGGCCAG
>MDTE01002109.1_pt1 | contig 10440 bp, 11 predicted proteins | sample 811231 | NCBI WGS metagenome assembly MDTE01 (sample SAMN05326651, study PRJNA326480) | marine metagenome | isolation source: seawater | place: Indian Ocean: Red Sea | collected 2010 | reverse complement strand
TTGTGCCAGAGTCAATCCAGCTCCAACTGTTACTTTCAGGCTCTCTCTATCAATGTGAAGTATCTCATTGAAGGCACTGAGATCTATTAGAAGCCCATCAGTCGCGCAAATTGGACTGAAGCTATGGCTAGAACCCACTGGACGGATTTTCCATCGGTTCGCCACCCCAATTCCAATAAGAGAAACTATTTCCTTTTCGGAAGATGGTAAAGCAATTCGTTGAGGGAAAGACATTTGATTACCGCCCCAATTAACCCATTTCGTTGTCAAAGAACCTCCAAGAAACTAAAGAACCCTATTTGCTCCACCGTTCACCAGTCCCGCAAATCAACCAGCCATTCTTCAACGACATAACCATCATCGACACATAAAATCCTTGGATGCTTTGAGATTGTGGGGTCAATATGAGCGGGTCGCAAAGAAACTAAGTCACCCACCTCCCAAGGAACGGAGTCTTTGCCATCTTCAGGGAAGAGAGTCGTGTGTTCATCCGAACAAAACATCACGGCCCCTCCGTTAATTGCAGGCTTTCCATAATCCATTCCTATCGCTTTTACACCGGCATCGGCAACAGCCCATTTCCTGTGATGCTCTACCGAGATGATTCTTGTCATTACAGTTAGGCTTTCTTGAAACGGTAAACCAGTTCCACTGTAACGTGTGTCCATGAACAGAAAAGAACCAGCTTGAATTTCCGTGGCTAAAGAATTGAGATCGTATGTTCCAGTTCCGCCGGCAGAAATTACTTCGCCTCCTGTCAGAGAATGTGCTTCACGGAGAATCCCCATAGCCGCAGTGACTTCTCTGGAACGTTCTTCTCTGTCTTGAGTGAACATTAGATGGCCTTCATAACCCATCACACCTCGGATATTGAGACCATGCCGTTGTGAGAGTGAAACCAAATTCTCAACTTCTGCTAAATCACATCCACATCGAGGTAAACCAACGTTCACATCAATTAGGACATCCTTGACTCCGCCTTGTGCTGCAGCAGTAATCGTTGCAGAAGAGTCAACGGCGACAGTGATTTTAGCGCCATCAGAGACCAACGACCCCAAGCGGGTAGCGTCAAGAACTTCGTTGGCTAGAAGGAGATCTCCATCAAATCCTGCCTTTGCCATTCCCTCTATCTCGCGAATAGTCGCACAACAAAACGATGTGTGCCCAGACTCATGGAGGATGCTAGCGACTGCTGTTGATTTGAATGCCTTCACATGGGGACGAAGGCTTAAACCTGGCCGGTTTGACGACATGATCTCTAGGTTCTCGTAGAATGTCTTCAGGTCAACCACTAAAGACGGCGTATCAAAATCTTCTAAGTGTCGCACGATGAGACACTACATAGAATCACATAGCTGCTGCAATACCAAGCTCTGCGAAACCCTTATTCAGGTAATTATTACGGAACATTTGACGAAGTTCGCTCGCTTGGCGATCATAGTCTTCTGGGTTCTCCCATGTCGCTCTTGGATCTAAGATTTCATCGGGAACATCAGCGCAACTGGTTGGCATCCTCAGGTTCAGTATGGGTTGTGTTTCTAGCTCAACATCATCAAATGCCCCAGCAAGAGCTGCGTTAAGCAGCGTTCGGGTATGTTTCAAAGACATGCGAACACCAGTGCCATAAGGCCCTCCGGTCCAACCCGTGTTTAAGAGAATACAGCGAGTGTCGTGTTCATCCATTCGCTTCGCTAACAGGCTCGCGTAAACGTGCGGTTTCTGAGACATAAAAGGGTCTCCAAAGCAGGCAGAAAATGTTGCTTGAGGTTCAGTGACGCCTACTTCTGTTCCAGCAACCTTTGAGGTGAAACCAGTGACGAAATGGTACATGACCTCATCGGGGCTCAAGATAGAAACTGGGGGAAGTACCCCAAAAGCATCAGCAGTCAAAAGAACAATTGTTTTCGGGTGAGGACCCTTTGCTCCGTCCGCCACTCCAGGGTTGCAGGTTAGCGGATAAGCGAATCGAGTATTCTCTGTTCGGGACCCATCTGAAAGGTCAAGTTCTTGAGGGTCCGTACTCTCAAGACTTCTATCGTGAAGGGGAGGGACATTCTCAATAAGAGTTCCCTTCATGCTCAAAGCAGCTGCGATGACAGGTTCCGCTTCTTTATCCAAGTCAATCAATTTTGCGTAGCATCCATCCTCAAAGTTGGAAACACCAGAGTCAGTCCACACATGCTCGTCATCTCCGATTAGAAGACGGTTAGGATCAGCGGACAAAGTTGTTTTCCCTGTCCCAGACAGTCCGAAAAGTATTGCACTGTCATCGTCAGAGCCGACATTTGCTGAGCAATGCATAGAAAGCTGACCCTTGCTAGGGAGCACGAAATTCATTACAGTAAACATCGTCTTCTTATTAACACCGCAATAGTCAGCAGGACCTATCACTAGAGCCACACGCTCTCGGATATCCATAATGACCGCACGATTAGATTTCGTTCCGTCTCTTTCCGGCTCTGCAATGAAAGAGGGGACGTTAATTATTGTCCAACCAGTTTCGTCTCGGTCCCCGTCATCTCGGACGTTCTTGGGAAACATAATGTTACAAAAATAAGCATGGGTAGCGTATTCGCCTACGAACCGGTAAGGCTCAGCAAATTGGGGATCCCAACCACAGAAAACGTCCGTGACGTAAAGATCCCCCTGTTTACTATTTAGATAACTAACTACCCTTGAAAGCAACAGGTCAAAAGCGTTTGGATCGAATTTAGCAAACCCATCTTTCCACCAAACTGTTTCTTCAACTTCCGTTCTCGCAACAGCAAAGGTATCGGTAACTGGCCGCCCCGTGCAGGAAGGATCGCTATAGAAAACCAGTGGTCCATTAACCCCAAGAGCCGTAGGGAAGGCTTTTTGTTGGTCGCCGCCACCTTCAAGAGTTACGCGACCTCGGTCATTTTTGATCGCAGCATGGAAAAGTTGATCTTGAGACAATCCGTAATGCAGAGTAACTCCATCGATGCCGAACTGACTCTTCAGGGCACCTTCTATGTCATTCGTTGGTTGATCTGCCATTTTGTAATTTAACCTCTTCACCAGAAATTATTGAAGGAAATCCGGAGTTCCCATATCTACTTCAGAACCCAAACGAAGATTTGTAGCCATGCCAGCTTCATCCAATTCAAATATTACCCTCTGCCCCTGCCTGAGCATTCGGAAAATAGAACCTTCAAGTGCATCGGAGGCTAGTTCGTACTCAGTGAAATTCCGCTCGGACATAACAACGCCGTCCCTAGTCCCAGGGTCATAAGATTTGATAACTCCCTGCAAGTTGTACTCCTTGAATATCTTTGGATTTACAAAACAATAACGGACTTCACCGAGTTGATGCGAACCGTGATAGCTTTTGCAAATTTTTAAGTTCCCGCAGCAAAATTGTTACGATGTCGTGGTTCGCGTGAACTAATTAGTACCATCAACAGTCGTGGCACTAGTCGATTCTCTTACCGTTGAGCAGATAAAATCTGTTCTTTTCGCTTTCAATGAAACGCTTGTAACCCACTGTGAGAGTATTAACGCACTCAATGTATATCCAGTTCCCGACGGAGATACAGGAACAAATATGTCCTTTACACTTCGCTCTGTTATTGCCGAACTTGATAATGCCGATGGCAGCCCAGAAAGTTATTGGAATGCCATACGGCACGGTAGCTTGATGGGTGCTCGTGGAAATTCGGGGGTAATTCTTTCTCAGATCCTGAGAGGATTGGCAGATAGCTTCTCCGTAGAAGAAAAAATCGATCAAGCTGCAATAACTCGGGCGTTTAGCCGAGCTTCTGAAGCTGCTTATGAGTCAGTTCTAAAACCCGTTGAAGGGACGATTCTTACCGTCGCGCGAGAAATCGCAGAGAAGGCAGAAAACCTTCTTCATGAAGATATCTCATTGGCTGATTACTTAAAACAACTTGTAACTGAAGGGGAGAGATCTCTAGAGGGGACTCCAGACCTTCTGCCGGTCCTTCGAGATGCAGGTGTCGTTGATGCAGGTGGCGCAGGGTATCTCTTGTTGGTTCAGTCATTCCTCCTTGTGGTTGATGGAACTCCTATTTCTCCACCCATGCAAGCAACTGCGAGAATTGGGCGCATAAAGAACGCCGAAAGTGCGCTGAACCACGATGTTGTAGATATAAGTGAACTTCGGTACGAGGTGATGTTCTTCCTAGATGCTCCCGACGAGAATATAGAAGGGTTCAAGGCAGACTGGTCTGCCATTGGTGATTCAATTGTTGTCGTAGGAGGTGATGGGATTTGGAACTGTCATATCCATTCAAATGACATAGGTGCATCTATAGAAGCAGGAATTAGAGCAGGCAGGCCACACCAAATCAGGGTGACTGACCTTCAGGAAGAGCTCTTTCATAACGAGGACCACATAGAAATAGGCGGTATCAGCCAAATTTCGGTACCCAATCCAAACACAGAAACCTGCGCTGTCATAGCGGTAGTTGCAGGCGAAGGTATTCAAAAAATCTTCGCTTCCATGGGTGTAAACGCAATTGTTCGAGGTGGACAATCAATGAACCCCTCAGTTCGGGATCTCCTAGATGCCGTCCAACAGATCAATGCTGAAGAGATACTCATTCTTCCGAACAACAAGAATATAATTCCGGTCTCCGAACAGGTAAACGAACAGGTAGAGAAGAACGTTCGTATTGTCCCTACTCGAAGCATACCTGAAGGCTTTTCATCGCTATTAGCGTTTGACCCCAAAGCTGACGCTGAAACTAATGCTGAAACGATGACCGCATTAGCATCTATGGTTGTAACAGGAGAAGTGACTCAAGCTGTTCGTGACAGCGATACTGGTTCAGGCGCAGTCAAAGAAGGTGATTGGATTGGATTGGACCGTTCCGGAGTCGTTGTTTCTAGTGATTCGCTTCTCACGACAACACAAGAATTGCTTTCATCACTAATAGCCGATAGCCATGAGATCGTGACAGTTATTTCCGGAGACGGTAGTTCCGAAGAGATAACGAAAGCCATCAAGGAATGGATAGCAGTTGAAGCACCGCAAATTGAGATAGAAGTGCATCAAGGAGGGCAACCTTTATACCCCTACTATTTCGGTATTGAATAAGGTCTTGGAAGGTAACTCAGAATAGTTTTGAAATACAGTTACTCTATTGTGATGGGAAAGCATGACGGTAAGCCGGGACAAACTAATGCCTGGTGAAGCTAAACCACTTACTTTGGGTGATTTGTCGGAACTCTCCCTGACTCGATTGAAGGGCATCGGCTCTAAGAAAGAGAAGTCTCTTCGATCTATAGGGATCGAAACGGTTCTTGATATTCTTACTCATTACCCCCGTCGGTACATTGACCGAACACGCGAAGCAAAAATAGGGTCGCTCCAAGTTGGGGAAGAAGGAATGGTCCTTGTTGAAGTTCTCGATGTGCAGAAGAGAAGCACACGTAACAGACGACAGATGGTGACAGCAACAGTCACTGATGACTCAGGGCTCCTCTCATTGACGTTTTTCAATCAACCCTGGCGAGAACGACAACTTAAAGTCGGAACAGAGGTTATTATTTTCGGAAAACTGGAGCGCTTTCGAGGGCAAAATAATATGGTAAATCCTGTCGTTGACCTAATCGGAGACAAAACAGGAAGGTTTGTTCCGGTCTACCCTCAGTCAGGGAAAGCCGGACTTTCAACATGGGAGTTTACTAATTGGGTCGATGACTCACTCAAGAAATCTAAACCTCGAGGATTCGCGGAACCATTACCTCGCTCAGTAACTGAGAAATATGAACTTGTAAGCAGGGAGTCAGCCTTCCTGATGATTCATCACCCTGAAACACTAGCGGATGTCCAAAAAGCTAGGCGAAGGCTTGTCTTTGACGAACTCCTCAGAATTCAACTTTTACTGGTTGCTCGTAAGCTTCAATTAGAAAATTCAACACAGGGGATTGCTCATAATTTCGACGGAAATTTCGCCTTGAAACTTTTAGAACGCCTTCCATTTGAACCAACCGCTTCACAACAGAGAGTCATTGGAGAAATTTTTGCTGACCTTCGCTCCTCCGTCCCCATGCATAGGCTTCTGCAAGGCGATGTTGGCTCTGGAAAAACCCTCGTAGCGGTCACAGGGTTGTTGTCTATTGTCGAAGGAGGGAAACAAGGCGCAATCATGGCCCCTACAGAAGTCCTCGCAGAACAACACTATTTGGCAATTTCAAATATGCTTACAGGATTCTTAGTTCACGACGAGCAGAGTTTATTGGGTGAGAGAGAAATCGAGATACGTTTACTTACGAGTAGGACAACTGGGAAAGAAGGCGGCACAATAAGAAATGGATTAGCTGATGGGAGCATCGATATCATTGTTGGCACTCACTCGCTAATCCAAGAGTCTGTAACATTCTCTGAACTTGGATTAACGGTGATAGACGAACAACATAGGTTTGGAGTAGACCAGCGAGATGCACTTCGAGCTAAAGGGAAGAACGGTGCGATTCCCGATGTGCTAGTAATGACAGCGACTCCCATTCCGAGAACAGCGGCGATGACTGTCTACGGCGACCTTGATGTTTCTGTGCTAGATGAACTTCCGTTGGGCCGAACACCTATTCAGACAACTCGAGTTGAAGATAACGCTGAGTTATGGGAGAAATTACGCCAACAGGTTTCAGAGGGGCACCAAGCCTATGTCGTCTGCCCGTTAATAGAAGAAAATGAAAAAATGAACATAGCCTCAGCTGAAGAAACATATGATCGACTCAAAGACGAGCTATTAGGTTTGAGGATCGGCCTTTTGCATGGTCGCCTATCTTCTGCCGAGAAACAGCAAATCATGGACGAATTTAGGCAAGGGGATCTAGACGTCCTCGTATCTACAACAGTTATTGAAGTCGGTGTAGACGTTCCTAATGCTACTGTCATCGTGATTCTCGGAGCGGAAAGATTTGGTATAGCTCAACTGCATCAGTTGCGAGGCAGAGTGGGGCGAGGCGACGCGCAGTCGGCCTGTTTTTTGGTCAGCGAGTCGACGACACTGGATGCCAATGAGCGACTACAAGCTCTTGAAGAGTCAACTGATGGTTTTGTATTAGCGGAAGTAGACCTTGAACTTAGAGGTGAAGGGACGCTCATGGGAGTTTCACAGAAAGGCAGGAACGATCTTAAAATAGCTTCCTTGCGCAGAGACAAAGAATGGGTTGAGCATGCACGAGATACAGCGTTCTCACTGTTAAATGCGTCTGCACAGGGTCAAGATATCTCGCTGCTTATAGAGGAAGTAGGTCTTTTCTTCCAAGAGGATGAAGTCGAGTATCTTTTTAAATCATGACCAATCTAGAATCTTCAGATCAGACACCGATAGTAATCGCCAGAATTCTCACTCAGGCATTTACTGGAGACCCATTCTTCAACTGGCTATTTCCAGACCAACAACATCAAAATAAACTTCAGAAATGGTGGGCGTTTCTTACACATTTCGGGTCGACAAACCCAGAATGGGTATTAGCAGTAGATGAGATGCAATCATCAGCTTCTATATGGAGTAAACCAAAATTTAATCAAGTTAAAACCAACGAAGACAGCGGTGAAGACGACTTTAGAAAATTGATGGAAACCTTAGTAGGTAATCGCCTTGATTCTGTCTTCGCTGTGTTCCAAGAAGTGAATTCACACATTCCAGATGAACCTCACTGGTATCTTCAAGCCGTTGGTACAAGACCAGAAATGCAAGGAAGAAGCAAGGCTTCTGAATTACTACGACCAGTTCTCAGCAATTGTGACGAAACTGGCATCGGTGCTTACCTTGAATCAACGAATCCACGGAACCTCTCTTTCTATTATCGATTGGGATTTACAATCAGAAAGGAGTTACTCATGGACGGAGGTCAAGCAGCATTAACCTGCATGTGGAGGCCACCCCAGGATCCAGCGACCAGCTAAGCTCCTTCCTCGCCGAGCACTAAATCCCACCGATCCCAGCAATCGTTACATCGGTAGAACACTACCATGCCAACTTCCCAGCCAGAATCTGGCTCAGAGGTTCCCAAGTAACATCGTCCTCCACAATCAACACAGATAATTTCATCAGGAATTTCCATTGCTACTAAGCAAGTCTGCCGGTAACGTAACGCATCATGCGCATCGTAGCTGGTACTGCCCGAGGGAGAAAACTACAAATCCCAACATATAGTGAGATCAGACCTACGAAAGACCGCGTGCGAGAGGCAATCTTTAATTCTCTTCAAAGCCATGGGTTGATCGAAAATCACTCCTATCTTGACCTTTTTGCTGGAACAGGCTCACTCGGCTTAGAGGCGCTCTCAAGAGGTGCACGTTCAGTAGTGTTCGTCGATAGTAGCCAGCTAGCTATAGAGTGCGTCACTGAGAATATCAATACGCTTGATTTTGAGAACCGTGCAGAAATCCGATACCAAGATGCGATGTCGTACCTCAAACAGCAGAACAAATTTGACGTCGCTATTTTAGATCCCCCCTACAAATTCGATGCATGGGAATCACTACTCTCAGAAATCTGCGCAGGATCTATAGTCATAGAAACATCACAGACAATTACATTAGGTGATTCATGGCGAGTGCTTAAAGAACAAAGTTATGGACAATCCAATGTCCTCATAGCGACAAATCGGTAGCAAAAGGGGTCATAAAGGGCCTTCCACATCAATTGTTGGGTGCAGGCCTTGAGTTTCCTAGAATAGAAACATAGGAAAGACAAAATGCATAAACAGTTAATAGAGCTAGATAAACTAAGATAGGTTATCAAAATGACAAAAGTTATGTACCCAGGGTCATTCGACCCACTTCATCTAGGGCACCTGCATATTGTTGAAATTGCCGCAGATATATTTGATGAAGTTGTTGTCGTGACAATGCAGAACCCTGAGAAAAAAAGCTTTCTCTCATTAGAAGAACGTGAAGAACTGCTAAAAGCTAGTATCTCAAAATTCTCCAATGTCTCTACTTCAAACGCATCGGGTCTAGTAGTAGATGCAGCCAAGAACCTAGGAATAACAACGATCGTTAAAGGACTAAGATCATCTGGTGATTTTGAAGTAGAAATGCAAATGGCGCAGACAAACAAATCAGTTAGTGGAGTAGAAACAGTTTTCATCCCAGCTGAGCCTTCTTTTTCTCATATCTCAAGCAGGTTCATCCGAGAAATCTCAGCTATGGGTGGAGATGTATCGGCGCTAGTTCCGGAGAGCGTTGCTAGTTTACTTTTCAAGGAGGGCAAGTAATGAATGAACCTCAAGATGGAGAAGAAAGCAACTCTTTCGAATCAGTTGAGCCATATGAGGCGCCGGAAGTAGAGAGATTGATTCAAGGGTTAATTAACGTCGTTGAAGCAGCGCGACCAGTTCCGCTCTCATCATCGTCAATGATCAACAAAGATGAAATTATTGCTGTACTGAACGATATTTCGCTACGTTTGCCAGATGAGATAAGAGCTGCAAGATGGTTACTTAAACAACGCGAGGATTTTTTAGCCAGAACGCAACGAGAAGGGGATGAGCTAATTGATCTTGCTAGAGCTCGCGCTGGACAAATGGTCCAGAAATCGGAGGTTGTAAAAGCCGCAGAAATCCGCGCCAGGCATATTGTTGAAGACGCTCAAGCTGAAGCACGCAGACTCAGATTAGAAACAGAAGATTTTTGTGACCAGCGACTAGCAAGTTTCGAAGCGGTGTTGAAGAAAACACAAAAAATTGTTTCAGACGGTAGATCAAAACTCCAAGGAGATCCGCTTTCCGAGCTGAAGGAAGCACACGCACAACAGCCAGAAGAAGACTCAAGTGGTCCTGAACTTTATGATCAGGATGAACTTGAATAAAGAGGACCCATCTGAGGCGCAACTACTAGTCGACATTCCCAGCTTGTTTCATGGAGCGGGTTCCTCTCAACAGATAGATTGCAACTGGGAAGCAACCCATATAAAAACAACTTACTCTTCAGTGAAGCAATTAACTGGTCCTCTGGTGGTAGAGGCCATAGGTGAGAAAGTCACTGTAAGCGGCTCTCTAGAACTTAACTGGACTGGGCCATGTCGAAGATGCTTGGAAGAAGCGTCAGGAACTTCGGAAATAACAGTAAGTGAAATCTTTGAACATGGTTCAATAGAGGGTGAGACATTTGAACTTCCAATTACAGAAAACCTAGACTTAAGAGTAATGCTTGCAGAACAGGCTTTGCTGCATCTCCCATTTGCACCCTTATGTTCACAGGCCTGCCAAGGGCCGGAAGAGACCAACTTTGACCTGCAAAGCCAGCTTGATGGGATAGGCAATAGCAAGATTGATTCTGTTAAGGACCCTCGGTGGGCAGCATTGGATGAGCTGACATTAGATGACACTTAGGTTCAGGGGGTGCAAGAACCACGTACCCTAGGTAGGATCAACCCTGCGCAAGTTTCGCCTTGCTTATGAACAAAACCTTGGAATTACGATGGCTGTACCAAAGAA
>MDTE01108805.1_pt1 | contig 10441 bp, 11 predicted proteins | sample 811231 | NCBI WGS metagenome assembly MDTE01 (sample SAMN05326651, study PRJNA326480) | marine metagenome | isolation source: seawater | place: Indian Ocean: Red Sea | collected 2010 | reverse complement strand
TAGCATTTCTATTATTAGAAATATTAGTTGTGCCGGGATTTGGAATTATTGGGATTGGTGGGATTGGTTTTATGATTTATGGATTATATTTACTTTTACTTCCAGAGGTTCCTGTAGGAGAAGAAGTGCTTAATGAAGCTATGGATGGATTTCTTATCGGATTAATTGGCGCAATTATTGGTATTGTTTTCCTAACAAAACTAATGATTAAATCAAAATTTTGGGAACAGCTTACTGCTCCAGATATGCAGAAAAAGGAAAAAGGCTATTCCAATACACAAGGTTGGGAATCGTTAATGGGGGAAATTGGAGTTACAGATACTGATTTACATCCATCTGGATGGATTAAAATTGATTCAGAACGAATATTTGTGATAAGTGAGGGTGATTTTATTGAAAAAGGTAAAGAGGTAAAAATTCTTGCTGTTGATGGGAATAGAGTTGTTGTTAGAGAATTAAAAAATAAAAAGGAATAAATTATGTCTATAGTGCAAATGATTTTGCTTGGTTTTATTGTATTTGCAACCGTTGTTCTGCTGTATTTTGTACCATTAGGTATGTGGATACAGGGGATTGTCTCGCTTGGTATTGGTAGAATTCGAATTGTAGATCTAATTCGTATGCGCCTAAGAAAAATATCTCCAAGATTGGTTACAGATGGGGTTATCAATCTTCACAAGGCTGGTTTAGCGCATATTTCAACCGATAATCTAGAAACTCATTTTCTTGCTGGTGGCAATGTACAAAATATTGTTTCAGCTCTAATTGCAGCTGATAAAGCAAATATCAAGCTACCTTTTGAAACTGCAACTGCTATTGATTTGGCTGGAAGAGATGTGAATGAGGCAGTACAAACATCAGTTTATCCAAAAGTAATCAATGCACCAAAAGATGGATATTTAGCTGCTGTCGCAAAAGATGGAATTGAACTAAAAGCCAGGGCCAGGGTCACTGTTAGAACAAATATTCCAGGTTTAGTAGGGGGTGCTACAGATGATACAATCATTGCTCGGGTAGGAGAAGGAATTGTTTCTGCTATCGGTTCTGCATCAAATTACTCTAAAGTATTGGAAAACCCTGATAATATTTCAAGAGCAGTTTTGGATAAGGGTTTAGATGCAGGTACAGCCTTTGAAATACTTTCCATTGATATTGCTGATTTAGATGTTGGTAAGAATATTGGAGCATCACTACAGGCTGATCAGGCTGAAGCTGATTTACGGGTAGCACAAGCTAAAGCTGAAACTAGGCGAGCCATGGCAGTAGCTGAAGAGCAGGAAATGACAGCTAGAACCCAAGAAATGAAAGCAAAAGTTGTAGAAGCTGAATCAGAGGTTCCTAAAGCGATGGCATATGCATTTAAGGAAGGAAATATGGGAATTATGGACTATTATAAAATGGAAAATATAAAATCTGATACTACCATGAGAGATTCTATAGCGGATACAAATTCAGAATCTATTTCAGAGGAACCCAAAGATGACGATTAAAAACCTTTCTTATAAAAGCGATAATCAATGAAAAATTATTTAGCTCTAAAGAATAGGTAACAATTTATGGAATGGCTTGGAATTTTACTTTTATATCTTTTCTCAGGATATATGAAAAAGAGAGAGCAGAATAAAAAACGAAAAGAAATAGAATCCGATCCCAATTGGGATTCAGAAATTTATGAAGAGCAAGAAAGCACGAATCTTGATCTTCAACAGTTTTTTAACGATTTATTTGAACAAAACCCACCTACTCCTGAACTACATCCTGATACAAATGATATATTAAAAAAGGAAAATACTGAACCTTTATTAGATAGTGAATTAGAAACCATCGAATTAGAAAATAATTCACAAAAAGATATTAATAATCAGGAAGATCAGAATAATATATCAATTATTGATGAGCAAATTGATACATTTGAAGACAAAATATATCATTCAGAGCTTTCTAAAAAGAGGGAATTGCATTATGGAAAAAAATGGGAGAAAAATATCAATCTCAAAAAAGAACTATTTAATACAAAATACTCTTTGAAAAAATCTATAATTATAAAAGAGATTTTAGATAAACCGCTCGGGCTAAGAAAATAGTTTATCCTAAGAGCGAAAAAATATTTTTTGCTTCTTTATATAGGTCTTCTTTGGTACCATTATTATGGATAACAAAGTCAGCCATATGAACTTTATCTTCATCGGGCCATTGTAGATCGACTCTTCTTAAAAATTCTTGTCTAGTTAGACCACCTCTTTCCATTACTCTTTCAGTGCGTAATTTCAAATGTGAAGTAACTACAACGACATAATCCATATGCGTGTCCGCTCCTGATTCATAGATTAGAGCTGCATCGACACAAAATATTTCATGTTTACTTTTAGATAGCACAATATCAAATTCTGAATCAATCTTTGAAAACACATATGGATGTATTATTGCGTTTAGTCTTAATTGATGATTCTCATCCTGAAAGGCAATCCTCGCTAATTTAGATTTTTCAATTTTATTATCTTTGTTAAGTATATCTGTGCCAAATTCCGCAATTATTTCACTTTGTGCAATTTTATTATTATTTAATATATTTTTTGAAATAGAATCTGCATCAAAAATATGCGCACCCCATTCTTTAAACAATGAGCTTACTTCGCTTTTTCCTGAACCGATTCCTCCAGTTAAACCAACTTTAAGCATGATTATATAATAGTTTTAATTATCCTATCTGTGACCGTTTTTACTTGACCAAGACCGTTTATAGTTTTTAATAGACCCTTATTTCTGTAAAAGTCTAATAATGGTGCAGTTTGTTCCCAATAAATTTTTTGTCTTTTTCTTATTACTATAGGCTTATCATCACTTCTTCCTGACTCTGCGCCACGTTTTACCAAACGACCAATGAGTTCTTTTTCATTTACAAATATACTAATAGCGATATCTAAAGATTGGTCTAATCTTGACATGATTTTCTCTAGGCCAATTGCTTGATTTATTGTTCTTGGAAAACCATCTAAAAGATATCCTTTATCACAATCTTCTTCCTTTATTCTATTTTTTACCAAATCAAATAATATTTTATCTGGGACCAATTTTCCCTTATCTATATATTGTTTGGCAAGAATCCCGATATCAGTTTTTTTATTGATTTGAATGCGTAAAAGATTACCAGTTGATATATGGCTGATTTTTAAGGCTATCTTTAATTGTTGTGCTTGAGTTCCTTTGCCAGCACCGGGTGGACCCATAATTAAAATTCTCATATTAATATCCCAGCGATTGTTGCGGTTAACCAAGAAGCTAAAGCACCACCAAGCATTGCTTTTAATGCCAATCTAGAAAGGTCTTTTCTTTTATCTGGGGCCATACCACCTATTCCCCCTAATTGAATTCCAATGGAACCGAAGTTTGCAAAACCACAAAGTGCATAGCTAGCAATAATTGCTGTTCTTTCTGATATTAGATTTTCATTAATAAGATTACTAAGATTAGAATAAGCAATGAGTTCTGTTAAAACAATTTTTTCTCCCATAAGAACACCCATCACTTTTGCTTCATTCCAAGGGATACCCATAGTCCAGGCTAAAGGTTGAAAAACAATTCCCATTATTTGTTGTAGATTAAAGGAAAACAACATATCTAATGAATAGTTTATCATAGATATTACGGATACGAAAGCGATAAGCATTGCACCAACATTGGCGGCTAATTTTAATCCGTCAGTTGCACCCTGGCCTAATGCATCCATAGCATTTTCTGATTGTGATGTAATATTTATATCTAGGTTCCCTAGTGTAATTGGTTCTTCAGTTTCTGGACAAATAATTTTAGAAATCACTAAAGCTGCTGGAGCAGACATAATGCTAGCTGCGAGTAAATGACCAGCAATTCCAGGGATTTCTTGTAACCACAGCACATATAATGCAAGGACTGAACCAGCTGCTGTCGCAAACCCTCCTGTCATTATTGCCATTAGTTCTGATTGGGTCATTTTATTTATAAAAGGACGAATTAAAATAGGAGCCTCTGTTTGTCCAACAAATATATTTGCAGAAATACTTAGGGTCTCTGCCCCACTTGTTTTCATGCTTTTTTCCATAATTTTAGCTACCCACTTCACTATGAATTGAATAATCCCAAAATGGTAAGTAATTGCTATAAGGCTAGAAAAAAAAATTATTACAGGCAAAGCCCTAAATGCAAAATTTACCATAGCTTCATGATAGCCAATACCTGGAACAAATGATTCAAACAAAAAATCACTTCCTGCATCAGAGAAACTAATTATTTTTTTGAAAATAGTATCTATATAAGAAAATTGTAATTTTACAAATGGGATTTTTAATATAACGATAGCCAAAATTACTTGTAGGCTTATACCCCATAATATAGTTCTTCCTTTAATTTCACTACGATTATTAGATAGTAAATACGCTATCCCAAGTAACAAAAAAATCCCTATTAATCCGACTAAATTCATTTTTGATTTTTTTCTAGGGATTGAAAACAATTTCTACAACGAGCCTCATATTTATCCAGTTCACCAATTACAATCTGATTTTTTTCAGATGATGTTCTTTGGGTATAAGATGCAGGATTGCTGCAGATAACACATATAGCTCTTAATTTATCTAGATAGTCGGCCTCACACATGATATTAGGCATAGGCCCAAATGGCAAACCCCTATAATCGGTATCAAGACCAGCAACAATGACCCTTTTACCCATAGAGGCTAATTTTTTGCTTATTTTCACTATTGAATTATCAAAGAACTGAGTTTCATCTATGCCGATCACTTGATGTTTTTCTGCTATATCAATCATCTCCTCCGGATTAGTAATTATATGAGCTTTCATTTTTATATTGTTATGACTAGCAATATGATTTTTGCTATAACGTGAATCAATTTTTGGTTTAAATATCACAATGGACATTTTTGCGATTTCTGCCCTACGAAGTCGTCTTATTAACTCTTCTGTTTTTCCAGAGAACATACTTCCACAGATCACCTCTATCCATCCAGAATTTTTTGGAGTAATTGTCATAATAGTATAGAATTAATTTTAGGGGCTATGAGCTCAATATTGTTTTTGATATCATTATTCCCATTAATAATTATATCAGCATAGAGTTTTGATGGTTCAATGAATTTTTTATGCATAGGTTTTACCGATGAGTAATATTGTGATTCTACGGATTCTAATGTACGACCCCTTTCCTTTGTATCTCGTTCAATTCTTCTTTGGAAACGTAATTTTTCAGATGTATCCATAAAAATTTTTATTGTATATAATTTACGAAGTTGATGGTAGTAGAGTGCAAATATTCCCTCTATAATAATAATCCGACAATTTTGAATGGACTCCGTTTTATTTAATCTAATATGATTAGAAAAATCATAAACAGGTACTTTAATTTTATTACCCATCATTACTTTTTTTAAATGGCTGGATAATAATTCGATATCTATTGAGTCAGGATGATCAAAATTTTGTTTTATTCGATTTTTGTAATCCATGTGTGCAAGATCTTTATAATAAGAATCTTGATTTATAATGACAACATTGTCTTGACCCCAAATTTCTAAAATTTTATTTGCAAGATATGTTTTCCCTGAACCTGTCCCACCACATATGCCTAAAAACTTTGGCTTCATTTTAGAAATTTACTATCAAATGCTTCAGGCAATAGTTTTGATGAGTCTACGGTTTTTATTAAACCATTTTTATTGCATATGTGTATGGGAATTTTTTTACAGATTTCCCAAATTACTTGCCTGCATGCACCACATGGCATTCCTCCATTTTGTGTAACTACTGCTAAGGAAATAAATTTTGCATGTCCTTCTGTAAGTGCTTTATATAGTGCAACTCTTTCCGCACAGCAGGTAAGTCCGTAGCTTGACGATTCTATATTAAAACCTCCAATGATTTCTCCGTTATAACATTCTACTGCAGCCCCAACTTTATAATTTGAAAAAGGGGCGTGAGCTTTATTTTGCATTAAGAGAGCTGTGTTAAAAAGTTTTTGATTCATATGTTTTTGATTTTAAAAGTTTGGAAAAGTTTTAAAGAACCAATTCCTCCAATAAATCCTCCAATGTGTGCAAACCAAGCTACTCCCCCGCTTGTATTTATACCTATACTGCTAATTCCTTGAGATAACTGTATTAAGAACCAAATTCCAAGAACCAATTGTGCAGGAACAACTATTGTTGTAATAAATATAAAAAATACTGCAAGCACATGTATACGAGCCTTTGGGAATTTAATTAAATATGCACCTAAAATTCCTGATATTGCACCACTGGCTCCAATCATTGGTATTGTAGATGAAGGGTCAAAAAAGAATTGTAAAACTGCTGCAAATAGACCACAGAATAAATAAAAGAAAAAATACCTGATATGGCCAAGAATACTTTCAACGTTATCTCCAAAAATATATAGAAACCACATATTACCAATTATGTGTAAAAACCCTCCATGCATGAACATAGATGTAAAAATTTTAACTAAATTAAATTCATATGGGATAAAACCGAATTGTAATATTAGGTTATTGCTCATTATTGAATTATTACCTTCGATATAGAATTGTAATAAAAATACAAAAATATTTATCCCAATAATAAAATATGTTACAAAGGGATACAGTATTCTAGGGTTGTCGTCTTTATATGGGAATAGCACTAGTAAATTGAAAAATAAATAGTTTCTTTGGATTGATTGCCCATGCGGTCCTGTACTTTGAAATCAATTTTGTGAGGTCCTTTTGATAGAGGCTGATCAAAATTATATGTTATTGTCTTTTTTAATGGATGATATGCAGGATATACAGTTTTGTTATTTAACAATAAGCTAAATGATGCTTCTTCTGATTCTATGCCAGAAATATTATCTTCGACTTCAATCGAGATTTTATCAACATCCCCTTTGTGGTATTGTCCATTATTTCCTGGAAATGTTTTTTTAATACTAGGCGAATCAAGGTCTTGTATAATTGTTACGGCATCCATTCTATCCAATTCTGCGGTTAGTATTTGTTTTCTACGATTATTATTTGTTTTTGAATAATTCCATTTTTCAGATTTTGGGTCGTAGTAATAAATCCCTAGGTTTGTATGTTCAACTAAGTCTCTAGAATAGCGAATGCCAATCTGAAATTTCCCCTTCAAACATAGATCATATGGTTGTAATTGATATACCTTTGAAAGATGAAATCCGTTTTTAATTTTAGCAAATTCTTTAACTTGGTCAATCCATATAATATTATTTTGGAAAAATGTTCCTTCCATAGTTTTTATAGAACAATTTCGATCATTAGAGAATACATAGAACTCTTCCCCGGGGCTGACTTCTTGAAGTGTATAATGGAATCGTGTTTGCCTTGAAAGATCTTTGTGTTCTAGCTCTACATCAATATACTTCATATTCTTTACTACACTATGAGATAATTTTTCAGTAATAAATGTACTGGGGCCTATTCGATTCATTGAGTATGACATGAAAGTATTATCATTGGCTAAGTTTAATGTAGAAGTGGCCGGGGTATATTGATCTAGATCGACTTGAAAGAATAATCCTCTTTCAGTATTAGATATTTTTAAATTAGGATATACATCGACAACACTGATTTTTGAATCAATATCAGTCCAGTGGTATGGATTTACCATCCCACCTAATTGATTAATCCCAATTATTTGCAATATTCGATTTTTCGTAGATGATGATGGAATGGTTATATGTAAATCTTTTTTAACTTTTTCTGAATGTATGATATCTATTTTTTTATCTGCAAATCCATATTTGGTAAAATTATATACAATAGCATCTCGGATACCTAATCCTCCCCTTTTGGGTGTCAAGGCAAGAGTAATGACTTTATTATCTCTAAATATTTCAGTTGCTTCAAGCGTCATTGGGAATGTTCCTGCTATTGTCCCTTTAACAATAGTTTTATTACCGCGGGCATCAAAAATATTTATTTCAACAGAATGAAATCCAGGCGATAAACCTAGAATTCCAGATTTCTCTGAAGGGTGTATTGATGTTTTTTTATGTTCAATCAATCTATAGAGTTTTTGAAATTCTCCCAGATTCGCTCTTTTTAAGTCATATTGTATTAGTGTCTTTGCAAATTTACCTTGATTGAATGGGATTCTTTCATAGCTAAGATCAAATTCTAATTGATTATCAATTATTAATTCTATTCTATGAAATTGATATATATTTTTTGTTCCTTCACGTTTATCGATTGCCTTGATAGCAAAACCAAATTCCCCAAAAACACTTATTGTATCTGCAAAATGATAAATTCCTCCTTTATCGCGAAATAATGGCATTATCTGAACTAGCGGACTAGTATTAATAAGTGCATTTTGAGAAATTGGTACAATAGCTATCTCTTTAGCTATGGGCATGATATTATCATCTAAATCAAATGCCATTATTAAAGGGTTTAATGGTACACTTTTACTATTTCGATATTCAAAATGGATATGAGGAGCAAATGAATTCCCAGTATTTCCTGAATAACCAATCAAATCTCCTTTATTTACTTGAAATTCTCTAGAAGAAAATTGTGTGTCTACATTATAGCTTAAGCGTTTGGCTTGTTGAAGCCTCCAAACTTTTTCTAAAACAGGATTGAATGATTCAAGATGACCGTAAACTACTTCGTGGCCAGAAATTGTCCGTTGATAAATAGATTTTCCATAGCCGTTATAATCAGATCGGATTCGACTTATATATCCGTCTTCTACTGCAACCACCTCCATTCCTATAGCGCCATTTGTTTTGATGTCTAGTCCCATATGAAAATGATCGTCTCGATGTTCTCCAAAATTTGAAGAAAAGGTTTTTTCAATTGTGGTGGGCCAAAGGACATCTTGAGCGATGGTGTGTCCACTCATAAATAAAATATATGTTATTAAGTATTGTTTCATGGAAAAAATATTATGCTAAAATTTATTTAGGACTGACATTGGTTATCAATGAGTGATTTGTTTCATGACAATACTTAATGTAAACTCTGTAAATTTATTTAATTAATAAAAAAAGGAATAAAAATGAAAAAATTGATTGTAGTTCTCTTTTTTGCAATTTTACCCTATTCTATTTTTGCAATTGGTGGTTTAGGATTTCAACTTGGTCAGAATACATTTAGTGTAAAAGAATCATATCCAGAAACGGGAATATCAGGAGTTACTCTGATGAATGGTGCATTTAGTGGCTCTGATGGATTGTCTCTCGGAGCATATTTATATATTGATTTAATTCCATTTTTCGATGTTGAAGTGGAGGTTAATGCTCAAGGGAGTCTATATGATATTGAATTTCAAAATAATTTTGGTCCTATGCCAAAACTTGGATTTGCATGGGCAAGCGGGAATACTTATACAACAGTTAGAAAAAAAATAATTGGTTTATCCATTCCTTTTCTCGCAGGAGCCCAGTTACATGCAGGAGCTGGGTTTAATACACACTCAACGGTTCCAGTAGCTGATGTTGAATTAGTTACTAGTTTACTTGGAGGTAATCTTTCGGGTGGTGATCCTGGAAATCTAAAACAGGCATTAAAAGAATATTTAGAAGATGATGATAACAGAGTAGAGGCTGAAGGTTTTCATATACAGACAGGTCTGCAGTTCAATGTGCTAATGTTAGACGCCTTTTTACTCTATCGTCATACGTTTGTGGAGGAAGTTGTCCCTGAAGCGAAATCATTTGGGGGGGTTAAATTTCGATTAGGATTTGGTATTTAAAATTAATAGTTAATTAAAACACGGGTTGAGGCTTTACAATTCATTGGTAGCGCAATGTATTGCTCCCCCACTAAGTTGAAGTTGACTGGTTGGAGCTATGATCTGATCTATCTTTAATGCTTTTAATTTTTTATCAATAGATGGTGATGAAAAATTACTGGGTCTGATTAATACTCCTGGCAAAGGCAATGCATTAACCGCAAAATTGCCGATTGCATTTTTTATTCCTAATGCATCATCGGGTGGAATTTCTAAAATTGGAATATTGATACTATTTGCATAACTATTTAAATCATTTTTTGAATCTTCCGAAAGAAAAGATATGCAAACAATAAGAGCAACAATGCTTCCATTCCTACCTAATACAGGAGTGAAAAATGTGTCTAAATGATATCCATTTCCTTTAATAATAATCATTTTTTCTACATTTAAGCTCTCTGCTACAAAATTAGCGCCTTCTAAAGTATTTCTTTGTAGACCACTAAATAAAATATTATCCTTCAAACAAAAATAAAACTCACCGCCGTCGGCTTTATATTTTTTTTTATCAGGTATTTGAATAATATTTAATCCAATAGATTCAAGATATTTTTTTATTATCTTATTTTCAATTCTTCTTTTTGGTTCTCCTGCTCGCAAAATAACAGCGGCCCCTTTTTGATTAGATATAAATGAATCTCTAACAAAAATAAAATCAT
>MDTE01018581.1_pt1 | contig 10441 bp, 9 predicted proteins | sample 811231 | NCBI WGS metagenome assembly MDTE01 (sample SAMN05326651, study PRJNA326480) | marine metagenome | isolation source: seawater | place: Indian Ocean: Red Sea | collected 2010 | reverse complement strand
TGGTTCGGATCGAAACCGTGATTATGATACACTAACATCAACATCAATCAGTATTCCAATTAAAATATTAACGAGACTACCTATTTCATTCTCACCTAGTAAAGATATCGAATTAATCAAAGGCAATTATTTTGATTCTCCTATTACTGATACTGTGTTACGTAATATGTATCAGAAATCATCTATGGTGGTTGTTCCAGTTCATGATGTCTACCAACCATCTGGGTATAGTGTTACATTACAGGCAATGTCATGCGGCAAAGTGGTTATTCTTTCAAACTTTAAAGGCCTTTGGGATCGGGATATATTTATATCTAATAAAAATTGTATTCTCGTTTCACCAAACAATACAATGGAATTACAAAAAGCAATTAATAAAATTCACTCTGATCATAAATTAAGAAAGAAAATAGAAAATTCTGCAAGAGAAACCGCAATCAAAAATTTTAGTCTTCATCGAATGAATGATGGGATTAGAAAAATTATTGATAGAAAAAAAATATCAAATAATTAATATTATAGAAAAAAAAGGAAAATTGCATGAAAAAAATATTTATTACTGGAGGAGCTGGATTTCTTGGTAGTAATGTAGTTAAGAGACTAGTTTCCGAGAACCATGATATAACAGTTTACGATTCGTTCGTAATTTATACAAAACCAAATCCAGATTCAACTCAGCTTAATTATAATCTCAGATTACAATCAGTTTTTGATGATATTAATGTTATAAGAGGCGATACATTAAATAAAGATTATCTTCGACGTGCACTAAATACTATAAATCCAGATATTATTATTCATATGGCAGCAATGCCTTTAGCAGCTTTAGCATTGGAACATACTGAAGAAGCATATAATTCTATATTAACTAGCACACAAAATATTTTAGAAGTTATGCGAGATTTCGAGCATAATTGTAGATTAGTCTTTATTTCTTCAAGTATGGTATATGGTGATTTTTTAACCAATCCTGTAAATGAATCGCATGAAAAAAATCCGAAAGATATATATGGTGCATTTAAACTTGCTGGTGAATATATAGTCAATGGATATGCAAAAAATTATCATTTGGAAACAGTAATTGTGAGGCCTTCAGCTGTTTACGGACCATTAGACGCAAATAACCGTGTTGCTAGAAAATTTGTATTAAATGCACTTAATGGCAAACCACTGACAATTGATGGTGATGGTGGTTTAAAAATGGATTTTTCATATGTTGAGGATACCGCTGATGGTATTTGTTTAAGCGCAACAAAAGAAGGTATAAGCGGGAATATTTATAATATCACAAGAGGTGAAGCTAGATCTTTGAAGGAATTAGCAGAAATTATTCAAAAGAATATACCAGGTGTTGAAATTAATTATGGGCCGATACCAGCCCATATACCCAGCAGAGGGACACTTGATATTACTAAAGCAAAAGAAGATCTCGGTTATGAACCTAAAGTAGATCTTGATGAAGGTGTATTAAGATATATCGAACATCTGAAAAAAAATCCATTTTAATTATTTTTTTCCAAGAATGAATTCTAAAACTATAGTATTAGGATGTGGCTCCCAAGCACGATATGTTATAGAGGCGCTTATAGAACGACATCAACTTGACAATAATAGCGCTAAACCAGAAATTATTCTGATTGATATAGAAACTGATAAGATGGTTGGAGAATCTGTAAATGGTTTTAAAGTATTATTTAATATAGAGCAACTAACTCGAGAGCCACAACTTTTAGATAATCACTTTGTAATAGCTCATGGAAAAAATAAATTAAAAGAAAAATTAGTAAATCAATTAAGAAAGTATAATATTGAATATAGTGCAGTAATTCATCCGAGAGCATATATCTCTCAATATGCTACTATTGGTTCAGGAAGTATAATAAATTCTGGCGCAATAATATCACCCAATGCAGAAATAAAATCTCATTGTATCATTCATTCTGGGTCTGTTATTGAACATGATTGTGTAATTGATGATTATACAAATATTGCCCCCGGAGTTATTTTGGCTGGAAGAGTTCATGTAGGAAAAAGATCATATTTGTATAGTGGTGCTAAGGTTATTCCAGGAGTAAATATTGGGAATGATGTGATTGTTGGTGCTGGCGCAGTGGTACTAAATGACATCCCGGATGGTAAGACTGTTATGGGTGTACCGGCAAAAGAAATAAATAATTAATTATTGAATATAATAAAGTGTCAAAAATTCCATTCATAAGACTAGATCGCCAGTTTGAAAGTTTAAAACCTGAAGTTATGCCCGCTATAGAAAGGGTTTTATCTAAAGGACAAGTACTTCAGGGCATGGAAACTAAAAAATTAGAATCTTCACTTTGTAAACTTTTAAAAAGGAAATACTGTATTACTGTTAATAGCGGTACAGATGCACTTAATTTTTCATTAGCCTCATTAAATTTACCAAAAGGTAGTAAAGTTGCTGTTTCATCGATGTCTTTTATCGCATCAGCATCTGTTATCCTACACAATGATTGTATTCCAGTATTTGTTGATGTTGATCCAGAAACTATGTTAATGAATGAAGATAATATTCTAGAATTAATTAATAATAAAAGTATTGATGCAATAATTGCTGTTCATTTATACGGGCAAATGCAACCGCTTGGAAAAGTTGGGGAATTAGCTGTTGCAAAAAAAATTCCTATTATTGAGGATGCCGCCCAATCATTAGGTGCGACAAGATTTGGTATACCATCTGAAGGATATAGTGAATTTACATGCATTAGTTTTGACCCGACAAAAGTTATTGGAGCATATGGTTCAGGAGGGGCAATATTGACGAATAATCATGAATTAGCTGAACATATAAAATTATTACGATACCACGGTCATAATGGCGATGGAAAATATATTCTGGCCGGTTTTAATAGTCAAATGGCAGAAATTCAAGCTTTATTATTAAATATTAAACTTAATTATCTTGAGGAATGGCAGAAAAAAAGAACAATTATCGCCGAACATTATAACAATGAATTAATGAATTTAGATTCTATAAAATTCTTTAAAACACTCGATGGCAATGTACATAATTTTCACAAATATGTTGTTTTGCATGAGAATAGGGATGGACTAATTAAGTTTCTTAAAGATGAAGGTATAATAACAAAGATACATTATTCAACCCCATTACATCAGCAGAAAGAATTTGAAAATTTTTCATCAAAAATAAAATTATCCATTGTTGAGAAATTAGCAAAAAATATAATTTCATTACCAATCTACCCAGAACTTACAACATCTGAAATTAATAAAGTAACTAAAAGTATTAAAATTTTTTAGTTAAATAGTATTTAAATATATGCTTAATCGATCTAGGATCGTTTTTGTCGCTCCATATTATCCGCCATATGGAGCTGGGGGAGCAGAGCGGACAACAGAATTACATGCTAGAGCATTGGTTGATTTAGGGTACAGCGTAACTGTTGTAACACCGAATTATGGTAATCTAGTAACAAATGATATTGACAACATTGATGTAATTCGATTTTCATGTCGGAGTATTTTGAAGCAAGGCGAACAAGTAACAGCCAGAATATTCTATAATCCACTTATCCATAAGCAACTCGTTAAGATAATTGTTGATAATGTAAATTTAGATGAAATTTATTGTATACATGCACAACACCCTTTACTTCTTCAGGGGGCAGCATTAGCATCAAAAAAATTAAATGTTCCATTGATAGCACATATACGAGATACAGGATTGTTATGTAGCTTGGGGTCGCCATGCCTAATGGAAAAGGAGATTGACACCCCACCATCGCATTGTTCAACAATTAAACATATAGAGTGTTACAAAAATCTTTGGGCTGGACCATACGAGAAAAGATATTCTATGATTAGTCAATCATATGGTTTAATGAGAGCAACAATTCCTTATTTTATATATCTAAGCAGGCGAAAATATCTTAATCAGGCCAGAAAAATTGTTTTTGCTTCCCATGGACTACTTAATTTATATGCATCCGTAAGTGAATTATCTGATCGGAAGCGTTTAAATGTTGTTTATGCAATAGCTGATAAGGTTAATAAAAAAAATATTAAGGAATATTTAGTGCCAGAGAAAATAAGAAATTTAAAAAAAAATGGCTCTCCATTAATTTTATATGTTGGCAAGGTTTCAAAAGGAAAAGGTGTAGATGTATTATTTAAAGCACATAAAAAATTAATAAAAAAGATGCCGAATGCACAACTAGTTATTTGTGGAAATATTACTAAAGAAGATTGGAACTATAGTCATTCCAACACTAATTTACTTGGATTTGTTAGCCAAGAAATGTTAGCAGCATTATATAGTTTTTGTGATTTAGTTGTTTTGCCATCTACTTGGCCAGAGCCATTAGGCTGGGCAACAATTGATGCCGGACGATATAAAAAACCTATTGTTGCTACATGTGTTGGCGGTATTCCCGAGGCAATTAAAGATGGTAAATCTGGTTTTTTAGTTGAAAAATTAGATACAGATGGAATAGTAAAAGCAATAAGTTATTTAATAAATCATCCAATAGAAGCAAAAAATATGGGTCTATCAGCTCATAAATATATATTTGAAAAATTTAGCAAGAAGGCAGTCATGAAACAATTAGATAATTTGTATAACGAGCTTTGAGTAGGAGATAAAATGCGTAAAGACTATATACCTAATACAAATAAAGATATAGATGAAATCGACTTTATTGAAGAGTATTGGACTAATGTTTGGAATAACGAAAAGGATAAAAAAAGTAAGGTATCAAAGATTTCTAGAAAAACAGAATATAAAATCATGAAGCCATATTTAGATTTGTTAGGAAATAATACAAAAATACTTGATGGAGGATGCGGTCTTGGCGAATGGACTGTATATTTTGATCAGGCTGGTTATGATGCAACTGGTATAGATATTAGCTCTGATGTTATAAATAAATTAAAAAAATATTTTCCAAATATAAGTTTTCAAGCAGTTGATATACGTAAAACAAAATTTTCAGATTCAACATTTGATGTGTATTTTTCATGGGGTGTTTTTGAACATTTTGAAGAAGGGCTGCAACCATGTATTAGAGAAGCAATGAGACTATTAAAATCAGGTGGTATTCTTTTTATATCAGTACCATCTGATAATTTAAGGCAGTCAATATATAGTATTTTTAAAAATTTTACGAAGAAGCCTAATGAAGATGCTGAAAGATTTTATCAATGGAGACTAACACGATCTGAACTATCAAAAGAATTATCGTTAGCAGGTTTCTCAATAGAGAAAATAAAATTCATACATAAACGTCAGGGAATTCTTAGAAGTTTACATCATGAGTTTAAGTTGCCATATGACTGGTTTATTACAAAAGCACTTAGCGTGATACTAACACCTATCATACCAAGTGTACTTATAGCACATATGCTTATTGCTGTTGCGAGAAAGCCATAAGTAATAAAGAATTAGGAGATACTTATTTTTAAAAAAAAATATTTACGAAAAATAATATCATTGGGATACAAATTTCTTAATGATTTTAATTTGTATAGTTCAAATAGATCTAAGATTAATTATATAGTCGAAAAAGCAAATTGGTCGATAAGATGGGATGGAGAATATATATCAAATAATATAAATAATAAATCAAAAGACTTAATTAGTCTATCATCGTTTCCAGTAAATATATTTAATCGAATTGTACATTTTGGTTCACACTATATGTGGCTTAATTGGGAGAGTCACCTCAGTAAGTCTAATAAATATATCGTTACATATTTTCATGGCAAACCAGATGATGGAAAAATTGCAAAAGAACAAGTTAATCATTTTATTACATCATCAAGTTCTATTGATATTATTGTTACAGCTGCATCATTAATTGAGAAGAGGTTAATAAGCTGGGGTATTCCTGAAGAAAAAATAATAAAAATTCCGCTTGGTGTTGATACTAAAGTTTTTTCACCTGCATTAAATCATGAAAAGGAGAGGATAAGAAAAAATATTGGAATACCCAGTGATTATTTTGTGATTGGATCGTTTCAAAAAGATGGAGTTGGTTGGGGTAGGGGTGCAGAACCAAAATATATTAAGGGGCCTGATATTTTTATTAAGACTATAGAAAAATTAAGCAATAATTATCAAATATTTGTTTTATTAACTGGCCCTGCTAGAGGATATGTAAAGAAAGAGCTAGATAGAATTAATATTCCATACATACACAATTATGTAAATAGCTATTCTGAATTGGTAAATTATTACCGCGCACTTGATTTATATATTGTTGCAGCAAGAGAAGAAGGAGGGCCAAAAGCAATACTAGAATCAATGGCTACTGGTATTCCAATTGTTAGTACAAATGTTGGTATGGCGAGTGATGTAATATCAAACGGTGTTAATGGTTATATTGCATCAGTCGATGATTATATGTTGCTATCAGACTTTTCAGCTGAATTATTAGATTCAAAAAAGAAACGGGAAGATATTTCATCTAATGCTTTAGGTTTAGTTCAGGAATATGACTGGAAAAATATTGCCGATCAATATTATCAAAAAGTTTATTTCCCATTATTAAAAAATATAATTATTTGAGGAATAGATAAAATTATATTACGACACAAAGACACTCAACTAGAATACCCAAAAATTAAATATCTTATACGCATACTATATTGTTTTATATTAGGTATACATGCTCTAGTATCATCACATTTTAAAAAAAGATATAAGAATGAATTAAAAATATACTTTGGAGGCGCAAGGTCTGGCGATTCAGGAGGCCCTCTTGTTAAGGTAGCTAGACTGAAAAAGGCTTTTGGGGAATATAGGTTTAAATATAATGTTCTCTACGTTTTATCAAATGCACCTTACTTACCGGAATATGGTTATAGATGTATAAAAAGAAATAAAATACCGATTGTACTTAATCAAAACGGAGTTTTTTATAAGGCCTGGTATAAAGGAGATTGGAAAAGTCAAAATAAAAAGATGGCAATTCCATATCATATTGCCGACTATGTGTTTTATCAAAGTAAATTTTGTCAATATGCGGCAGATCTGTTTCTAGGAAAAAGAAATGGCGAGTCAGAGATATTATATAATGCCGTTGATACAGAATTATTTAGACCCAATAAAATATCTTCACTAAAAAATAAAGATCCGTTTACTTTTCTTATAACTGGACAGATTAATAAGCATTTATTTTACCGTATTGAAAGTACAATCAGAGGTATGGCAATTGCTATTAGCGAAGGGTTAAATGCAAAATTAATTATTGCAGGAGGATTAGACGATCATACAATAAAACGTTCCTCTGCTTTAGCGGAAGAATTAAAAATTTCTAATAATGTAACCTTTTTTGGAGCATATTCTCAAAATGAAGCGCCCTCTATATATAATAGTGCGAATGCTTATGTAATGACAAAACACAATGATCCATGTCCTAACACTGTCATCGAAGCATTATCATGTGGCTTACCAGTTCTTTATTCTAGTTCTGGAGGTGTTCCTGAGCTTGTTGGCAGCAATGCTGGTGTTTCACTAAACTGTGCTGAAAGTTGGCAATCTGTTAAAACACCCGATACAAAAGATATATGCAATGGAATGCTAGAGATTGTTGATAAATATGAAAAGATGTCAAACTATGCAAGAAGCCGAGCATGTAAAAAATTTGATATTAAACATTGGATTAAACGCCATAAACAAATATTTGAACAATTATTAATTAGATGAACATTAAACTAAAAAGAATTTTATTATACATAATATTGATTTTTTCAATACCATTTAGAATTATTCCATCATCAATACGCCGCTATATTATTTTTATTATTTTACTCATTGAATCTAGAGTTTCAAAACCGAAGACTACGCTTAAAAATCTTTTTTCATTAAAGGATAAGCTAGACATAATAATTAACGAACGAGCATTAGCTTATGGGAAGGGAGAACATCCAAAGCATAGACTAATGAAATATCATGAGTTTTTTATTTCCAATATACCTAATAATAGTGAAGTTCTCGATATTGGTTGTGGTTATGGAGCTGTTGCAAGAAGTATTGCGAAAAAAGTTGATGGCGTTGTTGTGACAGGAATTGACAATAATAAGGAAAGACTGAATCAAGCTAAAAAAAATAATAATTTAAAAAACCTTAATTTTATTTATGGCGATATCTTAAAAATTAATAATAAAAAAAAGTACGATGTAATTGTGATGTCTAATATACTTGAGCATATTGAAAAACGCATAGATTTTGTAGAGAAAATAGTAAAATTATTTTCACCAAGTTTAATATTGATTAGAGTTCCTTTTTTTGAGCGTAACTGGGAAACAGTAATGAGAAAGGAGTTGGAAATTAATTATTTTTCAGATTCAACACATTACATTGAACATACTAAAGAAGAATTCGAGAATGAAATGTCTGAAGCAGGACTAAGAATAGATAGTATTGAGATGATATGGGGAGAAATATGGGCAAAGTGTACTCTTTAGTTAAAATGAGGCAGAAATAATCAAAGAATTATTTAAAATAGAAAAAGTAACTACCAAAACAGTATCAGTTTTACTGATCCACGTCTCCAATATTGCAATAACCTTCTTATTTTATATATTTTTATCAAGGTCCATGGATACAACAAATTTTGGCTATTACTATTTTATTATTACAATGCTATCTATTCTAGTTATCTTCAGTAAATATGGTTATGATTTATTACTTATACGCTTTATACCAAAATATTTTGCTCAAAATAACTTAAATGAATTAAAAGGAATTCTAATTCATACTAATACTAGAAGTATTAAAAATTCTATATTTTTAGTACTTATATTTATGTTATTTATTTTTTTATTAAATCAGATTATCCCAGTTAAAAATATTTCATTTTATTTTATAGGTATATTACTGCTTCCAATGTTAACTTTTTTGCAAATAAACCAAGCTAAATTAAATGGTTTTGGAAGAATCACGCATTCTCAATTACCTGAAAGAATTATCCTACCTGTTTCCATTATTATATTTGCGTTCATTTTTACAGAAATATTTGAATATAAACTAATGACAGAAAATATTTTATTTATACATCTTTTCGCATTAGTAATTACTTTTTTAGTTTCTAGGATATTTTTAAGTCCTGTTTTAAAAAATTTTACAAATATATCAGCATCAAATTCACAATTTAATGACTGGGAATCAATATCATTACAGTTAATTATTATTGCAACAGGAGCAATGATTTTAACAAATATCGATGTTTTAATGATAGGGCTTATATTAGATAAAGAGCTCTCAGGAATTTATGGAATTGCTACAAGAATATCAATAATTATCGCTTTTGGATTATTTGCAATTAATACTGTAATAGCCCCACAAATATCTAGATTATTTTCTGAGAATAAGATAAAAGATTTGAAGGCATTACTTCTAATAACATCTAGATTTAATTTATTTATCTCCAGTATATTCCTTCTAATTATTTTATTTTTTCATAATCAATTATTAAATATATTTGGACCTGAATATGTTATTGCTGGTGTTGCATTAATTATTCTTTGTATTGGTCAGATTATTAATGTTACAACCGGTTCAGTTGGAGCATTAATGACAATGACCGGTTTAGAATCTATTACGACAAAAATTATACTATTTTCAATATTGTTGAATGTGGTATTAAACTTTTTTTTCATTTTATCTTTTGGTATAAATGGAGCAGCTATTGCAACTGCAATTACAATAGCTTGCTCAAATATATTGATGCTTTATTTTACATATAAAGAGATTAGAATTAATCCATCTCCAATTAGATTAATAAAATGGAAGATGTAATTCCCAATCTATTTATTATAGGTGCACCAAAATCAGGTACGACATCTTTATATCATTATCTTAAATCGCATCCGAATATTTTTATGTGCACACCTAAAGAACCTCATTTTTTTTCAGATGATATTAATGGTGTAGGTTTTATTGAATCATTAGAGGATTATCAGCGTTTATTCAGTAAAAGAAAAAATAAACATAAAGTTTTAGGTGAAGCCTCGGTTTGGTATCTATATTCAGATACTGCGGTAAAGAATATATATAAATATAATAAAAACGCAAAGATAATTGTCATGCTTAGAAATCCAATAGATTTATATCAGTCATTACATCAACATTTTATTTATAATGGCTATGAAGAGAAAAAAAATCTAAAAGATGCGTGGGACTCTCAGTTAAAGAGACAAGAAAATAATGATATACCAAAGCGTTGCCCAGATTCAAAACTTCTGCAATATAACAATATATTAAGACTTGGATATCAAGTTGAGAGACTTTATTCCATATTTCCAAAAGAACAAATTAAGATTATTTTATTTGATGATTTTGTAAGTCATACAAAAGATATATATAAATCAACATTGTCATTTCTCGATATAGAGTATGATGATAGAGATGCTTTTCCAAATACAAACAAAAGAAAAAAAGTTA